>Ga0160423_10000148_pt1 | contig 51121 bp, 58 predicted proteins | sample CRUFie14St8metaG_FD_108191 | JGI IMG/M metagenome (GOLD analysis project Ga0160423, IMG submission 108191) | Marine microbial communities from the Costa Rica Dome - CRUD Field 142mm St8 metaG | ecosystem: Environmental > Aquatic > Marine > Oceanic > Photic zone | place: Costa Rica: the Eastern...
ACGTTTAAAAGCAAGCTTCATCAACGGAAAATTAGGAAGAAGAACCATGGCAACGGTTTTTAAAAGAGAAAAGTACTTGAGGGACATAAGATCTTTCACCAACTGCTTCTGTGACACAAAATCGAGTTTTTGTATCACAACCACAACATTATGAACAACTTTGTTTTCGTTTTGAAAAAAGTTGAGGCTTTCAGGAAGACCATCTGTATGATATTAGATATGCCTAAAAATATATAGTGTACGTACCGGGTGCAAATCTCCACTTGTTGAAAACGCACGTATTGGCGTGCACTGCAAGACGTAAAGTACGGCACTCATCGTCTGGCACTGTGCACAACGTAGAAAACACACGATCGGGAATTTCGCAAGACGACAACAGATAATTAACATTGACGTCGTCCCCGTGTATTTGTGGGTGACGAAACGCAGTCACCAGCTCCCACCACAAGCTTTCATTCTGCAAAGAAGGTGCCACATAATCAAACAGCGACTTGTCATAGCGTCCAGCCGGGCTGCACAAGTATTCAACACAAGCTTCTGCCAACTGCACAACCTCTGTTCTTCTTGTTATCAAAAGTCTTTTGAGAGGTGCAAAACATTTGTTTTTGATAAAAACATCCACTACTTTGGGCTTGTAGTGCAAGTCTTCAGGTACACAGTCGAAAATAAGCTGAGAAATTCTCGTGTTTTTTCCATGATGGTGCAAGTACAAATGCAAAAACAAGTCCAACCACAGGTGTTCATTTGTTTTGTCCCATGTCAACATGATGCAATGATCAATCATGTACTCAATAGGTTGGGTCGAAAAAATAACCTTCAATACAGCTTCACACGGAAACTTGTTTGCGACTTGCCACAAAGATAAACTTGGTGACGGTGTCAATAGTTGTAGCACATCTGGATTCTTGATGGTGCTTCGATCAACTACGTACGCACAAAAGTGCCAAAACTCCACAGACAGATTTGCAGAAAAGTTTAACGCTTCAACTATGGCAGGTACAAACCTTTTAAATTCTTCAGATACAAACGCTTGCATTAACCGCTCTTCAATGTTAAGATCATTATTGCGCAATTTCATACACACAGCTTGCAGCACATGCAAATGAACACAAATTTGTGCAGTTTTGATCTCAAGCCTGATGTTGGTGTTAGACTTTAGCAGACCTCTCGTCTCTTCTTGTATGTACATCCATGACGTTGTACTTTCAACATCTTCTTCTACATCACCATCGATCAGGTTATGCACAAGCGCTGACGGCAGCACAAACGCAGCTGTCGCCATCTGTACAAAACTGGGTGACTTTGCCACCCCGCACCAGACCTAGCACAGACGGGGAGACATGACGTTGAGAGATAAACGCTCTGAAAGGCACACCCACAACCTCGAAATAATATTTCTCACGGCACTATATATACAGAGCAGTGTATAGTATAGAACACGCACCGCTATAGCTCAGTTGGAAGAGCGCACGGCTTTTAACCGTGTGGTCGAGGGTTCGAGCCCCTCTGGCGGTGTACTTTTTCTTTTTTGTTCTATTTTTGTCTGTACACAGGCATGACCAAGAAAAGGAGACCCCCTCCGTCTTTTCTGTCCACGCGCGTGTCCCGCACCCCTCCCGTTGGCCCGGTGAGAGTCGTCCTGTGATTTGCAAGATGGTGGGATGGTGGTGGGTGCGCGATGCACGGTGTCACTGACATGTGCTTGCAGGACAGCATGGTCCTAGATTGTGTACGTACTGATAAGGTATCATGTTTTTTGGTGTTTTTACTGTGTGGGGACGCTAATTGGTGCGTGTAGGTTACGCGCAAGCGTGGGCGTGGCGCTGCTGCCGGTGCTCGCAAGCGTGCCCGACAAAATGTTGTAAAACTGTTGGATGTGTTACCTGAAGAGTTGGTTGAGATTATTTTGTTGAACGCAATAAGCGGTCATTTGGACATTGTGAAAATTCTTTTGTGCTGCAAAGTGTTCCGCACGTTGCTTAAACCGAAAGACGAAGTGTGGAAGAAGATCTCTTTACGTTCTTTTGGATGTCGCGATGACATTATTGCTCCTGCGTTAAAACGTATTGCTTCAATGGAAAGCTGGGAAAAGTAAGCATTTGTTTGAACGCTGCGTTGTGTTGCTGATTAGTGCCGTTCAGTTTTTACAAGCGTCACTTGCTACAGTGCCGTGACAGCCGTGCGTTTCTTAAACACCAACACTTGTTGTCGGTTGCTATTCGAAGCATTCTTATCAACTGGATGCTTGCTGTCTGTGATGAAGCAGAAGACAAAGGCGTATTACTTTTTGGTCGAATGCAAGCTCAGCATAGATGTGTTGCGTACTTTGATCGATTTTGTTGTGTGGAGAAGAGGGTTATTCAGACTTGTGAGTTGCAAAAACTAGGCGCTTCTTGTATTGTGCTTGCACTACAGAAAAAAGACCCGAAGGACATTCCTCTTGCCTTTTACGATTTTGTGGCGTACTTTTCAGATGGTGCAGTGGACGTTGATGCCCTTATACGTTCAACAAAATACGTGTACAATATGTTGTCAGCTGGTGGTAAAGGGCGTGCTTGTTTTTTGGGCAACGCTATGCCCTCTTTAAACGCTGAACGTCTACCTTTTAATATTGCGGGGTGTGAAGACTTTCATCCAATGAACACAGAAGATGCCGTGTTTAAATGTGCCAAAATGTGGCCTGCATGTTGCATCTTTAAGATTTCTCGAGATGATGACGATGGTGCGCTGACAACTGCACTGCGTATTCTTCAGCACATGAAAAAGGACAATGAGGAGAGCTGCACGTTTCATCTGACAAATTTTTTGTTGGAGCTGGCTCTACAGGTTAGTTTTGTGTGTATTACACTTATTGCTTTCTAACACACAGTGTAGTCGCAAATATTTTTGAAGTACGAACCAAGTGTAATTGGAGCCGCCTGTTTTGCTTTTGCCTGTCATACGCTGAGCTGGAACTTTACGTTTTGGAAAGGGCCTTTTCTACACGTTGTCAATGAACAAAAGCTTGATTCCCCATCCATATTCTGCTGCATTGAGGATGTGTAAGTTACTGCTTTTATTTATGTAAGTCTTATATTGATTGTGGTATGTACAGTTACCGACTTTTTCGTAAAAGTCAGTATATGATTGTCAAGTGCCAAGAGGTGCAGCCGGATGGCAAGAAGAAGCAGATTCCTCATATGATTGTAAAGTATTGTAAAGACCAACAACAAAAGGTTGCTAGTCTGCTTCCAGCATCTACTCTGCCCCCAAAGTGGTGGACCTTTGCTTAGTTTAGTAATGAATAAGTTTTTATTTTTTAATAATCGTAAGTAAAAAGCTAGCAAACTTTATGCATATGATTAAACCATTACTCTCTTAAATTCTAGCAAACACATCCTGCGGCAGTTCGCAGCCCAACAAAAACCACTAGAAATTACTCAGTTTTCATGCTGGTGACTCGCTTGCGATGGAATATAAATCGTTTGACCATGTGAGAACTGCTGCTGTGTTCCTCCACGAACACCCAACCGTCCTCATAAAGCGTATCTAGCTGAGCATTATTACACTCAAAACCCTGTAAGTCCACAATCCTCCATTCATATTCGTCTTGGAGGTCGTACGTTGCTGAAGTCGGTTTTCCTGCCACAGCTTGATACGCAGCGGAAAGCAAACCAGAAAACCCTCCGCCCAAACTCACGCAAGCCTCACGCAGTGCACCAGTTGAAACAGAGCGTTCAAGCTGTTTATCACTTCTTAAAAAGCATTTATGCTCAGCCCAAAACATTAAAATGCAGGCCTCTCTAAGCGCAACACCATAAGTTTGGAACAAACTCAGATTAAGTTGCTGCTTCATAGCAGGGTGACCCTGTAACAGGTACCTGAAACCGTCTGACTCTTTACAGAGCACATCCAAATTCTGCACCGAAATACACAATGTATGGCCATTTGCACATGTTATATCAACAAACGCATGTTCCTCACCACCTTCCTTACCACGCTTGCGCTTCCGCGTCTCCTCCATTTGCACCTCCTTCGCCTCAGCCGCAAGGTCCATCCGACGGTTTCTTGTTGCGGGCCGCACCCTCCGCCTCCTCCTCTCCCTCACAGATAGGCAGAGGGGGGGAGGGGGGGGGGGCAATTGGGGTCTCCTTATTCAATTTTGAGAAAGAGCGATTATCTCTCGCTTACAGATTGGGTAAGGAAGGGAGGGAAGGTGAAGGTTGGACGGGGCTGACTCAACCCAGAGAAGTACACATGGAGCCACATGCACGCCCGACCACGCCGCCTGTATCTGAGGTGCTGGAATGCCCACCCGCACCCATGAGGCCAGTACGTACAACTACAGCACAAGCGCCAAGTGGAGTACGACGTAGTTTGGATAACGAGATGTCTAAGCAAGAATAAATTTACTGGTCTGTTGAATCTTTGGTATACACAACCCGTCTTCTTCTGTATATCCCGCACAAGCTGCAACTACACACACCCACATTAGAGGTACACAAAAAACAATTTGCGTGTACTTACCAAAAGCAGCAACTCCACGCTGTGGTGTTTTATTGCCCGCAAACAACAAATTACGTTTTTGATGCTTCCGCACGCACAGCGTTGGCGGTCTGCCATGGTGAATGGCTGGGTTGCGTGCGTGCTCAAAAATCCACATTGTAATCAAAGCTATGCGTGTGTCTTGTGTTGAAGTGACCCTGACACCTTGCCTGCGTAAACAGTTTGATAAAACAGCAATTTCAGCATCGTCTGCTGTCGCAGCGCACTGTACACACAAATCAAATAAACTGTGTTCATTGACAAGATCACGCGCAAAGTAGTGGTCGAGATGTACAGTACTCCGGTAGCGCAAATTCTTTGACCACAGTTCTTTACATCCACAGCCTTCGTTTTCACAGTTACAGCCAATAAATTCTCCATGAACAAGCTCATGACTACGAAAGCGTACTGCAAACGGTGACGAATTGACATTGAAATCCTTAAGTGCTTTAAATAGTGCGTGTTCAATGCGCACACCTTCCATATACAGAGCGGCAAAAACACCGCGCGGAAGAGTATTAAGTTTTCCACTTTGACACTGTTTTACATGATCAATGCATGTTGTAAATGTAAAATGATTGAGAAGTTCAACAACAGCGTCGTGACGCCACTGTTTCTTCACAAGTCGCTTTCTTGTACGAGCAGACACAGAAAACAAAACCCACATGGCATAGTCTAGACGATAAATGAGTTGAGCACAAATTTTGATGTGATTATGCTTAGTTAAAGGCATGCACATCAAGTCGTTGACAGTGTCACTGTAAATTAAGTTCAAGACTGGCATCGTTTAAGCTCTCAGTTAGTGTTTTTATGTAGGTACGACTTACAGAGTAAAAAACACTGTGTTTGTCGTGCGACTGTTCTTTACGTAGTAACGAACGCAGTGTGCACAAAAGTACGCCAGCAATTACGCGCGGTGAGTGAGTTTCACTTTTGCTAAACTTGTATAGCACAAAGCTGAGCAGACGTTTGAAAAATTCCTCCTTCAATTGGTTACACAAGTCTAAATCAAGGTGTTGAAATCCTTTTAGTTCTGATGCTCGCTGTATGACCGACTCGCGAACTGATTTGTCTAGGTCACTCCGCGCAATATCGTTCAAGTTATTAAACAGTTCAGGTGATGTGCGTGCCTTTGACACAACCTCAGCAACTTCGTTTTGCAGCTCTACCGAAACAGAGGATAAAGAAATGTTTAGCTGTCCCACGTTAACCAATGTTGCGTTAGACCACTCCACTGCGTAAAACAATGTAACCTCTTCTCCTACTACAATATCAAAAGCAGGGATGTGCTTGTATGCAATATCGTGCAGCGTACTCTTCACGTCACGTACACAAATGTTGCTGATACGACCACAAATGGCGTCAAGACAAGCCTCAGAGCAAACCAATTTGCCCCACAATTCAGTAACCTCTTTTTGCATGTAACCTACACGCTGACAAACTTACTCAGACGGACAGTGCTCAACAAGCCGCCGAAGAATGTCAATGCCACGTACGCCCTGGAGAGTGCCACCACGCAACCACTTTGCCGTGCACTGCGAGCCACTTGCCACAAGCAGCAGACCACGGTCACAGTTGCTGAGACCGCAATAGGAAACCAACTGGATTAACGCTCTGCTTTTCTGATTATCGTTCAGGTTCTCTGCCCCGCCCCCGGACAATAGGTACGGAGGGAGACGGTTCACTCGACACAGCGAACGTCGAAACCCCGTCTTAAACTCTATAATACATCGCTCTCCCTTCTTATTTACGCCTATACCATCTACTACGCCCACAATGCGGTAATTGTTAATCACTAACTCAAATCGGTGTTGTGTAGAGATGAGAGACACACCCTCGCTACGCATTTTATTAACTATTGCTACAGCCTCCTTTAGTTTGGGTTCTATACCATATGCACAGTACATCTCAAGTTCTCTGTCACATCGTATACCGTTAAGCTTGGAGGACCCTCCCTTCCTAAAGCCTCCTCGAGACACAGGAACCGGACCAAGAACTTTATTTACAAGCGTAGTCACGGCTAACTGTCCATTAACTATACCGTTACCAGTAAGACGCGCACTCATTGTTCCCGGTTACCGCTATGATAGGGGCGGCTATGGGTGCGAAGAGTGTTGTTATGAGACAAATACGAGAAGATTTTGGTGACTTTTTTGAGGTTGTTGGGGTAAACGATCTTGTTGAAATTATGGGGCTTTGCAACGTGATTGCTGATGTGTCCACTACACTGCGTCAAAAACTGCCGGGTCTTGTAGCTGGTGATGGGGATGCTATGATTGCCAAACGATGTGGGTTTCACACATCCAAACCCGTGACCATTTACAATATAGGTTACATATTGTATAATTTTGCACGTAACATGTTTGATTCTGGCATAACCACTGTAGTGCTTGCCCTCGATTCAGCAATTCCCTTTCCCGCTCGTTCTCTCACGCGTATTCCTCGTGTAGCAAAGAGCAGCACCCAGACACCCAATATTGAGTTGCGTGTAGCCGAAGTGGAAGCAATGGTTGCTAAATTGTATGAAGCGCTTGCAAACGGATGCATTGGTGAAGATTTGTTGCAAGAAACATTGAATAGTGACTGTTTAGAGTTGATTGCTTTTGATGCAAGTAAGTCAATGTTTCAACAGCTAGTTTTACTTGCTGCAATTGGTGTGGCACAGCATGAAGGTGTACGTGCAAACCGTCTTTTTATTATGGGCATTCAAAGAAAAATGCATGGAGACGCAGCTAGTATCATTCAAAACAATGGATGGGGTACTGTTGTAGACGGCGTTTTAACTCTGTCTGATTCTCACCCATGGTGTGAAAAGACTGGACTTCTATCATCGCATTGTACTATTCATTCAAACAAAAATTCGTATGTAGTCAGTCCAGACATTTTACAAGCTCTAGTTTATCAAGAAGCACAATATTTTGCTGTGCTGATAAAAGGGTGCACGCTCTCACTGAATATAAAAGGCGTTGACACATCGCTTGAAAAAGACTTTTTTGGGCCCGCCCTGTTTGGTCCAGGAGGATTTGCAGCAGCAAATGAGATAAAGTCTTCAGAGTCGTGCTTCTTTACAGGTGGTGATGTTGATTGCTTTGCCAGTGCTGTTGCAAAAAGTCTTGTGAAGCGGTGGCCAGAGGATTTGCTACTATCAACGACTACGATGCACGCATACGCAAAAACAGGAGGGCAATTTGAAATCGTTCATGACTTACACCAACTTGCCGTGCAAACTGTGCCTTACTTATGTGGCTTTGTAGCTGGGTGTGACTATCAGACTGGTTTTCCAGGGCTTGGTCACAAGTCTGTGTTGAAACAAGATATTTTAAACAAGTTTTGGTGGGAGGATGGGTCGTTGTTGTATAATGGCTGTGAGTTTATGAGTTTTGATAACACGTCTGACTTGACAACTTCTGTACATGTACGAAAAATTGCATTTCGTGGCTGGTTGGGTGATGTGTTGCGTGTATCTCGCATAAGCAAGAGTGAACAAGACAAGATTCTGACTGATAGCAGCGTCACAACTACACGTGAACGTTTTCAGTGGTATTTAGGATATCTTTTGAATGGTGAAACAAGTTTATGGCATCATACAAAACCATATCCTCTGTGTAAAGCTATTGTGTGTGGTTCACGTACCTGGGTGTTGCCAGAAAATGAAGACGGTCAAATGTTAAAAACTACATGGGAGGAAGTAGAAAGAAATATGCCGCCCGCTGTCACGCGCGAAGATCCTCTACAGCAATACAGCATTCCAATGCAAGTAAGTAAGCTAAACTTAAACTTAGGCAAAAGGTTGTTTGGTTAAACATTTTGTGGTATTCGTTTGATTAAAAGGAGAGGTATTGGTATTGTGAGCGTTGTTATGAGCACTAGCTGCCATAGGTTATCAAAATTGCGCATAGTTATTCCTAAGGCATCTGTGAGCACACTTCCTAAAAATCCTCCTCCCATGCGCGCCTAAAGTGCACACTTGGTGTTAGCGACATCAGGGAAATGGCAATGCCTTTACACACCAGATTGGTAGCTGCAATCATACTACAATATACACTGCCTTCATTCCCGTCCGGCGTTAGCTTTGCTGTCAGAACTAATAGTGGAAGCAACCCCAAACTCTCTACTACGGCATCCATAGCTTCGCCTGTAAGCACAAAGACTTTCGCGCTTATTCCCAACGCTTCATTGGCTCCAGTCACAAGTAAAATCTGTAATCCACTAAAGATAGTGATAATAAGAGTTGTGCAAACAAACATTTTGCGTAGCGACGTTTCTCTAAACTTTACACGATACAGTGCTGCTCCCATCCATCCACATGCGTGTCGTGTAACTCCCAGCATAGACAGAAAGAATGGCTCAAAATGCAGCTTTTGTGTCATAAAGTAAAACACTGACGTGGAGGAAGAGGGCATGCACATAAGTAATAAAAGGAAGGATAGAGGGCGTTTGATTTTTGGGTCTTTAAAAGCATCTATTAATCGACGAAGTCTGATACGCAGTGCTGATAGTCGCCGTATGCGTTGTTGTACCCGTACAGTTCCATTTTCGTCTAGCTCTATATCGGTGCCCTCAAACTCTGCATCTATTCTTGAATACAACTGATCGTCAATTGTAGGTTCACGATAACGGTACGCGATTACAAATGTTAACAGCAACGGCGCTGCTGCACAAGCAAAGATTATACGAGGTGAAACGTAGCCAAGACTAACGCCCGCAGCTACGGACGCCATAAGTCCACCTACAAAGCGAGACATGGTTGTTTTGCTTTGAAGTTTTCCCTTTTCTTCACTGGCCTGTTTCTTGACGTGTTCGACTACCATACTATCACACGCGACGTCCGCGATAACTACTCCGGTCATTGCAAACATGAGACATAGGAGTGATAAAGGTGGTAGAGGTGGCAAAAATGAGAGCAATGTCCAACCCAATGTACCGAGGATACATCCTAGAAGCACATAGGGCCGCCTGCGTTGCCCTCTGAACGCAAAGCTGTCGCTGATAAGCCCAAATATTGGTTTCAAGGCCCATGGTAGAATGGCTGCTGTGTAAAAGGAGTTGATCTCGGCGGGCTGCATGAGCAACTCATCCCTCCCGTAAAATTTGAGTGCAAGCTCAGGCAGCGTGAGGCAAAACCCGAGGGATGTGTAGAAAACAACAAACATACACACTACACAAATGAAACAATATATTAGTATATACTCAGTGGTAATGTACTAATATGTTGTACTGTTTATCCTTTTCTACCTCGGTCATTAAGTGTACATACAGACATATAATCTTCCATCCACGAAGATGTAATTTGTCTGTGACACGGATGCACAAGCGAACCATCAGCTTTGTTTTTGCGCTGCCAACCTGACCAATCGTTCATGGGTTTTCCGTAACGTGTAAAATGTAATGTAAATAGTGTTTTACACAATATGTCTTTGTTTTCGTAGGGTTCAGGAAATGAGAAATCCGAATCAACTACCATGTAATTGTACGGTAGTGTCAATGCCTGTGGAAAAATGCGCACACCAAATCCCCAATTGTCAGGACACAGCTTTGGAATTTCATGTCCAAACAATACATTGATCATGGTCATGTCATTTGCATTTACATGTTTATACTTTTTGTACACAGACCACACACGTTGCCACAACGCGTTTGATGGTTGTACAATCCACATAGGCCCTGCTAACCCGGGCCTGTTGTCCCAATACGCAATTGTTGCAATCATGGGTGTGTCTGGTAAATTAAACAAGTGATGAATTGAACGTACAACACTTAAATCAACATCCAAATGGCATACGCGCGTGTATTTTGACAATCCCATTGCACGCATGCGTTGTAGTGAGTACTTGTATAACCCGTTTGGTCCTGGCAGTTCACACACTGGTAATACTACCCAGCCTTGTTGTTTTAATGTCAGTGCATTTTGCATGTAGAGTTGTTGTGTTGAAAGTGCAATTATAAAGTCAGTCTTATTAAAACCATCCAGTCGTTCAATTTGCTTTTTTATTGTTTGTGCTCCACATACGTAGTTATGATTATGTGCTACAAAAAAATATGCAAAAGGGTGCAATGGAACAACGTTTTCATCTTTACAAACTGTGCCTTTCATCTGAACAGGTAAACTTAAATTTGATACGCGTGTGCCTTTCATCTGAACAGGTAAACTCAAATTTAATACGCGTGTAGCCTTCATCTGAGTACGTAAATTTAAATTCGGCACGTGTGTATATAATGGTATAGATGCATGAGTTACTTCTGCCATAAATATTCCAAATAATGACAAACTTACAGTCACCGCTAATACAAGTGTAGTCACAAAAACTAAAAATTTCATTTTGCGGTATACACCGTTAGTAAAACGTAATGATATTTACATATAGATATTCAATTTTATTTCCATGTTGCATATATCTTAATCATAAGTTTTAGATTTATGACAGCATGCAGGAGTGTCCTAGCTGCCTCGAGTCATATGATACTGATGAATTGATAGTCCCACATTGTGGAGAATCCACGCATAGTGCCTGTGAAGACTGCACAGCACGCTGGTATAAAAAGCAGAGTCACGAACCGTGTATGGTATGTCGTGTAAACAAATCACATAACAGCATAAAGTTTTATGTTAGTTGGTTTGTTTTAGGATTTGGTTTTACACTGTTTTGTACATGGGTTTTGTTTAGCAATGAGTTTCTGTGCGATATAGTTATGCTGATTGTGTCATGTTTATATTTTTATCTCTACCACACATTTTGGGATAGCATGCCTACATGGAAAACATGGAAGTGTTTTATGTTTGGTGTAGTTTGCGGCATAGGATGTATCAATTTGGGTTTTTTTCAGTTTTCCAACAATATGATGATAATAATAATATTTATAAGTTACCATTCTTTCTTATTTGGAGGAGTAGTGCATATATGTTATTTCTTAGCTAAATTGTTAGAGTTACAATACTCGACTAATCAGATTTTGTTGGTTCAAGTAGTAGCTGTGCTTGTTGGAACGATTGGTTACATGTGTCAACTGCATACTGCATACATATTTTATTCCTCAAAAAAGTGATATGCAAGAGTGTCCGAGCTGTCTTGAGTCATTTAAGGATGAAGAGTTGGTTTTACCTCACTGTAAAAAAAAAGAGCATAGTGCATGTCGCGCCTGTACAATGCAATGGTACGAAAAACAGAGTAATGAAACGTGTATGGTATGTCGTACCGGAAAAAGTTGTGATACAAATAAGGATGTTTTTATTGCATTTGGATTTGGTGTCATGTTTTCAATTTTGAGTGTCTTAATCATGGTGCTAAAAGATTGGTTTATTTTAATGCTAAAAACGTACACATTTGGATTGTTTTACATTTTTTTTAAACATAGACCAACCTCAACAGCACCCAAGCAACTCTTTTTTGTGTTCTTTGTTGGAATTAACGTGACACTATATCTGTTTATTGTCATGTTTATTTATATAAACTACACTACATGCAAAAGCATAATTTATGTCATCTACAATTTTATGACAATGTTTATAAACATTCTTTCGTTGCATTTAGCATGCAGTTTGTGTTCGATCGAAGAAACACGTCAATGGATGATAATTGTAAATCTTATGAACAAAATTGCAAGCGTAGGCGTCTTCTGCTTACATTTGCTTCAAATTATAAATGTGTCTGACTAGCGGTAGCTTTTGTGTATTGATATGTGGCACTGCAAATCAGCACTATGCCAATACTGAGCAACATGGAGAAGGGTGCATCAAACAAGAACGTTGACATTGCAGATGAAACCAGTAGTGAAATCACGACTGCAATGCCCTTAATTACATTACCCATAAGCTTGATGACAAGCACAACAAGAAACCCGCCTGCGGAAAGATTAAACACAAGCAGCCACACCAACGGTGTGAAGTTGGCGAGAAACCCCTCTCGCAGTGTGGATGTGGTGTCAAATGCATGCTCGTAGGCCAGTGCACAGATCAAACACAGTGCGCTCATTGCAGCTATGAGCGACGACTGTATCCACGGGCACACGTTTTGTGTTTTTAGGATTTTTTCTGTATAGCATCCAGTAAACCCAGATAGCATGGTAATGCTAACCGCAGTCACAATGCCAGTCACAGAGTGTTGCTGCTGTGTAGTGGACTCGCACCCCCTGTCATCCAAGCACACGACGGCTGCACCGCAAACAATGAACAGCAGTGAGAACCACTGCTCACGATTCATGCTCTTGTTTAGAAACACAACTGCAAAAACGGCCGCAAACATAAGTTTCAATTGAACCAGTGCCTGAAAGATTGCGACAGGCAACAGTTTGGCTGCGTGAAAAGACAGATTGTTCTGAACAATGTACAAACCCACTGGCACGCTGCAACGCACGGTTTGTGACAGCGGTATGTACATGTTGCACAACTTAAATTCACCATAGTTCCACCAGTGCGCTGCAAAGCCGAGCAGAACCTTTATAAATTCTGCCAGCAGTAGTTGAATGCGCACGTGTGCGGTGTGTGTGTGCTGTTGAGTGTACTTTATGAGCAAGGCCAATGATGCGTTTTGTAGCACTAGCACAGCAATAGCCACGGATTTCATTTATTCATGCTACACTTCAATAATTTTAAATATATACATACGGTTAAACCACTAAAAATAAGTGGCTGGTAGCCTTTACGGCATGCCTCGGTGATTCTCTCATGCGTAGGTGCGTTCTTTGGGGGCAAAGCGTTACACTGCCGTCTTAAATTTTGGAATATTTAACGTACTTTGGCCTATAAGTTTTTTACTGTAATCATATGACAGCTTCTCAATTCCTCACATTGTAGTTGTATTTGAAACGGAATTCAACATGTTGATCCACTTGACAACAAAGTCTCTGCGCCACATGTTCCAAACATCTAAACCACAACACGATTAGGATTGGTGCTTATATATTTTGGACCCCGGTTTAAATTTTGTGTGCAGCAATGAGACTCAAAAACATTGCTGTTTTTGTGCTGATTGTTGTTTTATGCTGCGCTCAGTTCTACGTGCAACAACAGACAGTTAAGATAGATAAAAAAAATCCTCCTGGATTGAGCCACACAGCTACTAGCGAGTGTAGGGAATGTGTACACAACGCTGTGCCAGAACAGCTAGCACTAGCGCGTGCACTTGTTAATGTCAGTAAATCTGTCATTGAGTCAAAGGTGAGAATTCATCCTGAACCTACCAAAGTTGCAGGAAACAACGCGACTGTCTCTTTTGCTTCACCAAAGCTAATGGTACACTCTGAATCTAGGCAGAACTTGCTGCCACATTGCTCAACGTGCAGTCACACGATTGCACAATGGCATGGGTGCAAAGAGTCTACGTCATTTGAATGGGTAACAGGGAAAAATCTGGGTAACATGCTTCAGAGCTACTTTGAACATATTGCATTAAAGCTGCTAAGAAACTGTTCTATCCATTTTTCAAGAGTGGTGGGCACGGGCTCACTGCTGTTACCACGGAATGTTGTTCCCTTACCATCCAGTTTTTTGTGGATAGCCAAAAACGTACCTTCAAATCCTGATCCTGATTGTGCTTTGTGGCATGGTGCAAACGCTCGCGTCTTGCATGCGATTTCTCCTGTCATTCAACACGTTACCGCAGCCCTAATTTCAAAAAGTAAGTACGAAGATACTGTAGTTATTCACTTTAGGTGCTCCGACTCGCCAGCCAATCGACACTGGGGTTACGAATTTGTAAAGTATGATTACTACAAGCGCTCGCTGCATATTGCAGGTGTTAAAAGAGGTTCTGCAATACGGGTATTGGCCTGCAGCAGTTGGCATTCCAACAGCGGAGACATGTGCGATCAATACGCACGTCGACTGGTCGAGGTATTGCAACAGCAGAGCTACAATGTTTCCCAAGAGTGTGAAACAGTTGAAGAGGATTTTGCAAAAATGGTACATGCTCCAGTGCTCATTTCAGGTGGCGTTGGATCTAGCTTGGCATACATGGCTGCCCTTGCGTCTAATAATACGGCTGTTTTACCCACCACTGTTCCTGGTCCGGGGCAACGACCCAGCATGAAACATCATAATTACAAAACACGCCCTGGTCTTACATTTCTAAACGACGGCCGCCTACCTCACTCGTTTGTAAAGGATTACAAAAGTGTAAAAGATGTGCATAACCAGCTTCTGCAACACTAACAGAGCAACCGCTAGGTTGTAACATCTACCGTTTAAATACGGGCATGTTACACATAAAGATGAAATGATGGCAACTTGTAAATAACGTATGATTTGTGTGAGTGATGATAAAATTTGGAATACTGTGCTGTGCGTGCATATGCTTATTGGTGAAAACAGTGCAATTGTTCATGTTTTGCTTCTATAAACTTGATAGTATGTATTTTAATATGCCTGAATAATTTTTCCAAAATAAAAGCAAACTGTAGCACAACCAACTCAATAAAACGAAAACTAAAACAGCATTTCCCACAGTTCCCACGTGTACTCAAACCTGTACGATAACTTGAATCCAAGGTCACGCATCGCTGCATCAATCTCACAGTAAGCAGCTGCGCTTACGTGCTGTGGGTGAACCTGCATTTCAACCCAGCGTACATTTTTCGCAGCTGACGCGTGCAACGCCTTGACGATGTTGACTTCGCACCCCTCACAATTGATCTGAATTACATCAATGAGCTTGAACTCAGCAAGAGTTTTCGACAACGAAACCATTTGGACCAGATTCTTGCAACCTATGATGTCGAAGCTTAACTTCACTGCATCACCTTCCCCCTGGAGACACGCAGGTGCGTCGTCCATTGCAACACCATAATTGTGAACATGCATATTAGGAAACACTTTAAGAACTGACTTCAACTGTGCAAAGGCACGCTTTGATGGTTCATACGTGTGCACTTCATAGCTTTGATGGGGCGCACGTTTACCAAACACTGACAGGTCAACGCCCGTAAATGAACCAAACTCTATGATAACAGCCCCTTTGCGCAACCATTTTTCTGGACTGTATAGCTTCCGTATTGAGTCTCTTCCTGCCGCCACAAATTCCTGCTGCTCCACCTTACTACCAAGCACACAGGATGCGGTTGTTTGTTTGGAACTAAACGGTGGCGAAGCTAACACAGTGCTGCTAGAGAGCACCCCATCCTGACCAGCCGACGGCGCAACAGTGATTTTGCCATCAGGCTGCTTGCTAGTGCGATTATGTACAGCAGAATATGGACGCAGCTGGTCAGCCGGAGCTGAAGAGTGAACCAAAGAGTATTCACAGCAGCACAGGCAGTTAGGGTTTGGTTCGTGTGAATACGTCGAGAAACCAGTTTGGTTTAAGATATTCCACGCTTGCTCCCATTCTATCTCTGATACCGGACGGCCCCACATACCGTACGCATTATGCAAGTGCAACTCGATGGCAATCTGTCTCGGCATGATGTCTACAGCGGCAAGGGACGAAATTAGCTCAAACTCATGTCGCTCTATATCAACCTTCAAAACATCGATACGCGCATGCTGTAGTTTACGAATTATACTGCCCAGAGTATAAAACTGACCGGCCACCTTCCCGCTCTGAACAATATCGCTGGAGACGTGGCGCTGCTCATCCTTGACACCTACACACCATGGCTTAAATGTCACCCCTGGTGGCACTGTACCAGGCGTACCGCCAACAGTACAGTCAAAGGTGAAGACACGGCACCCGAATGAGCGAACAATGGCAGTCTCAAAAGAAAAATCTAAACGGCTCCCAAAAGAATATACAATACAATCGTTCTTCTTGATCAGATCTGCGCACAGCAGCTTTCCACCATCCCCTGCCCCGCCGAATCTTTCAACACTGGGACACTCAACTTTCAGACTTTCAAACTTTTTTTCATATGCAGCCCGCAAGAACTCTGCCCCTGCACCGTCTGCTACACACCTATCCGGTGTACTGTCGTGAGCGGGCAAGTATTTCTCCCAATCCCCGGGCTGTTCTTCCGCGTTATGGTTGCTTGTAGTCTTGACGGGTGTGTGCAGTTGAGGACAATGAGACCGTAGACCAACAGTTTTGTTAAATTGCCAATGGTATAAAGGACAGTTTGTAATTTTTTCTGCTCGTAAACATTCAACATTGTAGCTTTTTACTGTCGGCATCACACTGTGTATTGCTTTTCCAATCATCAGATCTTCGTAACCACTTGTAGAACCATTGTACAATGAAAGTCTTAAAGTAGCTGCTCTAGAAAGACCATAAAACGAACCCGACATGTAGTGCCATAAATCATTTGGCTGCGGGCAATGTGGATATTCACCACATGCATCAAATCTCATAATATGTCCAACATAGTCAGCCTTTGCATTTGCTGCCTTTAAAAGCAATGTTTCCAAATCACTTAGACATACAGACGTGTCCATATCCATCTTAAAAATATACGAAGCATCTTTAAATATTACTGAAGCTTCTTTAAACCATTGAAATGACTTGCCATTATTTAAATTTTCAGCAATGTTTAATATTACTGTATCGTTTTTATTTTCAAAAGACATGTTAACCTTTTTTCCGTGCACAAAAACAAAATTGACACCACACATTAAAGGAGTTCCAATTATGTACATTTGCATCCATTCTCTTCGAATATGCTCACCATCACCGTTGTCGGCAGTTGAGAAAATTCCAACCACAATCTTATGACAGCTTCCTAAATTTACCTTAGCCCTCTCTTTGTCTTTTTTTAAACTTGCTGTAGAAAATTGTTTTGGTTTTTGCAATGGGGTGGGAGAGCATTCAGCGGGTGGCTCCCACACCGTTTTTAGTGACGCGTCGGGGAAGTAATGATTACGTCCATCCTCACGAACCGCCTCGCCCACATAGTGCACGCCATCATCCAAATCATTGTCCGGAAATGGTTGAGCGCCCCACTTTACGCACGTGTGTGAGTCGTGCTGCAAAATGTGGGCTTTAGGAACAGCACGGTCAAAAATTGCATTGGCTAACACATTCAAATCAGCTCCATATTCGCGTTTATCTACGTATGTATCTAAGATTAATCTCCAGTTGACATTAGCCGTTTTGCGTACGCCAAACATACCACCGTTAATGGCATTATCGTGCCCCGACTTTGCATCTCGCATGACATGCATGTCTAAGCCACTTTCCATCCATTTATGCACAGCCCGAGACTCACGCATTGTCAAAAGAGAATCAATGTCGCGTACAAGAGTAAACTCTGCAGGGAAATCATTCAAAAAATACATACGGTACCACATTGGCGACGGACATTTTGACCCTCGCACAGTACACAGGTCTATGTTGAGATTTTTTAAAGACACAGTGTTAAAATCTGCCGGTACAAAAATTCGCACACTCCAGCCAGGGTAAACACGTTTTGCATTTTGCACAACACGGCTGACAACATCTGTGTATCGTGCATTTGTGCCATACAAAGAATACGCAATCACTTTTTGTGGAAGAGGCTTCATGGTGCACGTTGCTGCACATGCACTTGTATCCCTATTATCCAGATACTGTTTTATGCGATTTACACCGGTGTCTACTAGTTGGTTGTATACATTTTGGCGTGGACTGAACGGATTGTAGCGCGTGCCGTGTCGATTCAGGTTGTGCTTAACTTCCCACGTTTGTAAAATAGTAATGCGATGCACTCTCTTGTAAACATCAGTAATCCATGTATCACCGTACCAATTAACAAAATAAGTAGGCCAATACGTTTCAAAAATTTTCATGTGTGTTCGATGAATCATGTCATGCGTCAAAATACCTGTGTTACCCTGATGACACATAGGACCAACAACACCAATATTTGGTGGATTGTAAGACTTTAATGTTTTTACGGCCTGGGTTAGCCACCCTTTGCTAACAAATTGGGTGTCATCATTTACCCGTACAATATACTCGGCTCCTTTGGTGTACGCGTATTGCACAAGTGTGTTTGTTATGTTTATTACAGAGGTTACAGTTTTTCCATCACGAATAACAACTGGAAGAGGCATAAACACGTAATTTACGTGCAAAAAATGGGGTTCGTATCGGCTTATGTTTGCAGCATGTTGCTGCCAAAACACGTCATCATCATTAAACCCCAGTATGACGTGCAGTTCATATAATTCTACATAAAGCTTCAGCAATGATTTTATGTTTTATTTTGTACGCACCAAGTTCATTAATGGCTATTGATTGTGCCAATGATGGAAAAAGGGTGTTAATTAGTTCTGTATCAAGTAAACTACGCATGGACGCAGTAGACTTTACAGGAACACAAAAAAACACGCACAAGCGCTCAGCAGTAGCTGGCTTCGCCTGCACACGCTTAGAAACCGCTGGCTCGACTTTTACACGCTTAGTGGTAGCTGGTGTGGCTTGCACGAGCTTTAATACCGCTGGCGTGACTTGCGGGGTATGCACCACCTGCAAGGTTTCCTCATAGGTAAATTTTCCATACAGATAATTGTGGTTTAAATTAACCCCAACAATCAATATGCATACAGCCAGCAACAAAATGCACCGATAGAGCATAATGCTCTGTATACTATTTGCAATGCGCTTATGCATATACAAAACCTGGCGCTGTTTATGCTTAGCGTTCTCGTATACATGCTCATCTCCTCCTCTATGATCGTCGTCAATAAGGCGGCCGTCACAAACTCGGCAGCACCCATCACAACAGTGTTCCTTCAAAACTTAACCACTATTATAGCTATGTGCATTCTCAGACGCACATACAAATTCTCCACAGCCAAAGCACGAGCATGGTGGGATGTTGTAATCGTGTGGTTTATTCCGCTGGTGCTCAGCACAAAAGCATTGCAAACACTGCGTGTAGAGATGATGATCGTACTGCGCGCATGCACCACAGTTGGAGTGGCCCTGTTTGAATGGCGCACACTAGGGACAGGCCAGGTGCTGTCCCTGACTTTGTGCGTGGTAGGATGCTTTCACTACGGATATTTACACGTTAGTGGCAGTGCAGTGCATGGGGTGGGGTGGGGTGTGTTGTACGCAGTTTTTATGGTTATAAACAACGTGTACACCAAGCGAGCCATTAGTAGCAATCGGGGCCTGGAGTTGAGTGAAATCGTGCTATACAATAATTTGCTTAGCCTTCCTTTGTTGGCTGGGCTTGCCGTGCCGACGGAAACGCTTAACACCAACTTCAGCAAACTGTGGGCGCTGGGACTGTCATGTGTACTTGCGATTGGAATATCGTATGTCGGTACGCGTTGTCGTGCTGAATTGAGTGCAACAGCATTTGTCATGATGGGAAACGCATGCAAAATTGTCTCAGTCCTGATAAATAAATGGTGGTTTAGTCAAATTGTAACAGCACCCGACGTCACCGCCCTAACACTCACAATTGGCGGGTGCTGCATGTTTAGTCTAGCATCCGAATAGTATATGGTAATAAGTTTAGGATTTTGTATACAGATATGCGTCCCAAGCAATTCAATGTCTACTTGGCGTTTTGTTTTGGACTTTTGGTAGGTGTGTACGTCATGCGCCGTCCACCGTCATCATCACAACCTTTGTTTTCTAAACGCGACGGGTTTGAGAAAAGAACCGCATTTCACAATGTGTCAACAAGCCAGGTTGCAAGTTACTGGAACGCACAGCCCTGCAATTCGCGATGGAGGTTTGATGGTGTAGAATTTGGAACACGGATGCACTGGGACAAAGTAATGCAACGAAAATACACAGTAGAACCACACATACCTGTTTTTGCCGACTTTGATGCGTGGAGTGGGAAACGTGTGCTAGAAATTGGAGGAGGCATGTGTACAACCGCCATTTCTTTTGCTAAAGCGGGTGCACACATGACGATTGTAGACCTTTCTGAAGAGAGCATGGCACTCTGTCGTAAACGTTTTGCAATTTACAATCTCACCGCCGACATTCATGTCGGTGATGCACAGAGATTGTTGTCGTGGTTGGAAGGAGCAGTGGAGGCGTTTGATTTAGTGTGGTCATTTGGGGTCATTCACCACATGCCACACCCTGAGCAAGCTGTTGCACAAGCCTACCGAGCACTGAAACCTGGTGGCACCTTTAAGATAATGATGTACACAAAAATAAGCATGAAACTATTCTGGGTCATGCACAACACACAAACATGGGAGTTTGGTGACATTGCCATGGATCAGCTTATTGCACACTACTCAGAGGCAGTTGAAGGCAGTCCTGTGACGTATACGTACACTATGTACGAACTTCGACAACTGCTGCACCAATTTACTATTAAAATTATGTTTAAAGCACACATATTTAAATATGATATTGATAAATACAAACAGAACATTCTACAGGTAGACGCGGCATATCGAGATGTAACGCCGTCTCGTTTTGCACAGCTAGAAGAAGAATTGGGGTGGCACTTGTGTGCCACAGCAATAAAAGAATAATTTGAATGTAGTTATGAATAAAAATTTTATTGTAGCAAAGCCGGAGATATTGTAGTAAACGGGTGAATCAAAGGTTCATCATGTGGAAACAATTCAAACCCCAACGAATTCTTGCACCGATTCCACGCCCGATGCGCAGTGTGCAACTGACGCCTCATCTTGTTGTACGTACTAAGAACATTTCTGTGCTGTCTCTTAAACTGTGCAAACATCTTACAATGAAGACGGTACAGATTGTGTCGTTTTTGTACAGTCGCCACTTTCTTCTTTAAACGTGCCGACGCACGCTTGCAACGAGCGCGTTTAATGATGGCTTGAGCGCGTTTGGTCGCATCAATCCAGCTGTTACGCACAGTAGACGGGTCACGACACAGCGGACACTCGTTATGTCCGGCTCGAAACCAAATCATGATACAGTCTGTGCAAAACGTGTGACTACACGGAAGTGTGTACGGATTGCTAGCAATGTCTGAGAAGCAAATTGTGCACCCGCTCATTTTTTACACAATTGTTTATTAAGGGTTATAAGCATGGGAAGTCATTTGAATTATACTGAAAACCTTCTTGAGATTTATTTGTTTTCATGTGCAGGTAGCCATCAAAACCAAGCATATACGCGGCACAGTTGTACACAATAGGCTCTGTTACGGAAAGCAAGTCCTCCAAATCCACCATCCGCGTGCTACCAGTCCAATCTTCTATTATGGAGTAGCACATGAGGAGGCGGCGGTCTGTGCCTACTTGATAGTGTACTTTTTCTGGAAACGCGTACTGCAATGAACAATTGACATAACAATTTCGTAAGTGTTTCGGTAACTGTTTGGTTAAGTGTATGTACGGGGTAGTACGAACAGTCTCAATAAACGGCCATGAATTACCATTTTGCATATAACTCGACATAATGTCCGCATGTTGTCGTGTGAGAATTGCGCCCACGTGCCCACCCAGTTCAATGAACGTGTTTTTGTCCGCTTGGGTTTGAAGCGACTGAGTAAGAGTCGACACCGCAAAGCGACGCGGTGGCAACTGCTCGCTAAATACAACAAAACAGTATGAGCCAATCATTTTAAATGTTTTGTGTATACATCAATGGACAGTGTATTCATAAACTAGGAAAATCGTTTTGATCTAATACAAAGCCTGACTGTGACGGTGGTTCAACGTTTCGCTTCAAGTGCAGGTATTTGTGAATGAAATACTTATCACAGCCATACACAATGGGGTCATGCACGTCAATTAAATTCTTCACAGTGCTTTCCTGACTGGGACGAATAGCGTAGCACATAAGCAACCGACATTCTGAACCAACCTTATAGTGGACGTCATGAGGATAAAAATACTCAATTTTATACTTATCCGATTGTTGTACGCTCCGGTCGTAAGGGCGAGACCGTATACTATCTACAAACCTCCACAAGTCATTCGTGTCTTGCGTCAAACGTACACCAAGATATGCTGCCAAGTCTCTTAACATATTGATATCATATGAAGTCATCCATTTCTTATCCAACGAACTGACCGGAAACTTGAAAAGGCCACTTGCTTCACTAAAAACAACAAAGCAGCACCCCCCGAGAATCATTTTACGGAGCGATAATCTAACAAAAGGGGTTGTTCTTCTGCAACCCTCTGTTGTATGGACAGTCTCGTTTCCCATCTGTCCATGAGTCTCCCCTCTTGTGTCTTTAAACAAGCATGTATGGACCGTGGTGGCATGGAGTGACTGGCGTCGTTGGTGCGGCAACAGGATGGAAATGGGACACTGTTAAAAGTAAAACACCAATGCGAATGAGACTGTTTTTGTGCAAACGAGCTGCTTTTCGTGCTTTAGGTATGTTAACGTCAGCCATTGCTGCGCCTGTGGGTGTGGTGTTAGGCATGGCGTCAAACCATGTACAAAAGATGCGTCAAAAGATGAGTCGAGCAAAGACGGTGCTCATGGTTGGTGTTGTAGCCGCTGGTCTTACAATTAATTTAATTCCAACAATTTATCACAAGCTATCGCAAAGAAGATAGTCGGGTCGTTGGTCTGGCGTTTGTGTACAATAAACAAGTTGAGAACCCAAAATTGCTACTGTGTTCAAGCTTGCTAAAGACAAAATTGGCACAAACGCAAGCACATTGTCGTCAGCTGCATGACTGGCCTCAGCAGCAAAAGTGACCAACATTGGATGAAATCCGACAGCTATGCTTGCAATTTCCAACAACGACGTTTTCCATTTCTTGTACCGACACAATGCACCCAAAGCACGCATTGCGTAAAACGCTCCCATAAATTTATATAAAAAGAAGAAACTGGAGTTGGACAGCATTAACGCAAACTTTAATTCCTTACGATCAACATTGTTTACCAATACAGCAGAGTTGCAGTGTTCGCATGTTACATTTCTCTGTAATTTGATACACTTTTGTACCCATAGCTTGCGACATTCTTTGTGTACCACTACACGCTTGCATGCATGGCAAAACACAGCAGGATCGGTGCCAAACGGTTCCATGCATGTACGACACGTTTCGTTTGAATCATCGGCAATTAACAAAGTTGGTTCACATGATGCAGCTGTGTTTGGCAAATGAAGAAAAAACCAAGTCAGTGATGATGACACAGCGTGTACCGGATTCATTCCAATGTAGAAAGCAATAAAACCAAAGTGAATTGCGGTAGGTAATTCAATCATGCAAAAACGTTCAAAATTAACTTTAAAAGGAAGATTTTTCGTTTTTACTAATATGTATTCGAACGTGCGGTACAACGACAACCCAAGTAAGTTCACCGTCCATCCAGACACCGTTGCGTATTCCTCTGAATACAAGTAAAAGTCTTGAAAATATGCCGAAATGGCAAAGACATCTATCAATACAATATTACAAACTCGAGCATACAACACATATATGTCCTGTCGCATTTGCGTAGTTTTATTAAAAGCCACACACATAGTACAGTGGACCACAAGCGCAGGGGCTGCTAAAGTAAGCGCTGTGCCAGCGATGGTAGTTCTCACAGCAGCGCTTGCAACTTCGCGCACAGTTGTTTGTTTTAGAGTACCGGTTACAATTATCTCAGCATACTCTTCAGTGGCTTTATTGCTCTCAGCTATACATTCCCGTAGGGTGCGTACAAGCCACGACAACATGCTGAAGCACAGGCTTGGTACCAACACATGCATGGACAGTCTAAAAAATAGTTTACCCATGCACTGTGTGCTTATATTAAAAATAAATAGTATTAAGCATGTGTAAAGCTTCCTGTGCGGTGATGCGAGCCTCTGGCTCCCAAACAAGCATTTTTCTCAACAAAGGTTGTAACTTTTCGTCAATCTTATCCAGTTCGCCTCGCTTTCCGGCTTCATCACGGTGTAACGCGTGTGTAGTAGTGCGTCTGTGTGGTCGTCGGCGACGGTAGCATAGTCTGCTACCGTCATTAGAAAAGAGTTGCCTGGTCTGTGATTCGTCACAATTATCCGGAAACCCTAATTCGTCACACATTAGCGCTATGAGCTCTGAATTAGAATAGCCTGGAAAAAGCGGGTAGCCCACGATAATTTCATACATTACACATGCAACAGACCAGACATCTCCCGCGGTAGATACATTTTGCCCAAATACAACCTCAGGCGGCCTGTAGTATCGTGAAAATGCATACGTCGGTCCTGCAAGTGTTCCTAACGAACACGAGCCAAAATCTGCCAGTTTTATGCCCGTTTCCTGAACCAGGATGTTTTCAGGTTTAATATCACAGTGAATAATGTTGTGTTTATGTATAAACGCAACTGCGGTCAATAACTGCATACCAACAATGTCTATAGAATCTTTTACTTGTGATCGATATTGGTGTAAATTACCCAAAAAAAGAGGAAACACAAAAATACGACGAAACACGTGGGTGAATTGATCTAGGGGCTCAACAATGCAATTATCATTTAAAACTTGCGAACCCATTTTTTTAAACATGCACGATACTGTACTCTCAAGCTTGGTTCCGTCAAAATAACTAAAGCTGTTGTGCGTCACCTTTACAGCTACTTTTTTGTTTACATTCATAGATGCAACATAAACTTTGCTAAAACTACCGCTACCAATCTGTTTTTCAAGTTCGTACATATTATCACGATGTTGTAGTACAACAGGAAGAGGTATGCGTTTCTGTCTATTGTACCATTTAGAAACGCCACCGTACGTTTTCAACAATTTGACCGACACACCATGCAGGACGCGATAATCATCAGTTTTAGCTCTTCCCTGATTCTTTTTGTAGGGAACAAAAGCACTGCCATCGCCTAAAGCACCTACGCGTATAGCAACTGCATGAACTACATGGTTGAGCTGCTGACTAATGACATCAGACGTACACATGCTTTGTTACGTGTACATTTATATAATGTATGGACAGTCAAACGCACTTCTTCTTGTCTTTTACCGTATGTTTACACGTAGTACATTTCCTGATACACTCAAGCGTATGCATATTCCGATCGCTTGACATACACTTACTTGAACAATAAAATGCACGACAGCATCGCTCACATCGCAGCTTTGCTTCTTTTGCGCACACCACACCGTCATCGTACATACGCACACAACGAAAAAACTCTGGGTGTGAACCTACTGTATCAATTGTAACACTGATTGCACTTCTATCGGCTTCGTTCACACAAATAAACAATGTGGGTGTTGTGTGCAAACGATTCTTCCATAGCACATGTATGAAAAAAGCATGTAATTCACACATTCGATGATTATGATGAAACACCGAGTAGTCTTCGCCTCCTAGCTGTTGAATAAGAGATTGCAGCTTTCGTGGGTTGTCAGTTGTGGTCTGGTGTTTTACTAAATCCCTCACAATATGTCGACTCATAAGTATATGCAAATAAGCTTTTATTTCGTCAGGCTTGAGCGACGTGAAAAACGTTAGGCTTTGTATATGATACTGCATATAGTAATTAACAAACGAATATTTCTTGGCATCAACTGTAGCACAAGAGCACTGAAATGCAACGGGGAACAGTTCTACAACAACTCTCTGTGCATCTAAAAATAAGTCAAACGGTTGAGACACCATAGCATCACACCAATTTTGGAAACTTATGGTGCGGCGTCGCTTTGTGTACAGTTGTGCACATAAATGTTTAAACAATGTACTCATGTTCACAGTTCTACACCAATATCTAATAATTGATTATATATACTCCCATTCCAATTGTTGATCACGTACCCCACCAATCTGCTTGGCTCCATCCGAAACTTACAATACGCTTTGCTCACGACAATAGCATACACAGAATGGGCACGCTCGCTATCGTGACTGAAAACGTCTAATAAAGCCTTTGGTATTCGAACAACTGGATTCAACTTTAGAGATGGCCACTCATGCAGTCGTTGTAAAACGTACAGCTCAGAACGCAAATTCATAGGCATCGAGTCGTCCAGCAACTCAGCAACAATGTTAAAAGATTGTTTCTCATGACACACAGGAAACATTTGATGCCATGCATGCTTAAACAAATTATGATCACAGTTTGCCACCATAAGAAAACCAAACATGCACACGGCTCCACTAATTTGAATTGGAATAAAAAAACTTTGTTCTTTCAGACAGTGTAAAAGCTCTAAACTGTAAAACATCGCACCTACACAAAACCCTACACTCACAAAAAGCATGTGACCAAAAATCAATACTCACTTAAGTATGTCATAGGGCAACGCCGTGCTAACACATCTAAACGATGCAAATAAAATTCCAGTGTAAGACGTGCTTGTTCGCAAATGTTTGCGACAATCTTAAACTCATTACGTAAAACCACGGGCTTAAGCTTCCGATATAATTTTGGCAACACCTCATGCACATAAGGGGGAGAATACTCACACAACCTTTCAATAACACCAAACCAAAACATTCCTGTCGCCAAATCACCTGTACCGGATTACATTAAAAACGTAAAACATAAAAATTACATACGAGTAAAGATATTTTCCCAAAATGCGGGGACAATGCTTGCAGTATTACACGCGGTTGTAAACACACTCTTCACACGCGCTGGTGCTTTGTGCACATTTAGATACAGCATCATACGCTCACGCAATAAATGGCTGCGACAGTGAGGACGCTGTAGATGCAACGGCCAAGTATAAAGGCTGCGAAAGTATTTGATGAAAGGATCACATGCGTCACACCATGGTTTTAAACTATCTAAACCACACCCAGTACAAAAATTCACATCAAAAACAAACAGCACTGAGTTACTCATTAGATCAGCAGGTCGTAGCAGATCCCATGTATACAATTGTACCAACACAGTCGCCAACTGTTGGCTATCCATAGTTGAACACAATTTACCCTCCCAAGAACTGAACTGCAAAGGCCAAACTTGCTGCAACTCCTTGTCCCTATCCAATCCTACAACCCCACCGACAATACACATTAAATCCATATCAATCAACGTCGCGTGTGTAAGACCGGGATCGACAAGAATATTCTTTGTGTGTAAATCACGGTGTACAAGTCTGCACACAGTTAGCAGCAAAAAAACATAAAACAAAAACTTACAAGTTGCGTTGTAGACATGACACAATTTTGCACATTTGGTGCATTAGATCTATTCGCGTTGCCATGGAAACAACTCTTCGTCTGTCTTTTAGCAGCGTGTATAACGTACACGCACTGTTTACTCCCGTGCCTTCACCGACCATCATGTACTGTACCTCGCCGGTAGTTTTGTACTTGACATCACTGATGCACACCAGTCCTTCGTGGTACGCTTGCATTTCACGCACAGCCACACAATGTTGGTAAATGCGTAAGCGGTAGGGCAAGCCACTAAAACATGACACCCTGTTAATACGCTTGCGCGTCATACGTCTTTCACCTGGAAGATAACACTCCTCAACAATTGAGCGTCCATCGCTGCTGCTTGCAATCAGCCGCCACGCTTCCGCCATTTACTGTTTTTTAAGCAACTCGCCACAAAACTTAGCCACGGACAGAGAAAACTGGGTAAAGGGGAAAGGGGAAAGAGCGTTTATCTCTCACTTCTCCTAGTCTGAGACAGTCTGTCCATCGCCCCTACTGTTTTAGTACAGAAAAACAAATGAAAAACGTGCCGGTGCTCACTCAACTGTACGGTGATTGTCCACTGGAGCTAAGACAAAAGGCAACATATGTGGTAAATGAAGCTAATCAGCTCATTTTTGTGGATTTGAACAACAGTGACGCCGATACACTGGTAGACAAATTACCAGAACCACATCTGTGTCGCGTAGTGCGCGTGCAGCGTGCAATTTTAAGTGGCGCATTAAGTATACTGTTGCTTCCTGTTGCATTTTCGCAACGACTTCCCCATAAACGACATGTAGACACAGTGCTGCTGCCTATGCAAAGGAGAATTGTAGCATTTGCTTCAGGGTTTGGTAGTGGTGATCTGTTGAAATGTGTTCTGCATGCAACAGAACTAATCAAAGAAACTGTATTGGAATTGTGTAACACACCCCGCGACATGTTTTCAGCATGGGCAGGACTTCGCCCGTGGCATCAACGGAAATGTGTACTTATACAAACGGACGCATCATACTGCCCAGCTATTCTCAGTGCAATGGAAGCTGCTGACCACACGCTTAGTTTCGTGCATACGCTAGGCTGTAAAAGGTCGTCTTCTGTACTGCCTCCAAATGCTACGCATGTATGTGTCTTGCATACCGAAAGTGCCGACGAACGTTTGTATGAGCTCATGGTACAGATAAAGGCTATGCCTCCCGTACAACGACCCACCGTTGTATTTTTTGGGTCGATTACAATGAATGGCCCTCATGTGCGGTGTGGCAGCGTGCCACGTAATATTTTTAAACAACTTGTGGCTGCTGTTCCCCAGGAGTGTCGAGTTGACAACGAAAGCCCTGATTTTTGTTATATTCCAGAAGTTGGACTTCATTATTGGTTGTCGGACACAATTATGAAATGTAATAATCCAAATGTGGTGCAGTGCTCAGGTCCTTTAACAATAGAGTACGTACGCGAAGTGTTATCCGCTGCCATGGCGTGTAACCCGTTTAGCACGCGAAATATTGTGTTACTATTTGAGGATGAAGATGTGGGCAAAGCGTGGATGAAACGATACCTGAAAAATACACAAGAAAAGGTGTACCTTTGGAATTGTGCCACGCAGCGATTGCAACAGAGGAACAGAAGAAAATCTGAGCTGCTGTGTGTGGATGGTCGCTGCTGGCTTGGATTACCTCCGCATATGGCAGATACAACAGTTGTTGTTTGCAGCGGACGAATTCCACAAACACATATTGCTGCTGCTGTGGCTCGCACAAAGGAAGTGTGCTGGGTGATTTCAGAAAAATAGAGTGAATAAACTATATTATTTGATTGTAGACTCAGATTAATCACCACTCGTGAAGTATGTCCGGGGGATTCACTTTTTCACCTTTTACCTTTGGTACACCGGAGGAGGAAGATGGTGCCATTGTTGTTGGCTCTGGTGGGGCTGGTGTACCAGCAGAGGAAGTTGTGGCAGAGCCTCAGTCACCTCCACCACAAGCAGCTCAACCACTTCCGGCTCCTCAAGTAGATCAAAAACGGATATTGAATAAAGAAAAATGTCAAAAGGTTTTGAACCGACTTAAAAAGTACATTCCACAGTACGGGCACATTATCAATTTGTTAACACCTGTCGAACAAGAATTGATAAGAACTACTACAGAAGTAGATGAACAATTTGTGGCTTTTGTAAATGCCAACCCAAAATTCAATACATTTTTCCATAATTTTTACGACATGGAGCCCTTAAATTATCATAAATACTTACATTTTGCTGCTGATGTTTGTGGTTATATCGATAGCAATGGTAATCTACGAGGTTTACCAGCAATTGTTTTTGAAGTGCTTCAAAAAGAAGTCATACAGGTTGGAGATTATGATCAACCATTATTTGAGTTGCTTAAATTGCGGGCAACGTTTGATCCGTTGTATAAAGAATATTTTAAGCATAAGTACCACCCTTTAAGGCAACAAGATTTGGCACTCTTAAGATATGAAGAAGTATTTGTAAGACATATTGATGTACTTAAATATATCATAGAACATCAACCTTACAATATACCGTCTTTAACGGCGAAACAGATTGACGAAAGAGACTGTCTTTGCAACAACTTGATCAAATATATGCAGAATTGTTTAACTATTGATTATGTGTCAGACAGAGCAGAGTGTCGAGAACCAATGCTTGTTTTTGAATTATTACAGGGCATTGCTGCTGCCAAATCTAAGACAGCAGAAACCAGGAGCACGAAATGGAAATATCGCTATCAAAATGGAGAAACCAAATTTGAAAGATTGTCAACAGATTTTAACAATTATAAAAATATTAGGAACAAGATACTTCATGAAAACTTCTCTTTCTTCAAGTCAGGTCATTTTGACACAATACTTGAACAATATATAAGCCTTCGCGATAGTATTCGGAACTGGGCGGGAGAAAGATTATTTTCTTCTCCTGTGTATGATTTAAAAATGGACGATAAAGACTTCACAAAAATTGGAAGACCAAGAGGCACGGAAAATTTATGTTTGTTTGCTTGGGTGGAAGGAATGATGTGTGCAGATGCAAGCATTATTGGAATGCCGTACATGGTATTGCAAATGATTATAAATTTAATTGATAATAAGTGGGACTTTACTAACTCTAACTTTATGAGAGATGTCAATGATCCTCCGTTTACGCTCGTACCAAAGACAGGGATTGACGTACGAGGTGCTCAAATCATTATAAAACAACCAACGTTTATAAAAGCTTCCTTTGGACAAAAATTTTATTTTCTTCTACAGATCTTGCGAGAATTTAAAAACAAACAACCCGTAACTTTTGCAACTATGTCAATTGATTTGACAACTGCAACTATTCCTGCCTGGGCTAAAGCAAAGTTTGAAGGAAACGTATTGAAAGTACTTCCCGATACATTGAGTTTTATAAACATTTATGATCGTTTTTTCGAAAAATTTGAGTTAAAAGACTCAAACAATAACATTATAACGGATGATTTAGACGACTTTCTCAGATTGTATAATCTTGCTAAAATACGTGCTGAAGTTTTACACGTTGCTGTGTCCACAAATCAAGATAATTCATATGCATTAAAAGACGAAGACTCTCGGACTAGGTTGCGCATACATTTCGCTGTACAAGACTTACTTAATTTGGCTGACATTAGGGACACAACAATGAGAAATAAATGTACAATAGGCTTAAACTTCAATAATTTTTCCTCCTTACTAGCTTACGTAAGACAACAGTTTGCATACGCAGGTTCAAAAATAGAAACAGATGATGTCTTTCAGCATTGGAGCGATGAACGTAAACAACAAGTGCATCAAATCATTAAAGATCAAAAAATGCAGCTTATCGTCTTATAATTTGCTTAAATTGCGTTCTAGCAAGATCTACATCTTTAGTAAAAGCATCTTTATCAATTATGCGACCATCTTTGTCAAAGCAGTCCCATAGCAAATACTCATCTATGGGAGTACGATATTGTTCATAAATCTCAAACAACTTTTCATTTACAAACATTGACCACTGTGGTGGCACAAAAGGCGTATACTTTAACAATGCTTCTTCTGATATATTCAATACCACAACATCAACACCCAAATTAACCACAATTGCTCGTGAAAAACAATGTTCATACATGCATCGGTACTCAATGTAAATATTCCTATCCCATATATTTTCATTGTTTATAAGATACGGTTTTTGTTTTAAAAACGCTTGAAAATCTGGATGTTGTATACACTCATCAATTTCATTTGCAAGTTTTGGATGAACACGACTTTTTGTCAATTCAGCACAACCTATTTTATAGCTCAAGCTGGACCCACCAGCTCTAAATGGTTTTCCCACCAAAGCACCGCATGGTTCACATACACCAAAAAACAATTTACCCATATCTCCACAACGCAAAAAGTCATCTACATACTGTTGTCTCAAACGTCGTCTAACCATGCGTCTGTTTTTGCGATTGCCATGAAACGGATAGTCCAATCTAAACAATCGTCGTACAAATGGATTGCTCCAATATTGAGGATCTGCTAAAACAGTTTTTGCATGTTCAGGATTAGGATACTTCATTCCCGAGAATAAAAAAGGTTTTTCTTGTGCTGCAAATACACCTGCATTGCCACCGCTCAAGTAATGCTGTTCAACTGGACCGTCTGTGCTGAAAAAGTACACCACACATGATGTCACCAAACGTGAAAGCAGCTCGCAGGACTGCACGCCCATGTGTTGTTTTTTTGTTGCGGTGACGACCACTCCCCTTTCGCTGTTAGAACAGCCGAGAATACGTTGAAACGTTTAACGCTCTGTTTAAATCTGTAACGGGAACTTCTAAATATAGAGCATCTTACTTGTCACGTGCACCTCATTGTTTAGAGAAAAGGTGAAAGTTAAAAGGACAGTATTAAATAAAGAATGTATTTATTAAAAGCTCAAGTTTTTAGCATTACGTTTTCTTAAATGCTGCTGCTCCTCTTCTGCTACCATAGATGCACCGCCACGCATAGTGCGGTACATGAACGATCTGTTCTGTAGATTCGGCTGATCAATATCGATTTCCACAAGCGTTCTGTTCACCGTGTACAGCTTTACCTTAGAATCAGTGGGCTTGCTTATAAACCATGCTATGAGTTGTGTACCTATGAAGAAACAGCTGGCGAGAAACACCGTAATGAGAGTAGCCTGTGCCTTATATGCCCAGTCGTCATACTTTACGGCCGGTGGCATTAACTTGTCGGCAACAGACTCCATGCCGTCACCCAAATGTTCCTTTAGTCTCTCGTTGTTGTAGCAATTAGCAGTGCTTGAATTGCAAGTAGCACCGCTGTTACACGTTTTCACATTACTGTTTTCCGCATAACAGCAGCAGCACCCTGCAACTACAAAATCCATATCCCACTGCTGAAACGATACAAAACTGTAGGACATTCCAACCAAAGCAATCGCAATCAAACCCACGGCAACGGCAAGTACAAGCGTCCACACAAAAAGAATTCGACGCTGTACGTACCACTGCTTGTAGTCTTTTTTCATGATATCATCAACAGATCTGTCTTTATAAGCAATTTCAGTTACCATGTTTCTCATTTTAACAGTCAAAATAATCCAGCCAAGAAACGCGATGGTGATGATAGTCCAAAGAATCCAAACAAACACTTTTGCTACCATTTCCAGTGTTAATAGATTCACTGAATGGTATTTTCCACTACCGACAAACGTGTCCAAGATCTGCTGCTTAGCATCAACACACGAACCGGAAGGTGAAAAGCTTGAAGGGACTTCATAACCCGTGCGGCAACAGCTCTGGTTAACGAAATCATACGCATCGCTTGCATCATTGACCGCGGCAATGCTGAACCCTCCAGATACACAGATGGTCACAAAGGCAGTCAGCATCATAAGGACGTACAGCACCAATGCGGTGGTAGACATTGTACCATCGCGTTTAAGCTTGAGTGGAGGACCCTCACCCTCCATGATCCACCGCTTACACGCACTGTAAATAATTATTATTATAGTGGCTGTACACTATAAATTGGCGTACTGCGCTACTAAGAAGCGTGGGTAGCTATGGCCGGAATGGCCAATGAAACTGTAGCCGAAGCTCTAAACACACTGTATACGGATTTTGCAAACTGGTGGAAATATCAATTCCCTGTCGCTATAGTTATTTTTCTAACAATTTGTGGTGTGGGATGGGTTGTCGGGAAATTTATTGAAAAGGTTCTGCTGTTTAGATTAAGTGACGAAACGGATGGTTATAAGCATGTTTTGTCCCAGGAATACAATGTACCATCAGATAAAAGTAACGACAGCAGCTGGTTGCCGTGGAAATGGAAATGGAAGTGGTGGGCCAAATCCAAAGAAGAGAGCACGCTTATGAACACTGTAGTACAACCTCCTTTGCATGCAGTTGCAGCGGCAGCCGCAATGCCTACTCGCTCTGTGTGGAGCGGAAACTTAACGCGGGATGGTGCTCGAATAAGTGGCTATTTGGTAATGATTGGAATTGATCTTGCAGGCGCGATCATAGCTTTAGAAAAAGCTGGTATTTCTCTTGTGCCGCTAGTGGTTACAGGTGAACAAAAATGGGTGTGCCTTCTACTTTGTTTGTAGTAAACGTGTACTGTAGGCGGAGTTTCAGCGCTTGCAATCTCTTTATCGCTAAGAAATCTTCTTGGAAATTTGTTTGCAGGCGTGCTGTTGGTATGTTGCATGCATGTACATATGTAGAATTCAAATAACATAAAAGTATTAGATGTTTTATGATACATGTCGTGCGGGCTGTATCGTGCGTTTTGTACCCGCTCCAGGTACATTTTTATACACAAGAAACTTTTTATAACCTTTGCTATTAGGAGTGCCTACTCAAGATCTTCGTATTTTAACAATCAATTTAAAGCACACTTTACTTATGGACACAGACGAAGAAGATGGGGACATTTTGGTTTTGCCCAACACAACCATGTTAAGCCCCCTGTATATTAAAAACGCACAAAAAAGACTACAAGAAAAAGAAGAAATGTCATCAAGCTTAAACATTCCTTTGGGAAAAACAACTAGAGCTAATCAATCCACCGTGCAGGTTACGACTGCTCCGAGACATCGCAATTCTCGAGGTTTAATTCTTTAAACTCGTTTACGCTTTATAATATCTTCAATGTCTTCAAGTTCAGCTGCACTGATTATTAGTAAAAAACAACCTTTTTTAAAAAATGTACCTTGCGCAGCTCCTAGCGTTGACCTATTTTGAAAAACAGGACAAGCCACACTTTCACACTCAACGCCTGGATTTGGTTGACCTTCTTGATACTTTCTTCCTGTAACGCACGTGTAACACCCTTCTAACAATTGCTTTTCTTCTTCTCTGCACGCATCCAAACGCTGCCGCAGGTGCTGTCGCGTTACCACCTCTTGTTCTCCACCATGCACAGAACACAACACGTCTCCTACAGCCGCACATAAATTGAAGCACACCGCACACCGCGGCTTACGCACTGCACTGCTTGATTTGCTGAAAAAAGTCATGACGGAACCAGGAGGAGCAGCAGACTTTTCCACAGTAGACGCCATCACCGTTAGAGCAGACCTCTTTTGAACAGAGTACACACGCTGCATCACATCTTTTTCTGAAGCAATGCCCACACAAGTTTTTACAACAGTTTTCAATAATTTGTCTATGTAATATGGAGTGTCAGGTTGGTATTTTTTCTTTAACGCTACCGAAACGGGTACCAATGAGTCTGAAGCTTGACTTTTGGTACGTGGGCGGCACAGTTTCGACACCATGACCATTGAAAGTGTTCCCCCCACCGGAAGCAGACTGCGCCAGTTGCTTAGCACCACATTTAATTTACCCGTTTCATACTCCTTCTTCTTCCTACGCACGTTATGTGCAAGTGCAAACAGGGGAAAGCGTTGATAAGCTAGCGCTCTTAAAACGGCCCACAGATAACTCCACGCCAATTCCTTCTCATCAATACACAACAGTTTTAACAAAGTGAGCTGCGTTGTGGATATGTAGCGTTCTGTGGATCGCTTTATTCCTATATAGCCACGAATCTTATTGATCTGACATATGTCATTGACACCTTTTTCAAATTCTCTAAGCGTGAACAACAGTTCGCGTGGCGGAACATTAGCGTTGAGTGTAGGAACAACCGCATCCTTTTTCAAAATGACGCTTAAATACATTTTTCGTGTAGTGAAAATAGAAAACAGCAAACATATTTCATGCTCCAACTTTGACGCCTGGCTTTTTCTCACCTCGTATCGACGATTGAAAAATGCTGCCGCTTTGTGACTAAACCGTTCAATTGAATCAATAACTTGGGCACATGCGTCTAGCTTGTACCGATGCAGAGCTACAGCCAAGTATCCTCTCACTTCGGTGGAGCACATGATTGAATCCGTGTCTCCATACACACACATTTGAGTGTCTGAAGGGGGTTTAAACCGTACAAAAGCGCTGGAAAAGTCCTTTAGAACTTCAGCGCTTTGCAGCAGCGCGTTTTGACCTGCACACTTGTCATGTACACGTGCACCACCGCTATTCACACTACCTGCAATCGTGATGGCTTGCGCCGAACTAGAAAATCCATCAAACGGATTAGTCGCCGAAACCCCATCTGCCAGTGACAGCGTGTTGGCCCGACAAAAGGTTCCCGGCCAATTGGGCCACCATGCTACTTACATGCTCCGTTTGCCAGTACCTTTGCTGCCAGCTGTAAAAAGTTATACACCACCTTATCTTGCGAACCTTCTGCTGCTGCATTCATTTTCTTCTTGTATTGGTTTCGTAAACTACCATAATTGACCTCAAGCTTACACAACATCCCATAATCTGGTGAGTTGACGCCCGCGTCTAGATACACAAACAGCTTGCCTGCACTCATCATTTTGTATATGGAGGCCCACCCAGCTCGATCAGATAATGATGGCGTCGGTATTCTTCCATCACGATTCACAACCTCTCCAGCTGACAGCTTTCGTATAATATTGATGGGATATTTCGCTTTTATCAACTCCTTCAATAAATTTGGATCTTTCACAAGCGTTGTTCCACATATGTTCAGATCCTTTATTTGACTGGGATAAAGTGACGCAAAATCTAAAATTGTTACGGCAACCGGCACCCAGGCTTGCATCAAAATTTTTCTTTGGATGCATGCACGCAAATGCGTTTGTGGTTCAGGTAAACGAAGGGCCAATTCCAAAAGTTCATTCTTTTGCTGCAAGCTGTACCCTTGCCGACCCGCCGCTGGATTAAAAACATAAGCACCTTCGTACGGCTGCTTATCCTCTTTGTTAATAAACTTGCCAACAACTGGAAGAATAAACCCGTCATCAATAGCCTTATTAGCTATTCGCCGTACATAAAGATTGATTGCACTTGAAAATTTGTTCATATTTGCGCGTGTAGACACAACAGCTGGACTCTGTCCAACTAAACTTCCCGTGCAGCACAACTGGATCGATACCTGGAACATTTTATATAGATCCGCTGCAAGTAGCGTATCTACCATACAATACTCATACAAACGACTCGGTCTCTCTGGCGCTTCTTCTATCACAGCCTGTATCCAAGAGCTGTTGATCTTTGAATAGGGAAACTCATATTTACCTCGTTTCTTTAGCAAATGTCGAGCTGCACAGTCTAACGAGTTGCTGCCCATCTTCTGTGCAGTGTCTGTTTGACTGGACACAATAGGCAGCATATCCGCTAAAATAAAACAAAACATTTGAATATCAACTTTTACGACCACACCCGTGGCAGCTGTGTAGGTACTTGTTTTTTTTATGCGTGTTTTCTTCTTTGCGTTCGGTTTTATGCACGAACCAAATCCATATTCAACAAACAAAAGCCAACCCTTTTCGTCTTCCGGGACACAGCAAAGCTCACAGTCTTCCAGCACATTATCGTGCTTGCATAACTGTTTACATTCATCACACCGTCCGCTGCGCTCACCGTGTTGACAAAACGGCGTGAGTCGAAACTCCCCACATAAATGCGCATACCGTCGCGCAATAAAAGGCAAATCAAAGTTGATAATATTGTAGCCAGAATGACAGCACACGCCACATATTCTCAGCACTGCATCCCACACAATTAAAAGCTCCAGCTCGGTCTGTACACGCACATCCCAGTAGACCAGGCCGTCAGCATACTGTTGTTTGCACACAGAAGGCTGCCCCTCAACTACTCGAGGATCAATGGCAATGTTAAAATCTAAGACAACCCCACCATTCATGATGCGTGTTGCTGCACACAAAATTGCTCGACTGTAGTCTGGAAAGGTCTCAACAACTGTGGGAGAACACGTACAACTGGAGGGTTTGGGAAATGGTAGCCCATCGCCACTAAAGTATGCAGCTTTAGAGGGAGCCGTACATCCGTCCTGATGGACATATGAAAGGCCTGGTGAAACTTCTAAATCGTAAATTGCTGCTGGTATTTCAAGAGGAGGTGCCGAATCGTCTGTTTTTAAATCATGTAGACTTAACACCTCCATGTAGCACGCAGCAGCAAACAGCTTTTGAGCGCGCATACACAAGTTAGAACACATCTTTGAAACAACGCGACCTCCAACAATACTTGCAGCAAAAGCATCATGATGTATTTGCTCTGTGTACGGCGACTCGCTACCAACCGCCAACACAGCATCGTCATCATTACATGCTCGTACAAAGGCGGCAATATTTGCAGGGTCATGGCTGTATACTTTTACAGACCATCGTGCACAACCTACATTGTACGTACTAAAATGTATATTCTTTAAAGCTTGAGACCGAAGACTATTATACTGCTGCATAATGTTGGAGCTTAAAAACACTTTGTCGCCCATCTGAAATCTATCAGCGTTGTGAGGCTGTATGTGACCCACCGCTCTCTCAATGCGTTTGGACGCACACGCACCCTTCCACATCTGAAATGCCCTAAACTCGCCTATGCGTGCAGTTGTGTGCGTCATAGGTAGTGGATCAAACGATCTTGCCTTTAACCAAACGTGAATGTACGGCAGAGGTGGATTACGCACACCCACACACACGGTGCGAGACATGGCTAAACCTGGCGGCTGAAACACGCCCATTAAATACAGCTCTGGTAACCCTTCATGCATACAGTACGTCGCATCAAATTGGTAAAAGCTTGTGGGTGTACACACCCCGTCATTCACATTCAACAGCTTTGCGCTTTTTAAAGCTGCCATCAGCTCCAAGGGAACAGCTTGCATGTCGCCACAGCACGCTTACGTCGTCGGTGAGAAAACCCCGCACTAGCCGTCCGTCCTCTAAGAATGCGAGGAGTCTTCCCTGAACGTGTTGTTCGTCTCGGTTGGTATAGGCTATATCGACAGTGTGAATATACGGACCTGTGAAAAAAAATAAAAAACGCGATTATCGCTCTAATTAATTTGCTTACTGATTTCACGAATGCGAGAGAGGGGAACCGCGCGGTTTTTAAGACGAAAATAGTAAACAAACCAGCTGTCAGTGCTCATTCACACTGTCCAGCGGGCTTGGGTGGTCGGAACCAACAAAAACCTTCAATGAGCAGCCGCGTTGCAGATCCACGCAAAGAAGCTCTGTACGAGTATGGAATGCAGGTGTTAAACAATAAAAACAATGCAGATGAAGAATTGAAGGACAGGGGCAAAGCGTTGATGGCCCGGTATGTGGATGAAGTTATTCGTGGACAAATTGAGTTGGTACAGGAGTACACAGAAGATGCTGAAGACTTAGTGTCAGAGTCGCGCAGTGAAGATGATGAAGACTCGTACGAAATTGAGGATTCGTTTGTGAGTGACAGTGACGATGATGAGATGGACAGTCGTTTGGAGAGCAGTGTGCACTCAGAAGAAAAAGAAAAAGAGCGTGTTGGATCAGCAAGTGATTGGGAAGAAAAAGATGGGGCACCGTACAGTGTTTCAGATTTATTCAACATTGCGGATGCTGTCAATCTTTACGCTACCTCGTTGGTGTCACGTGGTTTTTGATAGTAACGTTTCAACGCGGTTTCAATACATTCTGGTGCTGATTTAAACATATTAAGCTCTGCACACACGTCAATACATTTTTTACAACACGTATTTATACACACCCTGTTGTGTATGGATTGGCCACGAGTGAATTGCCGTAACTGCATACGATGTGTGCTCCAAAATAAGCGCCTGCGCTCTAGCACAAAACGATCCCTGCTGATGCACTATTGCTGCAACTACAAAACAAGGGCGTTACGTTTGAAGCAAAATAATATAATACTCACCCATTATAATAAGACTGTGACGATTGTCCAGTTTCACACCACATACAAAGCGGCCACCCGATGTCCAGTGCAGGTAATTGGCAAAGGTGTTTTTGAAAAAAGTGTGACCTTTTTCAATAATAGCATCATGCGCATGGCCGCTGTGAATACTGGTTCCAGGTGTAATGACATCATAATTGGCATTATTGATGACCGAGCGTGCGTCAAACGCCGACGCGTACAGATCCGCATCTGCTGTTAACACAGCTTTGATAATGTTATTGATACACAGAGCGTCAGGAGGCGTGATACCTAATACCAGCTCGGGTTTAAGACAGTGCTTGTCATCCAGTGTGCCTAAAATAAACATGCGCTGCGGCTTGTCATCATCGGCACACACAAACGTGAAAACGCGTGCGTTTGGAAAGATAGCAACTTGCTGGACTCCAGTTTGCATAATCGGTAAATTAGACGCAAACACGTGATACACTACACTGTTGTCCATAAATTGGTCCATTGTGGGCGTGCCATGTTGTGGAGCTTCATTTTCATACACAAACATCGAATTACTATCTTCTAATTCGGTATCATCATTGACATAAATTAGATTTGTGTAGTGGCAGCTACTAGCTGTTACGTCAATTATAACCCCATTTTTATCTAAACTGATTAGCAGTACCCCGTGTCCATAGTCACAGCAAAACCGGTTCTCACTCAGCACAAGCGGTGACTCTAAAAACAGTGCATCATGCTCGGCCAAACACACCCGTAGCTTCTCAGACAATGCATGATTTCCGTGTGGAAATCCCCAACACACTACATCGTCTGCCAGGTTTAAATCTTCAACTCCGTATTTAAAATGGCATTTAATTTTTGATATGGAACACATTAAAGCCAAATAAGTCTGTGCAATACGCATAGATAAATGTTTTTCAGTATGTAAATATACAATACTTGTGTCGCCAATGGATTCTGAACAAAAAGCAGCAATTTCGTCTTTGCAGTGTGCAGACGAAAAACATGCTGCCATTTTGTCTTCCCATAGCATTAATACTAAATTGCCTTTATTGCAATCCTTCCACAACGGAACGGCATTTGGACACATTTTTTCTAGCATGCTGGAGATTTGCGCAGGTGCTTCCTCATCTGAAACTAGAGGCAGCAGCCCCCGCGTGCTTGCTGGAGCATGCACGCGCCTAAGGAGCCGCTGCATCTTCCTTAAGTGTGTCACACCACACGCCTATATACACACACCACAGTGTTGTCAACCACAGCACTGTTACTAAGTATGCAACCCGCTTCCAGATTATCCGTCGCATGAACACAGCTATAAAAAGAAATTATAAATTGTCAAATACTGTCAAGATGCTCTTATTTTTGTAAAAACAATCCATAATAGTATATACAGGAACACACAGTAGATATAAGTAATAGTTATGATTTTGCATCATATGAAATGACGACATCTGTTTCCGGCCCCAAAAAAAAATAAAAAAAAATATTTTTGGGATTATACTGGTACGGTACCGTTATTTACATTCCTGGTAGCCAGTACAACTGTAAGTCAGAGTTTTGCTTTTGTTTTTTCATAATTTCGGCAAATTTATACCAAAACAAATTGTTTTTGCTACGTTGTGTACTTTTCAAAATTGTAGAAACTTTTTCAGGTGATAAATAATTGTTTTGCAATATAGTTTTCACCAATATAGACACGAGTGACTTATTCGACAACAAACAGAGCATTTCGGTCATTTTTATATATTTTTGGTCCAGACATGCAATGAGCAAATTACATACAAGTTGCTCCATGGTTGTACCTACTACTTAGACAAACATATGTATTATAAGTACGTGTAGCTATAAGCCGTAGGCAAAAAAATATTTGTGGTGGGACATGGATGTGCTGACTGCGCCTGCCACTTTGAGATACATTGCAAGCGAGGGGGCAGCACAGCCGCCACCCGGATTGCGCCTGTATGTGTGCAGAAAGGGTGAAAAAGTGTTTTTATGCTTGAATGGTGTGTCCATGGCAGTACACGACAATGGAACTCATCACTGTTTGCCTCTGCGTTTTAGTAAGGTAGATTTAGGTGCATTTAGTGGACGTTGGACATCCACAAATACATTTGATATAGACTTTGTGACCAATACTGTAAATGCAATGAGTGTAATTCCTGTAGGATTGAGCGTGGATGTGTGTGTTCATAATGGATTTTACAATGAGTTGGTTGCAATTCCACAACTGCACTGTCAGGGTGTATTTGTGAGCAGAAATTGCATTCGGCTTCTGTTTCCACCAAATAGTAGCGTCAAAGCTACCATTAGAAACCCACAGTTTGCTGTTCACAGCTCTCATGAGAGCCCGGCGGAAATGCGGACCGATTTGTTACCGCGCGTGCCTTTTTGTGCCAACAAGTGTTTAATTAGTGTGAAGGTGAATGTGGAACAGCACAAAACAGTTTCTGAGTATCTGTCAGTGTTGATGAACGACACGGGAATTTGGAGACAATGCTTTAAGGCTTTATGTGTGCAGCCACAACAAAAATTAAAGGAGCAATCGCCGCAACAGCCAGAGGCAGAGTGCTTGGTATCTCTATAAATCTATAAGGGCGTATAAATAGCAGAGGGGCTGTACCAACACATATAAAAATGTGTCCCAACACAGTTACATAAATTTTCTTTTTTGAAATCAGCTCAAGAGGGTTTGGGTCTATATCAAAGTCCTCATCGTCCTCGAGGGCATACTTAATTTCATCATGCGATTTGCGTATCTTAAACAAAAGCCGCACAATTGAAATAAAACTGGGCAACACAAGTCCACCAGCCACTGCCGGATATCCTGTTACAGCAAATGCGCCACAAACAAGTGAAAGGGATAATAACCAAGCAACCCGCGCATCATACCGCATCTATACACCAGTAAAGACCTAAAATTAGTATATAGAGTAGGACCGTCTAGGAATTGTTGTGTCCAATGTAAATTGCTTATCTTTATAATGTAGACGTCTTAAATTCACCAGCAGAATTGCCGCTTGCTGTCTCAACCGTCCATATCGTGCTTGTAGGTAACCTTGCTTGGGTGCTAAATCATTGCTTAAACAAAATCGGTTGGCCACAATGCGCGCAAACAGAACACGCGCTCCGTTTATAGTGCTTTGTGAATCCGGTGACAACATCCACTCACGCACCGTATTTGCGTCGCCAATATCATCTTCGCCACCACGACTACTCAATACATCATAGACAAGCTGACTTGCTTCCGATATATGCGCATCCATCCGAGCTTCAATTTCTGTTATTTGTTCGCCTGTATGTATAAAAGCCTTAATATAATTTTTAACTCTTTGATTTTGTACACCAGCAAAAGCAAATTTTGTACCAGCGTCAAATTGGTCAAACATAAATGCTCCTTTATCATCAGAACCATCTTCTACCTTAGGATCAATGAGTTGTGTTTGCAAAAATTGAGTTCCGTAATTTTCTACAATATCACGCAACTCGCTTAAATTGAATTTTGAGAGCTCAACGGCTTGAAGCATACTGACGTGTGACTCGTTTGGCTGCATCTCTGCTGCAAAAACATTTTCCTGCACCAAGAACGTGTATACATCAGCAGCCATTTGCAAAAAGTCATTATTATTTTCAATATTCTTCCTTTCAAACTTTCTGTTTGGTATTCCGACATACAAAATGTATTCAGATTTCTTTTTTATTATTCGTAAATATACACCAACTTGAAATTGATCGGCGACCTGTTTTGTTGGCTCGTAAATTGTATTTGCTTTGCATGCATCTTTAAACCACTGCTCAGCGCGTTTATGTGCCTCTTGTTTTTCCTCTTGTTCTTTTACAAATTTAAACACATAATCCACAGCTTCTTCCGTGACTTCCTGTTTGACAATACGGTGATATTCCATGTTTGCCACACCGGCTATTTGCCTCATCATGTTCAACACAGGCCGCTGATAAGCAAGAAGTTGCTTGCGCACGTCCTCTCTCAATGACTCATCAATGTTGACGTACTCTGGTGGGGCGGGTGAGCGGGCTCTAATTGGGCTACCAGAGGATTGAGCACGGGAAACGCCAGCAACCGGAAAGGTTTCAGTGTGGTATAGCTCATGCTCACGTTCTTCTTCTTCAATGCCGCTCATGGGCTGTGATTGAAGGTCGCTTGCGCGCCCGCTTGCGTGCGCACCGCCACTGCGTAGCAGCCACATGTGCAGGATTAAACATATCTTTATTTAACCATTATATAGTTGTACTGACACATTTGCGACACCGCGGCTCATAAATGTCTGTGCCTCCACACACAACTAAATCTGTGCTGTTTGTACCTTTTCGCACGGTAAAGGGTGCGTCTTCATTGCAAATAGTACATTTTGCTTTTAAAAAAAACACGTCGTCGCACAAAGCCATAACGTTTTCCATCCCCGGCCATCCACGTTGTTTGAAGTCCCCTGAAAGGCCACTCATATAAACAGTTGTTGTAGGTGGTACCGTTTTTAAAAGGTCAATTACGTGACCTGTGTTAAACTGCACTTCATCCAAAAGCACTACGCTATCCGCAGGTAGACAACGCACATTATCTAGACATTGTGCTGCAACAGTCTGCCCATTATGTGTTTTTAACGATAATTTACTGCGCGTATCTAAGCTAGGAACATATACAAAAACAGGATAATGATCCTTATACATTTCAAATTGCTCAAACAAAGATGAGGTCTTGCCCGAGCACATCGGCCCTACAAACAGGGTAATACTCATGCTAAACCTATACTACTTTTGTTAACACAAGTATATACGCGTGCACTGTCCATACGTGCGCACTTGCAAGCACCAACTTCTAAGATGTTTTGGAACCCCTACCATCGGCATCATATTTGGACGGCATTGAAAACCGACGATGTTGAAGCTTTGAAGACAGTGCTTGCTCCAGCCCTGAAAAATGTCAAATTGTTCCGACAGCTTGATAAAGGATTGTGGAAGGACGGAGAAGGCAAAGGTGGCAATCCACTTAGTCTTGCGTATGTGTGCACAGCAAACAAGGCCGGCTTAAAAGAAGAAGGCGCGCCAAAATGTCTTGAGTTTCTGCTTGAAACGTACGACAAAGCAACGTTTCGCAACTACTTGGAAAAAATTGACGCACAGGCGATTGCTCTGCTATACCACCGTTGGGATGTAATAAAAAAGCTGCAAGAGTCAAACAAATGGTCAATTCCATTGTTTTTGCACATGCGCCGTTGTCCAATCCAATCGTTTAACCCAGACAACAAATTTGTTGTGGGCCTAAGTTTGGCACAAGAGTTGGGAACGCCAGAGGATTACACCAACGAGACAGTGTTTACCGCTGTCACAACAGAAGACCTCTTACCACCGCCACAGTCACACGTCTTGTTTTGTCGTGGTGGCTCTGTTACACTGGACTTTTACGCAAAGGACTTACGTCGATTTTGTGTTCGCTTACTTCATAACACAATGTATCACTTAAAGAAACCGTGGAACGGGTCCATGCGCATTCGAGCTGTAACAGAGAAGCCAACACTCACCATGTACACTGTCCCTCAGTAGTTTTTCTGTTTTAATAAAATGAATGAGTGTTACGTATGCAAAGATTCTCAGGGACAAAAATCCCCCTGTGCCTGCAAAACGCTCTATGTGTGCAAAGCATGTTTTAAGCAACTGCCCAATACATGCACGGTGTGTATGACACAATACCCAAAACAAATGCACTGCTCATGCCCAAGCTGGTGTTTTGTTGCAATCATAATATCGTTAATTATGGTGTTTGCTTGCGTAATAGGTGCATTTGTGTACGCATTGTTGCACCCAAGCCAAACAATTACACCGGTGTTCATTGTGTACGGATTAAGTGTGTTATTTGTGCTATTGTTGATGATATTTGCGTGCAGCTACGTCTGTTTAAGAAAATTTCGAATACACAATGTACAAAACTAATTTACACAAATTTCTAAACTCTTGGCACCGCACTGATCGTAATACACAACGCGCAACGCTCGGTCTTCTTCTAATATATCAATGTACGTGCGCAACAACTCCATGTAGATCCCGGGCGCGGATTTTATCTCCTTTGTCGTCATTTGAGTCTTGTGCACAATCCAGTTTCCCATATCAAATGCGTTTAAAACCTTAACACCGTCACTGCTCATGGTGATGACCAAGTTATACGAAACGTGGCACGTCCAATACGAGCGCTCACAGCCAAATGCATTCAAAAGACTTGGCTTACAATTAAACTCGGCAAAGTCTAATTGATACAGACGTTGAAAGGTTGATGTGCGTCGCAACTGAAACTCCTCATTCGAAAACAAATTCACACTGTACCCAAAAATGATGAATACACACACTGCACTCATGTAGTAGCAGTCCAAGTGCAAATTGTTCTCATACACAATAAACAAAGCCTGTCGCAGGCGATAAAAAGGCTTGACTTCAGGATGAACCATAAGTGTGCGAATGAGACCGTGACTGTTCTGGCTTACTTCATTAAACTTTACTTGTGACAAAGCCAGCACAACAACATGTGCCCATGCTTCAAGCTGCGTACATGAATACACCCATTGAGCTGCTTTTTGTGCATTTTGACAGGCCATTTCACTCACATTAGCATCTGCCAGCACAGATGCATTCAGCCATGTGAACATTGTTGTTTGCGGGAAAAAACACGATTATCTCTCACTTTAGTCGAAAGGGGGAAGCGTACTGTCCACACTCCCGTTGTCGTGTTCGCGTAGTGAGCAAATGAACAGACTGCTAGACGGCTCGTGGCGGATGCACAAAGACCACTGTGAACGACTGACGCCAGATCAAATTGAATTGCCTAGGTTTGTAGCTACGTATCCCGTCAGCTTTGGGGATGGATGGACAATGCCAAACGAACCAAATTGTACTTTGGCGGATCTGTTGGTGGCTATCTGTTTGTGCACGGAAGAGGAGCTGTGTGCAAGCAAGAAGTGGCTGGTAGACTACTTGATGAGTGAATATAAGGTCAACAGAGTGTGCATGGCCAAGCTACTCATTTACACACTGTCATTTATTGAAGGCAACCAAGCTGTAAATGCGATAAATCTATTTTTGCCACTGCTCACAAAAACAAACGTACAGAGTATGGCTATGGCTGCAATCAAGCACGGAGCTGTAAATAAGGATGTGCTGATCAATTGTGCTGCTGATTAATCATCTCGTTTTCTTTTTGTTACACTTGTTCGTACAATAGTAACTTCAAGTACAATCTGATTGTTACTACACAAAATCTCTGTATTTTGTACGTTATCTTTAAACTCAGTTTCCAACAATCGTCTGAGCACACACAAGTCAATTTCACTGTAGCCACTGATCGACAAAGTTATACGTGCATTATCCTCACTCTTTGTAACATTAGCGTCAAGCAGTGGAACATGATCTTGTATGCGACACAGTTTGCTCAACAAATTGTTTAACAAACGACGGTCTGACCGATCAGCCCAAGCTGGAAATTTTGCAGCAAGTTTCAACTCGTGGCCCAGCAATGGAAAGTCTCGTTTTTTGTGTCCAGCATTGACAAATTTTTGTTGTTTTAAAACCAACTGACACGACAATGAGCGGTTATCATCAGACATTATAATGACTGCATCCTCAAGTTGGTTGTGTAGATTTTGTACGAGACGAAAAGCCGACAAACACAATTTATATAAAGGAAACACCGTGAGACGTACTGTAGAAGGCGAGGTTGCGTCCAGCTCCCACTGTTGTGCACCACACGCTTTCAGTGAGTTCCAAATACTGAAACAGTTACTGGCATCATTAGTATTATTTAACTGTGTTTGCATAAGACTGAGCGTTTCACTACTCATAGCTTCTTAACACAACAGACCCAGTTAGAAAAACAGCGCCTATGCAAATATACAGCAGCGCACAAGCACAACTTGCACACACAGATCGCTGACGTCTATGTATATAGAGTTTCAAACACTCCTCTTTAAGCTCAAACGTCAACCCGCGGACCTTCTTATGAAGCTTGTATAGAAGTTGGTTATTCAGCTGTGTCACGCCTTCAATAACTACACTGTCTTGATCTGCAAGATGCACCAGCCGTACTTTTAAATCTGGGTACGTGTCTTGTACGGTTTGAATAACCTGTGAATGAAGCCGTGACAAAGCGGAAGACGAACTATCTTTGTTAGAAGGCACTACTCTAAGATTAAGAGATGTCATGGTCACTAGTAAATGACGAAGCTTCAACAAATACTTCAATAGGAACTGATGCATATATTCTACAGCTAGTCAGTACTTTCTATCCACAAGAATGAGAACGTCACTGATCCTCCTATTCGCAACATCCATTCTCGCCCTTTTCTGCCACGGGTTTATTTGGAGGAACGCGTTAGAGGATGAGAAGGCTTTCTGTACAGAAGGAGTCCGTTGGGGAGGTGATGGTGGTGCATCTGGTCACACCATCGCAGCAACGCTGTTTTTCATAGAACTAGCCGTCATTGTTGGTCTGTGTATATATTACCTGTACAGGCGCTTTGCTCCGCCTCAAATTAAGACGGCCAACGAGCTTAGACAATTGCGTATTGGCGAAGCATTTGCCAATCTCCTTCTTGTCAGCGCGTTTTGTATTGTGTTATTCTTTGCGGGCTACATTGTGTCCGTCCTCGGCAATCATGCGTCAACATCCCTCCTCAAAATTTACGGTTGTTCCGCCGAGTTCACGTATGATTATATGTGGCTTGCATGGGTCGGCGTCGGCAGCATCCTACTTACGAGCTATTTTGGTCACAAAATGATTCCGGAAACCACAAAGGATAGCAAAGAACAAGCTTGGAATTACAACTCCTACGATACCGTACCAGCACGTGCATATTCGGCACGTAAAGTCAATCTAGTTGCACTCAGCATAACCATTGTGCTTTCCATAGCGACTATGGCATGCTTATGGGTAGGTTTTGGTGTTTATCACAGCAACATCTCCAGAAGTGAAGACGGCGAGGACTTGTTGTGTAACTGTGTTGGAGCCGTTAACGCAACCCTGTGCAATGAAGCGCGCGTTGCTCTGTTTGATACACTTCAGGGAGTTGGAGGAGCTGCTTGGTGGCTGCTTGGCGCTGCCGCTGTTGTGACTGGTTTTATGCTGATCACGTTCATATATAGCAAAATGGGGTCCCGTCGATCTTGGCTCACCATTGCACCGATACGCAACTTGTGCATCACTCTCACTGCTGTTGCACTCAGCGTTAATGGCTATGCAGTGGGAAGTGCAGGTGGAGGGCCTACATTACAACTTCATGATTTGTGCTGTGCTGAAGAAAGTACGTGTCTGAAGTCTATAACATCTTACCCTTCGGTGGTTCTCGCAGTCGTCTCTTTTGTCCTATGGTCGGGAGCCATCATATCAGGACATTTCATAGGTTCTGATATGGACGCCGAATTATATTTGTCGGGAACTAAGAGTTTCTCATACACAAAAATTCAATAAAAAGCGGTTTTAAGCACTGTCCACACGCCAACCCCCCTGTTTCTCCACCAAAGTAAAGTATGTCCTCTCCTTCCTCACCCGTGATCGTCAAGCGCGGCCGCCCGTCTCTGAAGAAGCGCATTGAGAAGAAAGCTGCCAGCCCTTCTTCCTCTAATGGTTTGAGGGGAGTCTTTGTGTACAAAAAGGACGATGATATTACGTGGGGTATTGCCTCTAATATCACTGAAGATGCCGCTGAGATGGAAAATGGCGACATAGTGAAAAGTGCCGAAGTTATCAAGAACTTTTCCCAGTCGTTCCAGCACAACATTGCAGTCTACATAGATGAACAAGACAGGCCGTTTCATCCAAAACGCCTTCTTCAGCCTCACACCTACAGTGTCGTAGGCAGCCGAGGCAAGATCCCAGCAGAAGCACGCCAGGTAAAATTAATATTCATACACCAACAAATAACTTATCTTATTGTACTAGGCGTGTATGGAAGCTATTCAGTACTGCCGTGACCATCCTTTGAAGATAAGGGGACGTGGCACCAGTAAGAGTCAACTTGAGAAGGAGATTGCAAGCCTCAAGAGACAACTAGAAAAACAGAGGGGAAACTAATCACATGTACAATTACACTTCCATTATGCTTTATTAATAAAAAAAGCGCTTATCTTCTTTTGTTTTTGGCCCTGCGGTTGCTCATTTCGTTTTCCTTCACTTCTTAAGCCAAAAGATAGTAAAAATACTATCTGTCTCCTTTTTGTCGTGTCGCGTGGGTCTCCTTACCTCCCCTTTTCTAGTTTATCGCTCTCTCCGTGTGCGGCCCGGTGCGTAGTCAACAAAAAAAAGTCGGATGGCTGCGGCGCGTGGTGGTCGCGATGTCGAAAGTGTGAACTGGTTCAATCAGAACTGCATGAAGGGTATGTGTATTGATACACATGGTGGATGGAATACCAACTTGATCACGGTGACAACCGTCGATACTGAACAGGGCGTGCGCGTCGTAAACGGGTTTGAGCACATCCTCATGATGTGTGGAATTGCGTTTTTTGAGTTTCCTGCTCAACACAAAGGTGTTTTGCAAACAAAAGCGTTTACAAGCCGTTCAATTGCAAAATATGTACGTGGAAACGTTCATGATTGTCTCGAAAAGATGTGTTTCAAATACTACACGTTTATGGTGCAAAATTTTGCACACAAGAAGTTGCACTTCAACGACGATAAGTGTTTGCGTTCGAACGGGTGTAACTGTGAAGTGTGTTTACCTCTCAAAACGTTTATGAACACTCAAGTTGCACACTGTTCTTTGGGACAGGTACGCTGATAATGAAAAAGTTGAACGCAAAAGCTGACTGACTGATGTGTAGCGTGCACTGCACCTGTCGTTCAGTGGTAATAGGGGGAGTTTTTTGACAGTGCAGCAGCTCTTGACCAAGCTTGTTGATGAGCAGTGGTGTTTTTATGGTCAAAACTACTGTGGTTTAGACTACTCCGACTGGAACATGCACCTCAACTTATGTTGTGCCTGGAACAGTATAGAAGTTGCGGAACTTATTTTTGAGACGTACAAGTTTGTGTTTGACGCAGACGTACCCGAAAATTACACACTAGACCAATTCTCAATTGCTATGCGAACTTTTTCTACAATGGAAGCTGTCTCCAACTGTGTAGACGCTCATATGTCTAAGAATGTTCGTAAATCGCGAGGCGCGTTTAAAACCTCTGTATACGAGCGCAAAATCAAGCTTATGTACTGTATGGTGTGGTTCTATGTAATGGATGTCGAAAACTGTACTTTTGAAGCCTGTCAACAATTTTTGGTGTCAAAAGTGTTTGAGAAGAAGTTTGGAGAGCTGAAGTTTGAAGAGTTGTATAATAAGTTTGTGGTAGAGGTTGTGCAAGACTTAACATACAAGTATGAGCGTAAACGCAAAGTGTCTTCCTTAAAGCGTGTTCGGCAAGAGCCGGAAGAGCCGGAAGAG
>Ga0160423_10000149_pt1 | contig 50903 bp, 65 predicted proteins | sample CRUFie14St8metaG_FD_108191 | JGI IMG/M metagenome (GOLD analysis project Ga0160423, IMG submission 108191) | Marine microbial communities from the Costa Rica Dome - CRUD Field 142mm St8 metaG | ecosystem: Environmental > Aquatic > Marine > Oceanic > Photic zone | place: Costa Rica: the Eastern...
CTTGTGCTCCTTGGGCAGGTCTCCCATCCAGGTCCGTCGCCGGGCCCGGGCGCGGATGGAGACGGCGAACATGAAGCCCTCGCGGTACTGCCGGCCGAGCAGCTTCCCGGTCTTGTTCTCCTCCCCCTCGTCGAACTTCAGGTCGCCCAGCAAGCGCGACTTGTCGTCCAGGTACACCCTCTTGCCAGCCCCGACTGAGTGGGCATCCTCGTACCAGCTGCTGCTGCGGTGCTGGTACAGGATGATCGGGTTGCGGCGGTAGGGAGCCAGCCGCCAGCCAGTGAAGCGGGAGTTGTACCGGTCGAGGTCCTCCGTGGAGGCGATGACCGTGATCGTGCCGTCCTTGTTGGCGCGGGTGGGGCCACCCAGATCGACGGCTTCGCCCGGCTGCTCCAGGGGGCCGAGGGCATCTGAGTCGTCGCCGTCAGCGCCCCCCGAGAGGCTGGCTGTGCGCAGCTCCGCTCGGTAGTGGTCACCGGCGAAGATGACCTCGGGATCAGCGAGGGCCTCGTTCCGGCGGGTCTCGTTCCAGCCGAACAGGTCCTGGGGGTCGATGAGATCCTCTTCAAACATCGCTCTCTCCGTCGTCGTTGCCGTGGCCGCCCTCGATGACCTGCAGGCCGCCCAGCCAGCTCCAGGCCACTGAGGCAGGCGGGGTGTCGTTGACCGCGCGCGGCAGCTGGCGGCCCGGGTCGGTGTCGTTGTCGGCCTCGGGGTCGCGCTCGCCGTCCTCGCTGCCGGTGTCCGGTGCGGTGGGCTGCTTCGATTCCGGCTCGCGGACCGGCTCCGGCAGGTCGTGGAAGCCCTCCTCGGCGGCGGCATCCTTCAGGGACAGCCCGAGGCTCACCCAGGTCTTCACGCGCCCCAGGGCCTCGGTCCGGTTCTGCTTGAGGTAGCTGACCCCGGAGAAGTCGTGGCAGACCTGGATGCGGCTGCTTTGGGGGAAGGCCTGAGCGAGCCGGGTGTACTGCGCGCCGAAGGTCGCCACGCGGCCGATCAGCCCCTCCCAATAGACGCGCATGGCGTGGCCGGCGTTGGAGAACTTCGCATCCGTGCGCATCAGCCGGACCGAGGGCACGCCGAAGACCGCGCACACCACCTCGATCACCCGCTCCTGGTTCTCCTTCCCCTCCAGGTCTCGGGGGGAGGGCCGGGTGGCATGGAAGTTGAAGTCGGCCGGCACGAAGATGGCGCTGTTGCCGGCGGCCATCTGGCGGTCGTACCACTCCCGGGAGCGGGTGAGCTGGGCCTGGGTGAGCTTCGACTGTGCCGGCGAGGCGCGGTGGGTGAACACGCCGGTGACCTGCCCGATCTGGGTGGCCAGCAGCGTCATGCCCTCGAACGCCTGGTAGGTCAGCAACGCACGGTGAAGCGCCTGGATGGGGGAGGCGCCGTACAGTCCCCGGGCGTCTCCCTCCCAGCTCCACCGGCTCGCCTGCAGGATCTGCTCAAAGGGAAGGAAGATCTCCCCGCTGCTGCCCATGTACCGGATGCCCTTGAGCTGCCCGTCCGTGTCCGGCTCCAGGGTCACCAGCTCCGGGAACAGCGGCAGCAGTGCCGTCGGAGAGCCGAAGCCGCCATCGAGCACCCGCCAGTAGGCGTTCCCCGTCAGCGCCCACCGCGCGATCTGCTGCTGAGTCAGCTGCAGCCCCGTCGTCCGGCTAGCCGGCTGCCGCAGCAGGTCCAGCACCGGATGGGACTCGACCCGGCGCTGCCGGCCGCTGGCGGTGACCTCCACCACCTTCAGAGGCAACCCGCTGATGTCCTCCACCAGCGCAGAGACCGCCGCATGGATCCAGCCGAACTGCGCCGCCGCTGAGGTCGAGGCTGCCGCGGGGAAGCTGGGCTGCACATGCGTCTGGTGTGCCCAGGTGCCGCCCGCGTCGTGGGCCTCCGGCTGCGTTGCCGGCATCGCCCGGGCCAGGCCGAACAGGCGCAGCAGGGGGCTCCAGAAGCGACCCCAGCGGCTCGTGGGGATGGTCAGCGCGGTGCTCACACCCGAGGAGATAGGCGGAGCACTTCAGCCCACTCTGAAGCTGGGGGCCTCTGGGGTCTGCTGGGGCTTGCTGGGGGAGAGCTGCCGGCGAACAGGTGCCTAACAGGGGCCCGGACGGTCCGGGTAATATTGACCGGACCGTCAGCCCTCTGGGAACAGCTCGTAGGCGATGTCCTCACGGTACATGCGGATGCCATAGCGGAGGGCGTCGACAGCATGGTCTGGCCCCTTGGTCCCCGCCCGCCCCTTCTCGTTGTACTCGTCCTTCAGCGGCTTCCAGATGAGCCCCTCCATCTCTGCGATCAGGTTCACGCAGCGGGGGTGGATGAGCAGGACCGGCGCCCCATGCTCATCCAGCTGCAGCAGTTCGTACAGCATCTCCAGGCCGGCGACGACAGAGCCCGGTCCCTTGGTCGCCGGATCGCACTCCACGCCGCACTCCTCCAGGGTGTACCGGCCCTGCGGGTCCTCGGGGTCGGCGGCGACGGCCTCGGCGGGCTGGTCCTGCTCCCAGATGCCCTTGATCACCTGGGCATGCTGGCGGAGCCGCATCTGGCGCTCGTAGTGCTCCCAGAGGACGATGATGCGCCTCCCCTTGGGGTGGGCGACCAGATGGAGGTAGGCGAAGGGGTTGGCGGTGCCGAAGTCGAGGCCACCGAACCGGACCCAGCGGTGGAAGTCCGGCGGGGGCTGCCAGTCGGCGGGAAGGACGTGGATGGCGCGGTCGAAGATGGGGAAGACAGAGCCCCCCAGGGCACCGAACAGGCCGAACATCTTGGCGTCTCGAACGGCCGGGGAGTTGCGAGAGAGGCGGGCGTCGAGGGAGGCGGTGTCAACGTGGGGGTTGTCGCGGTAGACGATGCGGGTCTGGCTGTGGCCGGGCGCCTGGTCGACGACGAACTCCTTGTAGACGTAGGTGCGGCCCTCTGGCGTCATCGTCAGCACCGTACGGCCCGACCGGCCCCGTTCCTCGCCCGTGCGCGCCAGCACCTCCCGGTACACCATCTCCTCGTGCTGCTCATCCAGCACCACAAGCTGCACCGCCTCACCCTGGTACTTCCGCCACCCCTGGTCGTTCGCCTTGAAGATGATGCGACCACCCGTCTCCGGCAGCTCCACCTCTGCGAACGCACCCTTCTGCTCCCACCGAATGAGCAGCGCCGCCGGAGGGAGCAGCTCGGCAAAGGCCCCGCGCTGTCGGGCAACGTTCAGCTCGTTGGAGAGGGAGGAGTACCAGACGAGGTTGTCCCGGGCCGGCACGAGGTCCGCGGGCAGGCCGTTGAGCTGGAGGAAGCACTGCACCGCCCAGTGATCGCCACCGTACAGCCACAGCACCGCCAACAGGCACCCCAGGTACGTCTTCCCCGCACGGTTGGAGCCCGTCACCAGCGTGGCAATCTCCCCCAGTTCCAGTAGCACCGCACGCTGGCTTGTTCGGCAGTCCGCGTGCTTCGGGTCCGTGTTCGTCTGCCGCTTCCCGCACCGGGGGCACGACCACGCGCCACGGCCCAGGCGGTCCATCTCCTGGCCAGGGCAGTCATGGCAGTGGGCCGTCCACAGCCGGATGAACGCGATGGGGTGATCCCGTTGCAGGTCCTGCAGCACGCCAGCAAGCTGCTCTGCGGCTGCGATGACCGCCTGCTCCCGAGCGTTCGGCGTCCACCCTTCTGGGCGACTCTTCAGCCATCGTTGTACATGGCGGAGTCGCTGCTGTGCTGCCCGTAGGGTCTCCGGGGACCACTCGACCACCGAGAGCGGCGCCGTCATGGCTTGTCCCCAACGGAGTCTCCGAGCAGTCCCAGCGCCGTATCCAGTGCAGAGAGGCTCACTCCCAGGGCCTCCGGGAGGGTGCCAGAGGCTTCCATACCGCCGGACACCTCCACCTTCGTCCGTCTTGGCAGGGCACGGTCCAGCAGGATGCCTGCCGCACGGACCCGAGAACTGGCAATGACCTCCGGGTCCTTCATGATCTCCACCAACGTCTCCACCGCAGTCGGCAGGGCTGCATCGAGCTTCGAGGACACCTGTCGGAGCCTGCGTTGCTGCTCCGCATCGAGAAGCCCGCGGAAGTGTGGCATCGCGAGCCACTTGCTGACGGTGTCCTCCCGGACCCCAGCAGCCGCGGCGGCCTCCGGGACGGTACCGCCCTTGACCAGCACCATCAGCCCCTTCTGCTGCTTCCCAGTCAGGCGTCGTCGGGAGGGATCTTTCTTGATCGGCTTGGGCACGGGCATCAGTCGCTTCCCCTGAGTTTGAGTGCGTTGACCTGCTCCACCCAGGCGATCACCTCGCTACCGCGCCACCGATCGCGCTGGGGGGAGAGTCGAAATGTTGGTGGAGGGAGCCCGTTCCGCGTGCCCTCGCTGATCAGGCGATCCAGGCTGGTCCGTGAGACCCCCAGCGCGATGCGGACCTGTGCGGTGGTCATCGGGCTGCCCATGTGCAGGCGCTGCAGGGCCTCCAGGCAATCCGGCTCCAGCTCCTGGGGAGGATGTTCGGCGACCTCCTGGGCTGTGCGCACGCCGAGGGCCTGGAGCGCGGCCAGGATGTCAGCGAGCAGGTCGATCACCCGTCGGGCGAACCAGGCGGGATTCATGATGCCTCCCTGGTGGCTTGGGCGACCCGACGCAGCAAGGCCAGGGCGTCCGGGTCATTGAGGAGGGCGTCGGGGGAGGTCATGGCGATGAGGCGCCAGGCCTCCGGGCCGGCAGATGGGTCCATCGTGGCCAGCCCGATCAGCTTCGGGGACTGACGGCCCCAGCGGGCGGCGGCGTCGGCCCGGGCCTCGGCCCGCAGCAGGACCGCCTCCGGGTGGGCTTCGTCGATGCCCTCCAGTTCCGGCTCCGGGATGCGCTGCCCATGCACGACAGCGAGCAGATCAAGGACGCGGTCCAGGGCCAGCTCCAGACGCTGCGCGAGCAGTTGGGGAGAGGCCACCCCGGCCTGTAGTGCATCCCGGAGTCGAGGGATCTCTCGCTGGTGGTCCCGCTGAACCTTCAGCAGGGTGCCGTGGTTCTCCGTCGCCGCGTTCAGCTCCGCCCGAATCCACCAGGAGGCATAGGCAGAGAAGGGCACCTCCCGAGATGGATCGAACCGCTGTGCCGCACGAAACGCACCCAGCCGGGCGATCTGCATCAGGTCAGCCAGTTCCTGGCCCGCCCGCCGACTCCGGGAGAGGCTCCTGATCTGGCTGCCCATCACCGACTCCACCGTCAGGGCCAGCGCCCAGCAGAGCCGGTCCACCTCAGCAGGAAGGCCCCGCCGGCGAGCCGTTGCCAGCTGGTCGAGCAGCTCACCCTCGGATGGGGTGGAGGGGCAGTGGGCGGGGATCATGGTTGCCCCCCAGCAGAAACCACTCCAGGGGGGAGTTCTGGAAGGGTCTGGTGATCAACAGAGGGGGCGACAACGGTCCGGGTAAGATTGACCGGACCGTCCGGCAGCGAGCAGATTGCGGAGACGGTGTCCTGGGTGGTCGTCAGTCGCGCAGAGAAGCGGAACAGCACCAGGGTGACCGCCAGCGCCCAGAGCACCAGGATCCCGAGCAAGCCGAGGAGCAGGACACCGGACAGGGACTCAACCAGCATCAGGGCCTCCCGGAGCTGGGGAGAGGTTCTCGGGCAGGACCGTGTGGGTCCAGCGACGGACCATGCCGAGGTGATCGAGGCAGGCGCGCATCCCGTCCGCCGGATGGCAGGCGGTGACGTCGAGCTGGCAGGTGAAGCCCAGGGGGTGACGGGCCGTGCAAGTCCTCCGGGGTGTGGTGGGATGGCGCGGCCGCTGATCGGGGGTGGTTGCAGACATGGTGATCTCCAGGAGGGGGTGAGGTCAGAGCAGGGAGAGCTGGCCGATGGGCTCGGTCTCGACGAGATGGAGGACGATCAGGGAGATCAACAGGGCGTAGTGCTTCATCAGCAGATCTCCGGCTTCAGGGAGACCCGGACGGGCTCCGGGTGGTGGTCGTTCACCCATCGCTGGAGCTGGAGGCGGTGCAGGGTCAGCTCGGCCTGCCCCGGCCACTGGAACGGGTTCAGGTAGCGGGCCGGGGCACCCGCCAGGAGCAGGCCTGCGCACCCGAGCCACAGGAAGCAGAGTTTCCCGAGGATGGTCATGAGCACCTCACGCCCTCGTGGGGCATGTCGTCGGGCCGCAGGGAGCGCCCGGAGAGGATGTGCACGGCCATGCGGATGACCTGGGGACGGCGGCACAAGCCAAGGGCGAACCAGGGGCCTTCGAGCAGGCGATCCGCCCACAGCCGGGCGGGGCTGTGAGCATCGAGGGTGTCCCACCAGCGCCGGAGGCAGACCGACTGCATGGCCACAGTCACGGCTGGCGGTCCGCCATACCCGGAGGGGAGGATGAGCACCTGTCGACCGTTCCGGTTCTCGGTGTAAAGGGGACACGCCTCCACACCCCCGGCTTCGCGCACAACACAGGCGCGGAACACGAGGTTTGCAGTGGGGCGCATCCGGCCAAGCCTGGGACGACCAGCGAAGGTGGCACGGTCAAACTCTTCCGCCGGAGGCATCTTCAGCCCCGTCAACGCCTCTGACAGCGCGACCGCCTGCTCGGTGCTGCCCGGCTCCTCGCTGAGGATGAGCTGACGGATGCGGGCGGCCTGGATGCGGGTGAGGAAGGCCAGCATCAGCCCTGCCCTCCTCGGTGCGGGCAGTCCGCGGTTCCGCAGCCCGTCCAGGCGGGGTTCTCAAAGTCGCGGCGCTCGTTGATGCAGGCGTAGCCGTTGGTCCTGAAGCCGCAGCGGTCGGTCTGACGGACCCGTTCGGCGAGGTCATCCAGACGCGCCTGTGCCGCCTCCCGCGCAGCCCGCTCTGGCTCCCCGCTGCCGAGCTGGACGCTCAACCGGATGCCACCAGCTTCGCGCGCCCCGACCAGCAGCCCGGCGACAGCCTCGGTGATGCGCGGAGGCAGGACGGTGGCATCGGTGGGGCGAGAGGTGCCGGAGTGCTCCAGGGTGATGGGTCGAGACTGGAGCAGCCTCTCCAGCACGTCCGAGAGCCAGCGCTCATCGGTGACGGCTCCCACCGACTGGAGCAGCGCCTCGATGCGCTCCAGCGCGTCACGGTTCTGGGCGGCCTCCTCCTGGCGATCGCGCCAGTCGTCCGGCAGCAGGGAGTCCCGCGCACAGGTGGCCAGGGTGAGCCAGTAGTCCTGCTCCGTCTCGGTGAGCCCTCCGAAGTCGAGCTGGAGATCGCCGTTGCCCCCGTGCTCCATGGAGGAGACGTAGAGGGTCATGGCGAGGCTGTTGAGGTCGGTGGTCGGGGTGGTGCTCATCGGCGCACCTTCTTCAGCCGCTTCGCCATCTGGATGCGCTTCCGCCGCTGTGCACGGGTCTCGCCGTCAAGGCGCTCCCCGATGAGTGCCCGCTCCTGCTGCCGCCGCTGGTGGGCGGGGCTGCGCTGGCGCAGCTGCTCGGTGCGCATCTCCTGCCGCATCTGGGCGAGATCGCGCTTGGTGGTGTAGTCGGTGGGGTTCATGGGCGGTCTCCGGGGGTTCAGGCGGCGCGGCTGCGCAGGTGGGCGATCAGGCTGCGAGCGTCGGGGACCTCCACGGCTGACAGCAGGGTGGACGCGTTGGGGTCGTAGGTGTGGACGCGAAACGGCCCGAACTCATCGACGCGCTCGCCGTTGGTGGGGTCGGGCTGGGCGGCGACGGTGATCAGGGGGGAGTGGGCGGTTGAGTTGCGGACCTGGGCGGAGAGCGTGCAGGGGTGAATGCGGGGCGGCACGCAGACGATGCTCCAGCCAGGGAGGTAGAGGTCGAGCTGTGCGGCGAGGCGCTCGGCGGGGGTGTCGGGCTTCAGGTCGAGGTCAGGCACGATGGCTCCGGGGATCAAGCAGGGACGCCGATGACGATGTAGGAGCGGAGCAGGGCACCGATGCCCCACATCGCCAGCAAGGCCAGCAGGTTGCCGAACGCCGCTGAGGCGGCGTGGTTGTCGATGAGGACGTCGTCCTTGAAGATGTGGGTGCGCCCCGGGCGGAGGCAGATCGCCACCAGGGCCAGCCCCCACAGCGCGGCCCAGTTCAGCGTCGGGGCGCCCAGCGGGACGACGTACCAGCTCCAGAGGTCTTCGGAGACGGCCACCCACAGGAACGGGCGGGCGATGGCGCAGGCGAAGGCCAGGAGGTGCACGGGGAACGGGAGGTCGGTTTCCTTCTTCATCGGCGGTCTCCGGGGGTGAGCGGGCAGTCGGGGGCAGGGTGGGGCGTGCTCTCGGGGGTGCCTGAGCTGGACGATGGGTAGGATCTGCTCGGGTCGTTCTTGTCCAATCGTCCAGAACGGCGAGGTCGCTTGCGGGGTCGGTTCTTGCGCTTGCGGCGGTCGGGCACAGGGGCTCCAGGGTTCAGGGCGGGTTGGGGTGAGGCAGGCCGCAGCTCGCGGAGGGCTGAGGCCAGGGCGGCGACGGGGTCGATGTGGGAGCGGCGAGGCATCAGGCCCCCTTCTCGGCGAGAATCTCGGAGGCTCGGCGAGCGAAGTGCAGCCGGTCCTCCTCGGTGACGGCGAAGGCGAGAGGGAAGCGCAGCAGCAGGGCGTGGACCGTGTGCTCGCCAGCGTCCTTCAGCAGGGTCTGGCGCCAGCGGATCTCCCCATCGTTGATGACCAGTCCTCGGACTGCGCCTCGCAGGGGCTCTACGCTGACTCCTGGGGCGGCGTGGTTCACGGCCCACTCAATGACGTCAGCGAGGTTCATGGCAGGTCCGGGCGGGGCAGGCTGCGGCAGGCGGCGCTGAACTCGGCGGTTCGCACCGGCAGCCCCAGTCGGCGCTGGTGGGCCACAGCGTTGAGGAACCACGCCCTGCAGTTCGGGATCACCCGGCCAGCGGCCATCTCCACCAGCTCCTGCTGCGGCCAGAGGTAGTGGGTCTGGCGGGCAAGCTGGCGGCGGTGCCGGTACTCCTGCTCGAACTGGGCGCGGGTCATGGTGCGGGGGTGTTTCATGGCGGATCCGGGATGGGTCAGGAGGCGTGCGGGACGGTCCGGCGGAATTCCGCCGGACCGTTGTCTGCGGCGTCGGCCGGCAGGGGGCGGGCCGGGCTGATGCGGTTGGCCGGACGGCTGGCCTGGAGGCTGATGGCAGTGATCTCCTGGAGCCGGGCCCGGATGCGCTCGGCGAGGGCCGGGAGGGTCTCCGCGCGGAGGTGCCCCACGCTGGCCTGGTCACCGGGGGTGATGCTCAGGCGGGCGTGCCAGCCGTCGTCGGTGGTGCGAACCCGAGCGGCGTAGAAGTCACAGCGACCTGCCGCGCAGATGCGGGTGTCGTCGGTGCCGGGGCGCCAGGTGAAGCCGGGCAGCAGGATGCAGAGCGCCTCGGCGAGGTCCTGCGCGGTCTCGGGATCCGGGGTGTCAACGGGGACGGGCGCGCAGGGGGTGAGGTGCGCAGTGAGGGTGTCGGTCATGCGGTACTCCGGGGTGGTGGGGTTCACGCTGCGGTCCAGCTGTGCGAGAGGGTCAGCTCGATGGCAGTGATCGCCTCGGCGCGGTGGGGGTGGTCGTGATCTCCGCGGGCCACGGCGAGCAGCACGTCGAGGGCGTTCCGGTCGATGGCGATGTCGCCCCGGCTGGGGAGGCCCCAGAACGGCCCGGGGGTGGCTGGCTCGGTGGTGGAGGTGGCGGAGGTCGGGGTTGGCACGGTCCGGCGGAATTCCGCCGGACCGTCGTCGGTGCGATCGGGGGGCGCGGTCTGGGTGAGATCTGCCGGGTCGTCGACGTCGGGCTCGGGAGCGAGGGTGCGGCGCTCTTCGAGGGCCTCTCGTGCTGCCCGGCGTGCGTCGATGGGGGTGGCGGCGGCCTGGGCGGCCTGGAGGACGGCCCGCTGATCGGCTTCTGGGAGGCGGGTGGTCTGGACCGCCGTGTCCGTGCTCATCAGGCTGTCGCGGTGGGCATCAGCGAGCCCGTCGACGCCGTGCCGGAGGATCCGCACCGTGTCCTGCACCCCTGACGGCGAGGTCTGGAACTCTGCGGCGACAACATCCCGGGCCCGGCCGGCAGGTGGGGTGCTGGTGTCGGCGTCGGTGCCGGGTGTGGGGAGGGCATCGCCGGCCCGCTTCCGGTTGGTCTCGGCGGCGGCGGCCTGGCGGCGGCTGGTGGCGTAGCCGAGGTCCTGCAGCTCCTCGTAGTACACAGCGGCGGCGTGCTTGCGCTGGTTGGCGGTCAGGTGCCGGCGGCTGAGGTTCTTCGCCTTCACCCAGCGGAGGGGGTGGATGCCCTGCTTGGCGACCTCTCTGAACCAGATGAAGCGGAGGTACTTGTCGGGGTTGCGGGTGGCGTGGCAGGCCAGCCAGCGGTTCTGGCCATCGAGGAGACGGACCTTCCAGTCGCCGTCGTGCAGCTCAGCGAGCAGGGTCAGGGGCTCCTGCAGGCCGTTGGCCTCGATGCCTTCCTTGAGCTCGCGCAGGGGCTTCCCTTCCAGCTGGGGGAAGATCTTGCAGTAGCGGTGGAGCTTCAGGTTGCCGGGGATGGGTGGGGGCCAGGTCAGGCCAGCGGCCCGCTCGGCGGGGGTCAGGGGTGTGGTCACGGGTTCACCTCAAGGCCGGGCGCCGCGCCGGAGGCGCGTGCAACGGGTGCGGCTTGTACAGGGGCCGCAGGGTGGTGGGGATGACCGGAGACGAGCGCCCAGGGGTCGGTGGGGGCGGTGTTGGCGGCGGCATCCCAGGAGATCAGCGCTGCGTCGGAGAAGAGCGCGCTGAGGAGGTGCTGGAGCGGATCCGGGGTCGGGGCAGCGGACCAGCAGGGAGAGGGGTCGTCGTTGAGGGAGAAGGGAGGGTGGGACGGGAGGGGAGGCGTGGGGAGAGAAGTACTATGTGAGCATCCCTCTCCCGCGTTGTAGCGTCTGCAGATTTCAAGGCGGGCTTTCCTGATTTCTGACAGATCGACGTTTTCGAGGGGCAGGAGGTGCATCTGAACGGTCCGCGGCGTGTGCCGATCTCCCCGGTCGACCACGTGGAGGTGCCCCCGCTCCTCCAGCTCCAGGACGATGCGATCTGCGGTCCGGCGGTCGACTCCCCAGCGCAGCGCCCCGTAGCGGCCTGCCCACAGAAACGAGCCGCCCTTCTCCCGGGCATGACGCCAGAACAGGTCGCAGACGGCGGCGATCTTCCAGGGCATGCGGAACAGGCGCCGGGCCAGGCGCAGCACCACCGGCGCCGCCCGCCGCACCGCATGGTGCAGGCTGCCGGCGAGCCCAGAGAGACCTGCCAGGAGGGCGGGGGCGGTGGTCGAGGGGCGGGCTGGGACGGTCCGGCGGAATTCCGCCGGACCGTCGTCTGCACATCCCATGGGGGTGCCGAGCTGGGCGCGGCGCTGGGCGTGCCGGCACCGGAGGGTCTCGTGAAGGCTGGCGAGGGTGCGGATCATGCGGCCCGCCTCCGGTACGCACAGCCGTCCTCGGGGAGGGCGGAGAGCCGGCCAGCCTGGAGGAGGTCGTTGTCGTCGGGCTGGTCCTCACCGAGGAGCCGGTAGACGGAGACGAAGCGGTTGAGGGTGCGCTCGATGCGGTCGGCGTACCGCTGGCCGGCGTACTTGCTGGCGGGCCCGTCGCGGTGTCCCCGGAGCAGGATGACGGAGTCCGACGGGATGAGCGCGCCCACCTCCTCGGTCCAGGATCCGTTCCAGTAGCCCAGGCAGCCCCACGCCTCGCCCCGGGTGTTCCGGCCCGGGTTGCGGCAGGCCCAGGTCAGCCAGTCCGGCCCGCCCTCGCTGAGGATGAAGTGGCCGGGCTTCTCGCCCTTGAGCATCTCCCGGGCCGTCGGACAGGCGTAGAAGAGCTTGCTGGCGCTGCCGTAGCCGCAGGCGGCGGAGGCGATCTTGCTGCCGGGGGCGATGTCGGCGCGGATGTTCCGGGCCCGGACGGTCCACGTCCACTTCCCCGGGCGTCCCGGTCCCCAGGCCGGCAGGATGAGCCGGTGTCCCGACCAGCGCCAGCGAACACCCATGAACGATGCCCACGGCGGGCAGGGCATGCCCTCTGGGAGTGCACGGGCCAGATCGCGGGCGGCCACCTGGTGGGGGCTGAGTCCCCTGCCCTTCAGCCAGCCCGAGACCTCGGCGTCCTCGGTGACCGGGATGCAGCTGGCCCAGAAGGCGAGCAGCTCATCGACCGGGGGGCGGGCGTTGGGGTAGCGGGACGGTCCGGCGGAATTCCGCCGGACCGTCGTCGGCTGCCGTCGGGGGCGTACTGCCGGACGCTCGCCGGTGTAGATCGCCGCGAAGTCGTGCCAGCCCTCCTTGTCGCCCTTCGCTGGGGCGGGCTTGCCCATGAGGTTCCAGGAGACGAGGTCGAGCTTGTGGCCACCCTCACCGCAGCGCCAGCACTTCCAGGTGAAGTCGTTGAAGATCGCCGGCCCCTTCGTGCGGTCCTTGCTGCTGCGGTTCTCCTCCCCACAGGCCGGGCAGGGCCACAGCCGGTTTCCCCGGCGCTCATGGCCGTAGCGGTCCAGCAGCTCCTGCATCGGGGTGTTCCGCAGCGCGTCGAGCCAGCGCCAGCTGTCCCTCCAGTCCCGGGGCGCGTTCATCGGTCTGCTCCCTCGGTGGCGGCAAGGGAGGCGCGGACGGTGCGCAGATAGGCGGCATCCTCGGTCGAGCGCGCGGCGCGTGTGGTGAGCCGGCGCATCCCCTCGGCGAGCACCATCCCGGCGAGGCGGGCATCGGCCAGGGCGCGGTGCAGCGGCGCCGGAGCCTCCAGCCCCCACCGCTCAGCCACCTTCGACAGCCCGCCCTTCTGCGGATCGAGGCGCTTGACGAGGGCGCGGATGTCGGTGCCCCAGGTCGGATCGACGGCGTGCTTGTAGAGCATGCGCCGGTCAAAGGGAACGTTGAACGCAGTGCAGGCCGGATAGCCCCAGCTCTTCATCCACGCCCGGAACTCCGCTGCGACCCGCGCCACTGGTCGGGCCTGTCGGATCTCGGCCGCCTTGATGCCGTTGATGCGCAGCGCGTTCCGGGCCTCGTTGGTCTGGAGACTGCCGAGGGGGCGGGCGAGCGACTCGAAGTGGTCGATCTCGTTGCCCCACCGATCCAGCACCACCGCGCCGATCTCGACGACTTCCGCGCGGCCGCTCATGCCGGTGGTCTCCACGTCGACCACAACGACGGAGGTGGTGAAGAGCATCGGCGCGGCTGGCGCTGGGGGTGGCTCTGGCAGGGCGGGGGCCGTGACCACCTCGCCGCGGTCTCCGGCACGGTGCAGGTCGATGCCGACCAGCCCATACCGCACCGGCGCATCCGGCTGATCGGAGGGCCAGCGGAACACCACCAGCTCGGGCGCGGCCGGTGGGGCCATGCGGCCCTGTTCGCGGGCCCGCTGGTGCAGCCAGCCCTTCCAGCCCCGCTTCCCGGTGGGGGTCAGGGTGCGCTCCGCCCACTCCCGCCACGCCCGCATCCGCAGCGCGCGTCGGGTGGCCTCATCCGAGCCGCTGGCGTCCTCGACCGGGGCGAACGGGTTCAGGGGGCGGGTGTCGAGGTAGTTGTTGTCCGCCCACACGGCAAGCCGCCGGTGCAGCTGCTGTCGCTGGTGGGGGGCGAGGTGATGCTCGACCTCGGCATAGAACCGCCAGCGGGCATCGCCGGCCTGGTTGCGCAGCCCGCGCTGCGTCTCTCGCACCGCCCGGTGAGCGACTGCGCCCAGCTCGGCACGCCACAGTCCCTGCAGCGTGGTGCCGGCGGGGATGACCGCGCCATCGTGGTAGCGCAGATCGTCCAGCACCCGCCAGACGCCCGGATCGCCCGCTCCCCGGCCGGTGCTGCCTGTGTCGGGGGCGGGGTGGTAGCCCGCGCGGGCCAGCCAGCGCCGGGGCTGCTGGTCGGTCCAGGCCAGCCGGAGGGCATGCTGGGCGATGATCGCCAGCGCCGGCAGGGTTCGCGCCTGGGGGAGCAGGTAGGCGACATGCGCGCGGCGCTGGGCGTCCTCGCCGGCGTCCGGGCCGTCTCCCCGGCGCCACACCGCACAGAGCTGCGGCAGCACGGCGAGCAGCCCGCGACCATTGCGGATGAGGCCCTCGACCCCCGACCAGGAGGCCTGCAGGGCGTGCCGCTCATCGAGTGCATCGGCCGCAGCCTGCCGGGACTTCGATGCGCTCTCGTCGCGGAGTTTGGCCTGTTGTTGCTCTCGCTGAATGGCGGCCTGCGCAGCACTGTCCAGACCACCCGCCCCGGCGCGCTCTCGGATCTCAAGGGCCCGCTCCCGGTGCTGGCGCGCGACGTCCTCTTCCTGAGCAGCGGTTGCACGCGCCTCCCGCTCGGCGGTCTCCAGGTCGGCGAGCTGGGCGCGGGGCTCTCGGGCTATCTCCTGTGCAGCCTCACGCAGGGTGACGATGATGAGCTTGATGTCCGCGTCCGAGAAGGTCCGGCGGAACACCTCGTCAGGAGCCGGGGTGCTGTCCGCGCGCTCCACCACATCGACCGTGACCTGGTCCGCGATGCGGAGCTGGGCGACCTGCTGGGCGCGGGGCTGGCGCAGGGTGGGGGTGGGCCGGCTGTGACGGACCGGGGCGATGAGCTTGAAGGCTTCCGACATCAGGCACCCCCGACCGACGCGGCGGTGACCTCAAGGAGCCAGAGGCCGGCATCGCTGGGGTAGACCTCAGCGGGTGTGCTGATGCTTCCCCAGGAATGGAGACGCTTGAGTGCGCGGTTGAAGCCACCGTCCGTGGCGTAGACCATCAGTGCGTCCGCCAAATCCTGCTTGGTGTGTGGGCACTTTTTGAGCGTGAGAAAGATGCGGTGCTCGGTGTCGTTCTCCAGGCTGGGGCTCGGCTTCGCCCATGGGTGCAGCCGGTAGAGGCGAGGCTGGAGGAGTCCCCGCCGACTGAGCTGGTGCAGCGCCGCTGCGGCCTTCTTCTTGTCCAGCTTGAGGTCGTGGGCGAGCTGGGCGGCGGTGCGCTCTCCGGGCTCCTCGGCGACTGCGGCCAGCAGCTTGCGGGAGAGTGGAGTGATCGCAGGGATGCGCGCAGGGGCGTTCATGCCGTCTCCGGGGTCCAGGAGGTCAGGAGCAGCTCCGGGGCGGGCTGCCGGTTGTCGCCGTCGCAGCTCATGCCGCCGGAGCGGGTCAGCGCGGTGGCGTGCCAGTCGTCGCCGTAGATCTCGCGGGTCAGCGGTCCGTTGGAGCCGGAGATCATCACCAGGGCACCGCGCTGCCGGGCCGCCCGCAGCCCATCCACCAGCACACGGTGGTCAGCAGGCCCGAACCCCGCTGCGGTGTAGGCCGTGAAGGTGTCCATCCCCTCCAGCAGCGGCAGGTAGGGCGGATCGGCGTAGACGAGATCGCCGGCCTGGGCCTCGAGGAGCGTCGTGGTGAAGTCGACCGGGGACAGCGAGGCACCCCGCAGTGCGCGGTGGTTCCGCATCAGCAGCGCCTGGCGCTCGGGGTTCAGGACATGCGTACTGGTCCGGTCCTTCGCCAGCGGCCCGTTGAACCGGCCCTTCTTGTTGACCCGGTAGAGCCCCTGGAAGCAGACGCTGTTCAGGTAGAGGAACCGTGCGGCCTGCTCGCGCAGCTCGCGACCGGTCATCTCCAGCGGAGAGAAGGGCAGCCGGTCGTTGAAGTTCCGCCGGATCTCCTCGTAGTGCTCGGGGCCGTGGAGCCGGGCATGCTGATCGAGGTTCGCCAGCAGGTTCTGGGGCGTGCTCTGCAACACCCGCCAGCTGTTGATCAGGGCGTGGCTGGCATCGGCCAGGATGGCGCGGGGCTCGCCGGTGAGCCGGCCGGCCTCGTGCAGGGCGAAGAAGAAGGCGCCGCCACCAAGGAAGGGAATGATGAGCCGACCCCGCCAGCCCACCGGCAGCAGCCGCAGCATCGTCGGCACGAGCTGCCGCTTCCCACCCGCCCATCGGAGGTGCGGACCACACGCCAGGGCGCGCTGGGACGGTCCGGCGGAATTCCGCCGGACCGTTGTCTGCGCCTCTCCGGTGGACGGTCCGGCGGAATTCCGCCGGACCGTCGTCGGGGGCACATCGAGCTGCCAGAGCCGAACGTGAACGCCGGGCAGCTCGCCGGAGGCGGCGTACCACTTCTCCACGTGGACCGAGGCGATCTCACAGTCGTCGTAGATGATGAGCCCGCTCTCGCCGGGCCCGCCACCGTCGAAGGCGTCCTCGATGCTCTTGAGGACGTTGTCGGCGTCCGGCTTGACCAGGTGCCGCACCCGGCCGCCCTCGCCGAGATGCTTGGGACGGGGGAACAGGAGCAGACAGTCGAGCCGCAGCGCGGTGCCCTTGGGCAGGGGGATGGCGAGGCCCTGCTCGCGGGCCGCTGCCTTGAGGATGTGCTGTGCACGAGCCTTCCAGGCCTGGGTGGCCTTCGGCGTGAAGCGGCCGTTTCGGGTGACTCGGACGCGCTGCTTCGTCTGCGGCTTCTCCGGGATGAACGCGCTGAGGAGATGCCTCACAGGACACCCCCAGCCGGCCCGGTGCCGCGACGAGAGAAAGAGCGGCCGACGCCGGGGCGGTACACCGTGCACCTGGGGGTTCTCACTCCCCCGAGACGCTGGACACCCTCCGTGATCACAGCGCCAGAAATGAGCCCAGCGCCGGCCGCAAACGAAAGAGGAAGAGCCCCACCCGGCACCGTGGAATTGGAAACATCACCAGCAACGAATTCGCCGGAATGGGATGAGAGCCGGGCAGGGCAAAAACGCATCACGCCGCCTCAGCGAGCACAACATCGGCGTGCTCAGCACGGGCCGCGCGGGCGGAGGCCAGATCGACTACCTCACCCCAGACCTCGGGCAGGACCTCCTGGCGGGCCTGGTGCCGAAACACCTCGCCGGGGTCCACACCCCAGCGGCGGGCGACCTCGACCAGCAGGATCCGCCGCTCGGTGCGGGGCAGGTGCTGCTGGAGTGCCTCCAGCATCCCGGCCCCAGCGGGCCGCTCTCCGCGCAGGGTCATGCAGAGCTTGGAGCGGCTGCACCCAATCGCCGCGGCGAATGCATCCCGGGAGCTGAACCGATCCAGGGCCCAGACAATGAGGTCCATCTCTTCAGCGGCGGTGGTCAGTTCCAGTCTTGGTCGGGGCATCGTGACCTCACGGGAGGGGCTGGCACAAAAAGGAGCGGGTAGAACGGTAGAAACCAGCGCAGAAAGGAGGAACGCAGATGCGTCCCCCATGACTCAGGCGACCGCCACGTCCCCAGGGACAGGCAGTCTCAACGAGGGCGAGTTCAAACCACCCACGTGGTAAATCTGAAATCCCCGGCTCCCACCGCCGCCAGCCGGGGAAAAAAGCGCCAGAAACACCCGGCGGCGAACAGTGGGAGCAGGGAGATGATCGGATTGTTGTTGGCGGCTACGAGCTGGGCTACGGACCGGAGCGGAGCTTCGTTTGATCTCCTCGCCCCCAGCGAAGTCGCTGCGGTGGTGCGTCTGGAGCCGCTGAGCATCGCTGTTCCGCCAGAAGGGGTTGAAATCTCCTGGCCAGCCCTCTCGGGCTACGTCAATCTCGTGCTGGAGAACCAGGGCAGCGCGGTGGTGGCTGTGGACTGGAACCAGTCGGCCTTTGTCGGCTCGGATGGGCGAAGCGTCGGCATCGTTCCCGGCTCCACAAAGAAGGGCGACGTCACCAGCATCTTGCCCCCCTCCATCGTTCCACCCATGGCGAAGCTGGAGGAGGCGCTCGTGCGAGAAGATGCGGTCGACTACAGCAGCCCCACAGAGCCCCTTGTCGTGGTCGGAGACCTGGAGCGGGAGGTCGGCGTGACGCTGGCCCTGGCTGTGAACGGCGAGGCGCTCTATGTCACCGAGCGCTTTCGGGTCACCGCAGGCTATGACGTGCTGCGCAAGCTGCAGGCTGAGCGAGAAGAGGAACTCTCCGCCTGGGAGGCACAACGGGCAGAGGCCGAGTCGGCGTGCGAGGCCGCCAAGCAGAAGAGCGCCTCGACCCTGAACGTCCACGGCCCACTGCAGTACGAACTGCAACAGCGGGGAACGGGGTGGCTGGTTGCAGGGCTGGGGGGAGCCGGCCTGGGCGGCGTGATGGTGCTGGCGTCGTTGCCATACGAGGGCAATGACTTTTACCCTGGGGTCGCCGGAGCGGGGGTAGCCGTCGCGGCCGCCAGCATTCCTGCAGTGGTGAGGGGCAGCCGAAAGGTCAAGGAGGCTCGGGCCCTCAATTACGAACTCATGGCCGTCCAGGGTGAGGTCACCCGAGCGTGCAGCAACATGCCCAAAGAGCCGGCCTGGTTGGCGTCCCTCCAGCGTGGTGCGGAATGACACGGTCAAGCCGCCTCACCAGAGCGCTCCAGCCGAGTATCTTCGGCGAGCTTCTGGGCGAGGAGGATCAACTCCTCGCGTTCTTCGTCGGTGAGATCAAGAGCCCGGGCAATGGCGCGACAGTAGGAGATCGCGGTCGGCTTCTGATCGCGCTCCCAGTATCCGGCAAGGGCGAACGAGACGCCAACGCGGTCAGCGAAGGCCTGGAGACTCCAGCCGAGCGCCTGCCGCCGTGCCCGGATGAACTCGCCGGGGGTTTCATAGGAGGTCATGTTCAGTCCCTCATGCATGAATCGTGCATGACAGGTACTTACCAATGATGCATGAATCGTGCAAGGAGATAGAGTTGCACGTCTCGAACAAGGCGGGCGAAGCTCCGGCCATGAACCGTGAGCTGATCGGCCAGACCCTCAAACGCCTGCGCGAGAGCAAGTTTGCTCAGACCATGGAGGAGCTGGGCAGCGCGGTGGGCGTCAGCGCCTCATTGATCAGCAAAATCGAGCGCGGGAAGAGTGTGCGCGATGAGTTCCTGATCAAAGTCGCTGAGGGACTGGGCGCAGAAGTAGAGCTGGTGCTGACTGCTCCAGGCCTGGGAAAAGAGGCCATCGAGCCCCCACCGGAGGCGGTGCAGATCGGACACGACCTGAATCAGATGCGCCCCGAGGAGCGGGAGACGCTTCGGGCCCTGATAGCTGTGTGGCGGGACTTACCGGAGGCCCACAAGATCGGCTTGGGCGCCCAGATCAGGGAACTGCTCTACCGCTATGGCAAGGAAGACCGGAATCGCGCGATCAGCTGACGAATCTCGCGGACCATCTCTGCCTGCTCTGAGGAAAGGTTTGGATCAACCAAGCCGATGAGTTCTGACATGTCGACGACCAGGTCGGCCAGTATCGCAGGAGCTTGACCGGCGCCCCGCACGATTCGCAGAGAGGGAACGGTGTCGCTTTGCGCCGCCGGAGAGTGCTGCGTTCCTGCCGGCGACCGCGCCATGGGGGACTCCTGTTAGAAATTTCTTTGCACGTTTCGTGGCGCGATGCACAAAACGTGCATAGAGTGTGAGTGTGAGCTGAACAGCAGCCGGGAGGTCAACGATGCCTCACACTCCATCCCCAGCACTGAACAAATGTTTACCGTTCCCTGAGCGGAAGCGCACCTGTCGTCTTCATACCATCCACCCAGAAGCCGCTGAAGTTGTCGATTTTCCCGGCGTCTTGACGAAAAGTCCTGATCCGGACCCGACTCAGCCGAGTGGCGCGCAGGTGCCTGGAACTGACCGGAGGGCAGCATGACCCCCTCCGCGATTGCTACTCCCGGCCTCAGCTACCTCGGCATGACCACCGACGGTCAGCGCCTGGTCTTCGCTGACGATCGCTCCTGGGACTACCAGGTCTACGACCTCGTCGTGAACCGGTGGCTGTCCAACCCGGACCCGGACTTCCCGCGCTTCACCCTCGAGGGCGACGTGGATGCTGTGGTCGTGGACCTCGACACCGCTGAGCGCTGGCCCCTGCGCCGGGCTGAGGTGGCGTGATGGAGCGCACCCTGTTCATCGACGCCGCTCGGCTCCCGGAGGACCTCGACCGGGCGATCGCCACCGGCACCCCGTTCCGGGTCGCCATCGTCGGCAACAAGGCCCACAACACCCGCGGCTCCTGCGAGCGGTGCGGTGGTCGGGCCCGGTTCGCCGGCCTGGGTGGCTCCTGGTGCTGTGGCTGCTGGTCGATCCGAAAGAAGACCTACCGGCCCATCGTCGAGGGTGCTGCCGCGCTGCTGGCCTGCCGCTACGGCCTGGACAGCTGGGAGCAGCTCGTCGACTCCCTCGCCGGCCCCGGGGGCACCGTCCGGGTGCGGGCCAGCTCGGCTCCGGCGGTCCGGCTCCGCTACCACATCAACCCGGCGATTCTCCTCGAGGAGATGCTCGGCGGCGATCGCCCCTACCAGCAGCTCGGCCTGCAGCTCGCCGGCCTGGCCCGGGTGTGGTTCGGCCTGGCCCTCCGCTGGGGTGTGGACTGCCACGGCTACCCCCGCAGCGGCTACCCCGCGCCCTGCGACATCCCCTGGGGGATGGTGACCTGGGTGGAGGGTGACCTCCGCGCCTACCGCTGGCTCGTCCGCGCGACGATGCTGTGCCGGAACGCCTACCACGCCCGCTACGGCCACGACCACCGTGCTGCCGAGCAGGTTGGCTGGCTGCTGCCCCGGTGCGCCGATCTCGGGCACTTCCTCCGCGTCCAGCCCGGCCCCCTGCCGCCGCCGCTGAACGTCCACATCGAGCGGCGCGACGACGCCCGCTCGGCTGCCTGATGGAGTCTTCGATGATCTATCGAGACTATGCCGCCTCGATCTGGCACCTGATCACCCGCTGGAAGCGTGGTCCGGCCACCTGGCCCCGCCGCTGCGATGAGAACCTGGAGTCCGCGCGCACCGACTGTGCGATCTTCGCCCACAGCCTCTCCGACGCTGACCGCGCCCGCGCCTATCTTCGCGCGGCCCGGGCGCTCGTCGAGGCGGCAGACGAGCTGGTCGCTGAGGCCACCGGCAGCGAGGGGATGCTGACCTCTGAGGTGTGGTGGGACGACCTGCACAGCACCGTCGATCGCATGGAGGCCGGCGAGGACGGTGACGCCATCGACACTCGCGGCCCCGACTATGTCGACCCCCGCAACCCCGACGCGCCTGTGGATGGTGTCCGATGAGGCCCCACGATGAAGAAGCCCTTGCGGCAGTCCTCGAGGCCCTCGTCCGCGTCCCTGCTCACAAGCGGAGCCGGTTCGCACAGGAGATCGGCCTGTCCTCTCAGATCGTCGAAGCCGCGCTCGCGCAGGCCCGGGGGCTGACCGGCCTGACCAGCGAGCTGCAGCGCCAGTGCGACAGCGTGCTCGCGGAGCTCCGGAGCGCCCGGGTCCAGGAGCGCGCCCTCCTGCACCACCAGACCACCCTGACCGACCTGCTCGCCGCCGAGCGGTCCTACAGCCTCCGGGTCTACCTGATGGCCACCGAGGCCGGGCTGAGCGTCCCGGTGCCGGCGGTGCTGCAGCGGGAGGCGAGCTGATGTTCTTCCTCCTCCTCGATGTCGTCCGCGAGCTCGCCGGCGGCTGTGGTGCGGTGGCGATCATCGCCCTCGCCCTGGGCTGGCCGGTGATGGCGGGTCCGAGCTGGAGGTGGATGTGAGCCTCGTCTTCCAGCTCGCCGCGGGCTTCGTCCTGTGCCTCGTTCTGTGCGCTTTGATGTACGCCGGGCGGCCGCGATGAAGGTCGACCATGCAGGCCAGCGCCGCACGCTGGCGGAGGCCCTGCAGGCCGAAGAGGACTGTCACGAGCTGCTCACCGCATGGCCGGAGGCTGTGCTGTACCTGGACACGCCCCAAAAGGGCTCGACGGAGAAGACCCGAGGACCGCGTAGCGAGCGCACCCCGGAGGCCCTGCGTATCGCCGAGGCACTCTGCCAGTCCAGCGAGGCCCGGAAGATGCATCAGGATGCCCTGACCCTCTGGCGTCGGGCGGAGTCGCTGCGCTGGAGCCTTCTGCCGGATGTTGATCGCCTGATCTGGCGGCAAGCCACCACCATCGCCCAGCTCCCACAGGTTCGGTCCGAGGCGGAGGACCTCGTGCAGGAGGGGCGGCTGGGTTTCCTGCGTGCCTGTCGGCGCTTCGACCCCCAGGCCGGAACGAAGCTGCTCACCTATGCCAAATGGTGGATCCGGGCTGCGATGACCCGGCACGTTGATACCGCTGGACGAGTCATCCGCCAGCCCAGTGGAATGACCGAGGAAATCCGGCTGATCGACAAGGCCAGCCGAGAGCTGGTGCGCTGTGGGCTGCCGGTCAACGCTGCGACGCTCTCCGAGGTGACCAAGTTCCTCCCCGAGCGCGTGCAGGCGCTCCTGGAGTTCCGCCAACCCCTCAGTCTCGACGGTGCCATCGCCGAAGGCGAAGACCGCAGCCTGCTCGACATGTTCGCCGGCCTGGACGCTGACGACCTGGACCGCGAGGTCGACACGGCCCTTCAGGCAGGGCGGCTGAAGGAGCTGATCGACGGGCTGGATGAGCGCAGCGCCGCGATCGTCGAGTTCCGAGCAGGGCTCGTCGACGGTGTCGACCACTCCCTGGACGAAGCCGGTGAGCTGTACGGCATCTCCCGCGAACGGGCGCGCCAGATCGAGCGAGCCGCCCACGAACGCCTCCGCGAACAACTCTCCCAGCCCCGCACCCAGAACCCCCACCACTCCCCGGAGATTGTCATGGATCCCAATGCCCGATGCCCCATCCACCCAGACCGGCAGGCGACCAATGTCGGCATCTGTCGCGACTGTGAGCGAGCAGTCTCGAAGGCGGCCCGCCGCTACAAGACGCTCGGCAGAGTCCCGCAACCGGGCTGCATCGCTGCACGGGCCATCCTCGCGGTCGACCTGGGCGGAAAGCGGCGCGTCTGGTTCGAGGAGGCGAAGACGCTGAAGGAGCTGCTGCAGGCGCAGACGACGGTCCGGCCAGAATTACCCGGACCGTCCCAGCCGTCTCCTGCTCCCACCCATCAGGACCTCCCCGGCAACGACTGCGACGACACCGACGCAGACGGCGACGCCTCTGTCGAGGAGGCCGAAAGCGTCGATGCTGTCGCCGCTCTCTGCGGCCCCATGACGACCGCTGAGGAGTCCATCGGGATTTCCTTAGAAAATATACTCCCGCCAGGAACGACCGAGGAACCCTCCCTTTCCCTGGCTGTTGATGAGGGAGGGGACAACGACTGCGACGACGCCGACGCGGACGGCGACGGCTACACAGAGCTGCAGCCTCTCCCCCGCGTCCGACTGACAATCCAGATCGAGGCCGCTGCCGCCGAGCTGGCGGCGCTGCAGACCGCCGTTCAGCAGAAGGCTGCCCAGCTGGAGCGGCTGCAGGACGATCTCCGGCGGGAGACCTTGCGCCAGATCGTCAGCATCATCCCTGGCGCTGTCGCAGCGCAGGAGGTCCTGGCCACGATGCTCCCGGCAGACCTTCCTGAGGCAGAGCGGGAGCGACTGCTGGCTGCGTTCGATGCCAGCCGATGGGACGAGACCCTTGAAGCCCTGCGGGATGAGGTCCAGGCCAGCGCGCAGCGGGGTGCAGCATGAGCCCCCACCACACCGCCCAGGCCCGACACGACTACCGGATCAGCGTCCCCCGGCGCGCCTTCGAGGAGCTTGCCGCCTGCCAGGGTGTCGATCTGAGCGATGACCGGCAGGCCCCCTGGACCTGCTACCTGACGCAGACCAGCGAGGCCCTCTTCATCTCGCTGGTCTACCCCGGCGAGGACGGCTCCTTCGATCTGGTGAAGCGCACCCTCGGGGCCCGTCGCCGACTGATCGTGGCCTCGCTGAACCGGGGCTGGCGCTTCACCCCGGGACAGCATCACCGGATCACCATCGACGCCCACGGGCTGGTTGTCTCGTTGACCGCCTGCAGGCCCTCCCGGCGACGGCGCCGGCGTGCTTCAGCATCGCTGCCACTAGGTGGGCCGCGCCCCTCCCTCCGGGCTGCTCGTGCCACCCAGCTCCGCCAGCAGGGCCTCCCCTGGAAAGAGGTCGCTCTGCAGGAGGGCTACGCCAACGCCTCCTCAGCCCGCGCCTCTGTCCGGGACTACTGCGTCCGGCACGGCCTGGAGTACCCCTCCTCCCGACAGCCCCAGCAGGCAGCCTGATGAACACCGAGATCACCCACCTCCACATCTTTGCCGGCATCGGTGGCGGTGCCCTGGGCTTCCAGATGGCCCACGCCCGCCTCGGTCGCTCCGTCGCCCGGATGCGCTGCCTCGGTGGCGTCGACAGCAACCCCCGCGCCTGCCGCGACTTCACCCAACTCCTGGGCGTTCCGGCCTCCTGCCTCGACCTCTTCGACGAAGAGCAGTACCGCGACTGGCACGGCAAAGCCCCACCCAAGGGATGGCAGCCGGTCACCCCCGCTGACCTCCGCGCAGCGGCTGGTGGGGAGTGCCCCGACATCGTCTTCACCAGCCCGCCCTGCAAAGGCTTCAGCGGGCTCCTCAACAAGAAGTCCGCGCGATCGACAAAGTACCGGGCGCTCAACCGGCTCACCGTCCGCTCGGTGTGGCTGACGCTGGAGGCGTTCGCCGATGACCCGCCCGGACTCCTCCTGCTGGAGAACGTCCCCCGCATCGCCACACGCGGCCGCCAGCTCCTCGACCAGATCCGGTCGCTGCTGGAGGGCTACGGCTACGCGGTGGCGGAGACCACCCACGACTGCGGCAAGCTGGGCGGGCTGGCCCAGAGCCGGAAGCGCTTCCTCCTGGTCGCCCGCCACGTCAAGAAGGTGCCCCCCTTCCTCTACGCACCCCCGACACGTCCCCTCAAGAGCATCGGTGAGGTGATCGGCGGCCTGCCCCTGCCCGACGATCCGCGCGGTGGCCCCATGCACCGGCTCCCCCGCCTCACCTGGAAGACCTGGGTGCGCCTCGCACTCATCCCGCCCGGCAAGGACTGGCGCGCCCTGCAGGACCTCAAGGTCGAGCACCACCAGGGACTCGACGGCACCACGACGCCCGGCATCCTCGCCCGCTACGGACTCCTGCCCGCCCGCCCCTGGCACGCCACCGTCCTCGGGGTCCAGAACTGGTCCGGGTCTTCCGGCACCGTCACCGGCAGTGCCGCACCCCAGACCGGGGCCTTCTCCGTGGCCGACCCTCGCGCGGCCTCTTCGTGGGGCGGGAAAGGGAAGTATCGGGCCTGCCCCTGGGGAGAGACATCCGGCGCGGTCATCGCCGCCAGCACAACCGGCAACGGCGCGGCCGCCGTCTGCGACCCCCGGCTCGGCAGCTACGGCACCCACAGCGGCAAGATGAAGGTGCTCTCCGCAGACACTCACAGCAGCGTGGTCACCACATCGGACCGGGTGGGCTCCGGTGCCCTCAGCATCGCTGACCCCCGCTGCCAGCTCGGCAACTATCAGGCGTACCGGGTCCGCCCCTGGGACACCCCCTCCGGCGCGGTCACCGCCCAGGCCGCACCCGGCGGTGGGGGCTTCTCCATCGCGGATCCCCGGCTGGCCTGCGACGTCAACGACACCCGGGGACGCCGGCACAGCAATGTCTACCGGGTCACCGACTACGACGCCCCGGCAGGGGCCGTGACCGCTGGCGGTGGTCCCAGCTCGGGCGGGGCCTGCATCGCAGACCCGCGCTCTCCCTGGATGAGCAAGGACAACGCCCACACCAACATCTTCATGATCGCCGGCTGGGGTGGGCACAGCCGCACGGTGACCGGAGCCACCCGACCGACCGCCGGGGCCATCTCCATCAGCGACCCGCGCGTGGCGAGCTGGGCGGCAGGCCGGAAGCACTTCCAGAGCGGGGGGCACTACGGGGTGCTCTCCTGGTGTGGAGCCTCCGGCGCGGTGACCGCACACAGCAAGATCGACCGGGGCCGGTGGGCGGTGGCCTCTCCCCAGCTCCCCGCACCCGACGACCGACCCGACCCGCCGCCCGTGATCATCGCGCTGGACGGGACGTGGCACCGGCCGCTCACCACCCTGGAGCTGGCCGCCCTCCAGGGCTTCCCCGTCCTCTCCGGCCCCGACGGCTACCTCCGCTTCGATGGCAAGAGCCACACCGGATGGCGCGAGGGCATCGGCAACGCCGTCCCACCACCAGCCGCCACCGCCATCGCTTCCACCATGGCCCAGACACTCCTCCTCGCCCGCAGCGGCAGCGCCTTCATGCTCTCCTCCGCACCCATCTGGGTCGACCAGGGCCTTGCTGTCGCCCTGGCCGTCGATCAGTCTGTGAGGGCAGCGTGACCTCTCGCCGCATCATCGAGTTGTTCGCCGGCACTGGCGCGATCTCCCTGGCGTGGGCGGTCGGGCCGCTCGGCGTGCCTCTGGTCGCCTACATGGGCAGCAAGGGCCGCTACGCCCAGGACATCCTCGGAGTACTCGGCCACCGGGTGGGCGGGGGAGCGCACCGCGGCCGCGTCTGGCTCAACGATGCGGGACCGCCGGGGGAGATGTGGGAAGTACTCCAGCACCCCGGCTATCGCGGCTGTGTTCAGGCCCGGCTCCGCTCCTGGCAGGCGCGCCCGGAGTACTGCCCGGTCGGTCTCTGGCATGAGCTGTCCAGACAGCCTCCGCATGGCTTCCCGCCCTACCGGGTGGCGCAGTGGCTCTGGCTTCAGGCCCGGTCCGCCAGCGCATGCCCGGTGTGGTGGGATGAGCAGCTCGGCTGGCGCATGGGCGACAAGCCGAGGAAGGCGGGCAAGGGACAGCAGAAGATCCAGGCCACCCCCACCGATGAGGCAGCGCTGCGGCAGACCAACCTCCGACAGAAGGGCATCGGCACCCCGCAGCACCCCGAGCTGGATGAGCAGGGGAGGGCGCGAGACATCCCCTGCCGGCGCATCTACCACCGAGACAAGACCACCAGCCTGGGTGTTGAGGGGCGGTCCCTTGAGGCCTCCGACACCCCCGCCCAGGCACTCACCCTGGTGAAGACGCCGCGGGATGGGACCGATCATCTGATCGGTCCCCGGGTCACCGGTGGGGGCTCCGTCCGGGGCATGCTCCACGCTGCGACCATCGCCCAGCGCATCGCTGACGCGGCTGAGGCTGGCTTCTTCGACCGCCTCACGGTCACCCGCCAGCGTGCCGAGCGCGTCCAGCTGCCCGCCGACATGAGCAACGACGACGTCATCCTTGACCCGCCCTACGTCGGGGCCACTGGCTACGCCGTCGACTGCGCCCGCCAGGAAGTACTCCAGCTCGCTGAGGAGTGCCGTCGTCGAGGAGCTCGAGTCGTCATCTGCGAGAAGCAGCCCCTCAAGCTCTCCGGCTGGCACCACGTCGACATCACCCGCACCAAGCATCGGGAGTGGCTCACCTGCAGTCACCCGCCGGTGATCACCCCGACCGCACAGCAGCCCCTGTTCTCGGAGGCGTCATGATCCCCGCCGAAGCCCCCATCAACGTCCACCAGGCCGCTGCGCTCCTCGGTCTTTCAGCGGATTGGCTCTACCGCAATCCGCCACAGAAGGGCGGGCCGCCCCGCTCCAAGGTCGGCCGCGTCCTGCTCTACTATCCCTCCGACCTCCGCCGCTGGCTCTACCTCCAGCGCACCACGCCGCCGGGGTGGTCCGAGGCCCCGCTCCCCGCCACCCCCTCCCCTCAACAGGACGACTCCCCGTGTACCTCTACCGACACAAGAAATCCGACCTCTGGTGGTGCGAATTCCGCCGCCGCTACGGCCCCGCCAAAGGAAAGAAGTGCAGACGGTCCACCGGCATCCCCGCCCCCGGTGAGGGAGCGCGGGGCTACGCTGCGTCTCGTAAGAGAGCCTCCGCCGCCGCCGAACACATCCGCGTCAAGGTCGACGCCGAGGACCTCCTCGCCTCCGAGCGGGCCGGAAGCACTCCCGCCGCATCTCCGCGGGTTGTACCAGTCCTGACCCTCAGCGACCTCCGAGACGCTGACGTGCAGCGGGCAAAAGCAAAGGGCGTGAGTGACCGACAGATCGGGAACCTCCGGGAGCAGTGGGAGAACCACCTCCTCCGGCTCCTCGGCAAGGGTCGAGACGCGCGCACCGTCGACGAGGACCTCCTCGAAAAGTACGTCGCCACCAGGCGCGGCGAGACGGGGCGGAAAAACGAGCGGGTGCGAGGGCAAACGATCATCCGGGAGAGGCAGGCCCTCTTTCGGGGGCTCCGGGTGCTGAAACGCCACCTCAAGAAACACGGGGTGGAGTACTCCCTCCCGGAGGCACCGACGATCAACTCCGATCCCCGAGACGCCAAACAGCGCGGCAAGCTCCACGATCTCGGGGTCCTGGCGCGGTGGCTGGCGGAGCTGGAGGGAGGCGGCCGACACACCGCCGCCGCTCAGGCCCGGATCGCACTGGAGTGTGGTCTCCGACGTGAGGAGATCGTCCGGTTCACCCTCCGGTGGTTGCAGCCCGGCGAGGCTGACGGGGAGTACTCCCTCCACCTCCCGGAGTGGGCGACCAAGGATCGCGACGAGAGAACGCTCCCGGTCTCGGAGAAGCTGGCCGGGGTCCTGGTGAACCTCTGGCGCCCGGGCCTCTCCGTCGACGCGCACCTCCTCGCCGGCAACTACCGACGGAGCTGGCGGAGTGCAGCCCGCGCCATCGGCTACAACCAGACGATCACCCTCCGAGACCTCCGGCACACGTTCGCGACCCTCTCCCTCCAGCTGGCCGGTGACCTCACCGCCACCCGAGAGGCCCTCGGTCACTCGGAGCTGGAGTCTACCCAGCGGTATCTGAGCGCGACTGAGGCACGGGTGAGGCGGGCTGGCCTGGCAGTCTCAGAGGCGCTTTCTGCCCACACCGCGCCCACACCGCCGCCGCCCACACCCCGCCCACACCAAACCCCCACCGGCGATAAGGCTGATGGGGGCTCGGTTTCTGGTAGTCGGGGTGAGAGGACTCGAACCTCCGGCCTCCTGCTCCCGAAGCGGGAAACAATCGACGGGATCGAGGTGGTACGCCCGATTTCGCTCTGTCCTGACTGTATCTCATTGTTGAAGTCTGCGGGCCTCTGGGAACCTCTGGCCGCCGCTGGAGTGCAGGCTCGCCCACACCGCGCCCACACCACCGCCACGCGCTCCAAACTCCTCCGGCTGGTGGGGGAGTGATGCGCCTGCCCTCAGTGGCGCCTGGGACGGTCCGGCGGAATTCCGCCGGACCGTTGTCTGCCCACCAGCCCTCATCTGACTTGTCAAAAACGCAAGCCCTCACCCTGCCCCGCCGAGCTGGCGCCGGGCCTCGCCGGTCAGCCGGTAGCGCGTGGGGTGACGGCCTGGTCGGTCGCCACCACTCGACTGCAGCCGCTCGATCCCGATGCCGCCATCCTCCAGCGCGCGGAGGTCCTCCTCGATGGAGCGCCGGCCGGCGTTGAGCGCGGTGCAGATCTCCGCCATCGTCGGCGTCCCGGTCGCCAGCAGGACCACCAGCCGGGGCAGCCGGTAGCGCGGTCCCTTCCACTCGCTCATCACCACCTCCTCATCCTCGTGTACTGCGCTGACTATTCGCGGTCAATCTCTGTCCTATTCACCATGTAGAGCGAATAATATTCGTGCTCTACAGTACAATAGACACCAACCGAGAGGACAAGATGATTGCTTCTTCCGAGATGATGCGCGCCGCCTGGGATGCTCACCAGCGCGAGAACCGCCCCGACATCACCGCGCTCTCCGACAGCACTCACACCGCCCGCATCCCCCATGTCTGCGACCACTGCCGCGACACCATCCACGCTGGCCAGCGCTACCACCGCACCGTTCTCGTCGTCGACGGTGACCTCAGCGTCGAGAAGCTCCACGCCGACGATGCCGATTGCCGCCCCCGCTACTACTGAGGAGACCCCCATGCCCGCCCCTCGATTCATCGTGAACGGCCGCCTGTCCGTCCGTGTCAGGAACCTCGCAGAGGCTGCCGCCGTCGGCTTCGAGTCCGACGCAGAGCAGCCCTACCCCGCCATCATCGTCTCCCAGCCGGTGCGCTACCTGCCGGGGTTCAAGTCGACGGTGCCAACCACAGAGCCCGATCCGCTGCCCTGCGACGACGGCTATGACGACACCAGCGCCGATATCTTCCGCATGGTCTACCGCCGCCTCACTGCCGCCGGCTACTTCTGGGAGGGCACCTTCGCCGAGGACGGGGAGGACGAAGGCCGTCCCAGCGATGGCGAGTACCACATCTTCGAGCGGTGAAAGCACCGGCGCAGGCTGGCGTCACAAGAAAGATGAGATTTTCCGTCACACTCTGCCGAGCTGTGGCCATGAGGAGATGAGACGCCGCCGCGTGGCATCGAGTGCAGCCTCCGCCTCTGCCCCATCGGCGTCCCAGTAGCAGGCCGGCGCGCTGTCCAGCTCGTGACAGACCCCCTGCAGGCGCCCAGCGACCTGACGGAACAGGGCGAGGCCACCACAGGCCGGGCAGCGGGCAGTGAGGAGAGGCAGAGGCATCACTCCGACGGTATCCGCCCCTCGGACTTCTGGGCCACCTGGTGCCGGCGCTTGCGAGACTCGGGCACGAGCTGGCCATCGACCACGGTCATGATGGGCACCGCCACCGTGAGGCTCTTCATCCACCGTATCGCCCGGCCGGTGGGGTAGATGTGCCGGGCAGGCCGGGCAACCGCTGTCCTCTTGCCTGGGTACTGCTTGAGGTAGCCCTTCGCGATCAGTGCGCGGATGTGGCAGGCCACCGCATTCGTCGAGGCCACCCCAAGCAGATCGCAGAGTTCCGCGTAGGTCGGCATCGGGGCATAGATTTGTCTGCGGAAACAGAACAGAGACAACACCTCTGCCTGCCTGGGGCTCGGGGTCGCGGTCGAGGTCACCTTGATCTCTCTGATGGGGACTTCTCTGGGTTTGGCCATGACACCTCCTGAGCACTGAACACATACTCAGTACCGTGAGCCGAAAACAGACGTCAACCGTATGGTGTCGGAGAGGCGAAAATAGATCTCTACCCTGAGCAGCCTCCCTGATTTTGGTCACTGGGTGTCCGTCTCTCCCTGCGGCATGCTGAGGCGGTGATCCCCTCCCCTGCGCAGCGGTGAGCCCCTCTCCATGTCCAGAGAGGGCGAGCCAACCACCCACTCTGCGGAAAACCCTGTGGATGTGTTCAGGGAAATTGCCGGAAATTTCTATCGGGTAATTTCCATATGGAAATCGCTTAATGAACCAACATGGCATACCGCCGGCCGGAGCTTGGCATGCCTTGTGCAAACACTGTTCGATGATGCTGCCAGCACACCACGACCCGATCTATGAAGATTGGGTTTCCTGTGCGATGGATCAGGCCGCCGCGGCGGCAGATCTGACGGTGCCGGCGTGTGTGGCTGACCTCGGGGCGCTGGTGTGTTGGCTGCGCCGCCTGGAGGTCGACCTGAACATGATGGCTGCCGGACTGTGGGGACCGATGCGTGCCGCCGGGGTCGACACCTGCCGGTCAGCAGTCTGCTACCAGTCCGCGCGACTCGGGGTGTGGATGGGGCGGGCGGCAACCCGGGCCACGCTGGTAGCGTGCGCGGCCCTGCCCGAGGCCCTCCAACAGCGGCACGACGTTCCCGGCATGCTGGCCACCGTGCGGCGCCTCGAACAGATGCGCCGCACGGATGGCGAATTCCTGCGGCGTCTGTTGGGGCTGCTGGTCGACCTCGGGCACTTCGAGCGCTGAGGCTACAGTGCGGTCAGTCCGCTGCCCGCGACCTCGGGGGGGACCGGCGGCCGGGGATCGGCCCGGATGGCGAGCACGATCCGTTCGGCGGTGTTCACCCCACCGATGGTGGGCAGGGCATCGAACCACACCACCACAGCAGGGGGCATGGCAGCGCGGGCGGCGGTGATGGCGCTGGCGATGTCGGAGGCCTGTCGAGCGGCGGCGTGCACCTGCGCCGCGGTTGTGGTGCTCATCAACGGCGACGGCTGATGCAGTCCGGCACTACCGAGCCCCACGCAGAGGGTCCAACCCGCGGTGCTGCCTTCCACGGTGATCGCAAACCCTGCGCTGTTGACGACGTTCTCTCCCATGATCCCACTCTCGGTCTATTGAATCGGTGTCGCATCGACGGCGGCAGCTCGGCGGGCGTGCTGGTCGGCGATGTCGTTGGCGGCCCGCAATGCGTCGAGGGCATCATGCAGCGCCGCCCATGGTTCCCGGTGGGGGTCGGTGCTCATGCGGGGAATGGTGCCCGTCACCGGGGTCGGGGTGGCGTTCATGGCTGCAGCCTATCAGCGATGCGCTGCAGCTCGGGAGTCAGTCGGGTGTCAACCGCCGAGACAAACCCGCTGAGGATCTGCCGCACCTCGGCGAGGCTTCGCTGCATGTCGTCGTGTCCCCTGTTCAGGTCGCCCTGCTGCTCTTCCATCGCGGTCACCCGTCTGTCGAGGGCGGTGAGGTGCTCCAGCAGTTCGTCAAAGCGCGGGGTGAGCTGCTCCACCACCCCGGCCGCCCACGCTGCCCGCTTCTCCGCATCCGCAGCGGCGGCGCGACGCTCGGCGTCTTCCTGTCGAAGCCGCGCCAGTTCGGCCTGGTCCGCGTCGGTGAGGGCCGGGCGGGCTGCCGCCGGGATCGCTCGGCTCTGCGTGTGCTCATCGTCATCGAAGGGCGCCGGGGCCTTGCTCGGCAGCCGCACCAGCCCCGCCTTCCACAGCAGGAAGGCGCCACCCGCCAGCCCGACCGCCACCCATGGCCACGCCTCGAAGGGAATTTGACTGGCGATGGTCTTGACGTCCTGCCCCCATGCAGACAGGGGCAGCAGCAACAGGGCAGTGGCGACAACGGCGATCATCTGGGGGCCTCCACGGGCTCGGGGCGCAATTCAGGGGGGACCGTGAATGGCCCCTCGGGGGGCGCGGGGGGCTTCGATGCGGCGCCCCGAGCCTCGATCTCCTTGCTCTTCACGCCCCAGTCCTGACCGAAGTAGATCCCGGTCACCCCGAGAACCAACGTCGTCAGGGTGCCGCCGTCGATGAGCCCAAGCCACAACGACGCGAACGACGCCACCAAGCAGGACATCGACATCACAAAGCGCCGGTAGTCCAGCCGGGCCGTCGGATCCGCGAGCAGGGAAACCAACCGGGCCACGGCTCAGATCTCCGACCGCTGCTTTGCGCGGGTCCAGGCCCGGGTCAGCCACTCCTCCAGCCGGGGGCCGTCGCGCTTCTCCAGCCGGTCAGCGACCGACCTCAACACCGGCGACAGCTCGGCCATCCAGTCCCAGGTGATCAGCTCGTCCAGCTCGCTGGCGACGAAGGCGATCGCCTCCTTCTCGGAGACCTGCATCATGTCCATCATGGTGCGGACGTACTGCACCGCCATCGGCTCCAGGTTCTGCAGGAGCCCAAGGAAGCGCAGGCCGGGGCGCTGCCCCCTGCTCTGCTGAAAGTCCTCGATGAGCGCGAAGAGGTCAGTGTGAAGGGTCGCGGTGAGCATGGTCAGCTCCGGGGTGTCGTCGGCGTGGTCGCCGCGGGGGTGAGGTCGACCGGGGCACCGAGCCCCAGCCAGTCAGAGTCCCCGACGTGGGGACGGGTGGTCGTGGTGCCCCGGACAGCCCTCCAGGCCAGCAGGGCCCGGGCGGTCGCGGGGCCAAAGAGTCCGTCCGGCTGCAGTGGGTGCCCGGCGTTCGTCAGCAGGCCCTGCAGGACCGTGACGCGCCGCCCCCGGCAGCCGGGACGCAGCAGGGGCCACCAGGCCCCGGGCATGCCCGCCTCCAGCCAGCGGAACAGGTCTGTGCCGGGCCAATGCAGACAGGGGATGCCCTCCCGGGGACGGATGGAGAGGTGTCCCTTCCCCAGGCGCAGGAAGTCACCCCAGGCGGCAGCCAGTGGCCCCCAGCAGCCCTCGGACAGCCCCATCGCGTGCATCAGCACCGAGAGGTTCTGCAGGGAGAGGCCGCCGGCGATCAGCTCCTGCAGGGAGACCTCGCCGTCGACGTCCAGGTCCCGGGCGACGACGATCTGCCCGTCTCGCGCTCGGAAGACCTCGGCGGCGTCCTCGTCGTAGCCAAAATTGGAGAGCCAGTACCGGTGCAGGCCGTCGCAGATCTGGGCGGCGCCGTTCGTGTTGCCGGCGCTCTTCCGGTCCGCGTTCACCTTCCCCCGGCTGACTCCGATGCGCAGCTCACCGCCGGCCACCCACAGCGCGACGACCATGTCATCGCCCCGGAGCTGCTGCTGGCTGCCCGTCGCCGGCTGCAGGCCGACCACCGGGGAGGGCTGCCTGGAGGCCTTCCCATCCCGGTAGACCGCGGAGAACGCCCCCTCGTGGGTCAGGACGCTGTCTCCGGCGCTCTCCCAGGTTGGGATCACCCCGGAGAGGCCGGCGAAGAGGGCCTCTCCGTCCTGGGTGGGGAGCGCCTCGGGGTAGCCGAGCAGGGCAACGTAGCGCGCGAAGTGCTCGGCGCGGAAGGTTCGGCCGAGGGTCACATGGCCCTCCAGGAGGCCGGTGCCGCGGCAGGAACGGCCGGCGGCAGGGCTGGGACAGCGGAGACCCCGGAGAACTGGCGGGCGGCGCGCTCCAGGTAGCGCCACTCCCGGGCGGTCACCGCCGGGACGGGGTTCGGGTCACGCTGGAAGGCCCTGAGCTGGGAGAGGGCCAGGGTTGTCCGCCAGCCGAAGACGCCGGTCTGCGGCAGCGGGTTCGCCTGGTCCAGCAGCGACAGCAGCTCCTGGGCACGCTTGACCCAGGGGGAGCGCGCGCCTGCTCGGAGTTCCGGCCGCCAGGAAGCCAGGTCGCCGTTCCGGTCCTCATCGAGCCAGCGCAGCAGGTCCCCGCCGGGGAGGACGTGCAACCAGCCCCCTGCCGGGAGCCGTTCCCGGATCAGCCTCCAGGCGGCGTCCGCGTTCGGTCCGTCCGGGCCGCGCTTGTGGTCGAGGTGCAAGGGCCGGGTGTGGGCGCCCTGGAAGGGGGAGAGGCCCGCCGGGATGACGGCAGAGAGCGTCGGCATCGGCTCCGCGAAGGGGCCGGAGAGGAAGGGGGCCGCACCTGCGGCGGGGGTGAGCTGCTCACCGTCAGGGATCTGCCGCCAGTCGTAGCGGTGCAGCCCATCTGCCAGCCGGCCGAACTCCCACCGCAGGGTGCCGGGGTGGCAGTTGACGGCGGCGATGGTGGCGAGGCCCTGGTTCCGCCACGCCATCAGGAGCACACAGCCGCCCTGGCTGCGTCTCAGGGCGACCCGATCGCTCAGGTCCGCGTGCACCGTGCCGTCCTGCCAGCCGTAGGCGAGGATCCCGCCGTGGATGTGCAGCCGCCCGGCTCTCCGGCTGCTCCAGACCTTCACCCCGTCCAACAGCACCAGGGCCTGCTCCGGGAGGCGTCCCTGGCTGTGGTGAGCGATGAACCGGAGCGCATCGGCAGCGGTCAGGTCGAGCAGCTCAGGGATCGATGAAGCGGCGGCGGCGGTCATCACAGGCTCCGGGCGTCGGTGAGACGGAGGGTCGGCGGCGGAGAGGTGGGGAGGGCGCACCCCCATTGAGAAACGCACCCTCCCCCAGCACCCGGGACTCTCCGCCGCCAAGCCGGCCCCAGGCGCCTTTTCATCAGCCGATGCAGATGATCTCGCAGTTCGCCTCGCTGGAGAGGACGATCAGCTCGATGGTGTTGGCATCGACGCTGCGGGTGTCCATCTCCAGATCCACACCGGCTGAGTCGTAGACCTTCACCAGGGGGAACGACTCTCCGAGGCCGTGAACCACCTGCAGGGGCACACCAGCCACCAGGCTGATGGTCGCGCGGAACTTGCTCGGCTTTGTGTCGACGTCGGACCGCAGGTCATCCAGCTCGGTCTGGACCGCAGGGGCCAGCATCGCGCGCTCGACCTGGCCCGCGCTGATCTGGAAGGTGCCGGTCGCAGCGTCGTAGCTGATGCCGGGGCCTGCGGAGAGCTCGTTGCGGATGTTGGCGCTGGTCAGGGTGTAGGTGCCTGCCGCCGGGTCGTAGGCGCCCAGGCCAGGAGCAGAGAAGCTGTTGCGGACCCAACCCTGGTCACCGGAGATCTCGCCGGTGGCCGCGTTGTAGCTGATGCCGGCGCCGCCGGTGAGCTGGGCACGAACATCCCCGCCGGTCAGGGTGTAGGTGCCGGCGGTCTCATCGTAGATGCCGAGACCGGGCGCGCTGATCTGGCTGCGGACGTCGGCCTGCGAGAGGGTGTAGACGCCGGTGACGGCGTTGTAGGTGCCGAGCCCACCGATACCCCAGCGGCTGCGGACCCATGCCTCGTCACCGGAGATGGCGCCGGAGGCCGGGTCGTAGCTGATGCCGGTTCCGGCGCCGAAGAGGCCACGGATGGCGCCAGCATCGCCGGACATCTCGCCGGTCGCAGCGTCGTAGGCGAGCAGGGCACCCGCGCCGATCTGCTGGCGGCTCCAGGCGGTGTTGCCGGAGATCTCTCCGGTCGCAGAGTCGTAGTCGATGCCAGCGCCGCCGGAGATCTGGGCGCGGACGTCGGCGCTGGTCAGGTTGTAGGCACCGGAGGCCGCATCGTAGGCACCGAGGCCGGGGGCGCTGAAGAGGCCGCGGATGGCACCAGCGTCACCGGCCATCTCGCCGGAGGCAGCGTCGTAGGTCAGCAGGGAGCCGGCCGAGACGCGGCCCCGGACCCAGTCCTGATCGACGGAGAAGGCGCCATCGTTGTAGACCGCGCCGGATCCGGCGGAGAACAGCGCCTTGATGTTCGCGGCGTTGCCGACGATCTCACCGTTGGCGGGGTTGAAGTCCACCAGGTCGCCAGGGGCGGAGAGCTGGTTGCGGACATCGCTGGCGGTCAGGGTGTAGGTGCCAGCAGCGGCGTCGTAGGTGCCGAGGTCCGGTGCCGAGAACAGCCCCTTGATGGCGGCCTCGTCAGCGGCCATCACGCCGGTGGTGTTGTCGTAGCTCATCAGCGCGCCGGCGCTGACCTGCTGGCGGGTCCAGGCCGCGTCACCCGAGATGGCGCCGGTGGCAGCGTTGTAGTTGACGCCGTTGGAGCCGGAGAGCAGCGCGCGGACGTCCGCCTCGGCCACGCCGAAGACGCCGGAAGCATCGTCGTAGGTGGCGATGCCAGAGGCCGAGAACTGCTGCCGGGCATAGGCCACGTCAAGCGAGAGCGCGCCAGAGGTGGAATTGTAGACGACGCCGTCGACGCCGGAGAGCAGCGCGCGGATCTGGCTGGCGGTCAGATCCGGCCCGTCCACCAGAAACCAGTCGGTCTCATCGCCGGCAGTGCCACCGTTGTGCATGAAGAACCGGGTCTGGCCGTCCTCGTGGTCGCGCATGACCAGGACGTCGGACATCTGGTGATCGCCCGGGACGTAGCCCGCGTCACCGACGAAGGCGGCGAGGTTGGCGAAGCCGGCGCCGGCACCATCGCCGTCGACGTGCAGCCGGGTGATCGCCAGGGCCTCGATGGAGAGCTGGCGGTTCCGGCCGTCCGGGTCGGCGGTGATGGTCAGGTACGCGGAGCTGTTGGGGTGGACAGAGAGGTGACGCTCATCGACATAGGTCTTGGCCTGCCCCCAGGCGGCGGGCATGTTGTCGAGGATGGCGTCCTGAATGTTGCGGATCGAGCCGGCGCTGCCGCGGAACTCGATGCCAGAGACGTACTGCTTGTGGCCTGCGGTCATGGTGGGGTGTTCTCCAGGTGGGTGGCGGCGGAGACGCTGGCTGAGGCCCGCATCAGCGGACCCAGGCCGTCCCGGTCATGGGGGTAAGGAAGTCGACGTGTGCAACCGTCGAAAGCTGAGGCAGGGTGATCGCGCCCTCAATCAGGGTCTCCGCGCCATCGATCTCAGCGACGAGCTGGATGATGGGGATGCGCCCCAGGTTGTGGGTGATCTCGATGTGGGTGACGTTGACGAAGCCGAAGCTCAGGATGCCGCCCAAGGACACAGCGGGGTTCTCGACGGTGTTGATTTCGAGGTCATCACGGATCGTGACGGTGTCCCCATTCTGCTCGGTGATCACCAGGGCCGGGTTGATGCCCTGCACCCGGATGACCGGCAGCCCCTGCCGGATGGTCTCAGCCACGGGTCACCCCAAGGTCCGCGATCGCGCGCCCCTGAATCAGCCGGTAGGGCTCGGTCCAGGAGGCTCCAGCAGGGGGATAGAGCAGGACGTCATAGAAGCCCCCGCGCGGCGGCAGGCGCTGGGCGGCGACCCGGGTGACCAGGAAGACGACATCACCGGTCGCAGACAGGGTGACCGTCCCGTCACCGTCGTTGCCAGTCTCCCCGGAGCCGATGTCGATCAGCGGGGGGAGGGCCTCTCGACCAGGTCGGGGTGCCTCGCCTCGGATCTGCATCCGCGCTGTCCACCCCGTCAGATCAACGGCAACACCCTCGGCGTTCTCCCACCGAAACGGGAGCCGGTTCCCGGCGTTCTGTTGCAGTCGAATGTGACGGGTCGGGGTGGACGGCATGGGCGGCGGCGGTCTCCTGCAGGACTCATCCGAGGAGATAGGCGACCGTTCTGAGGGCCCTGGCCTCCTGGGGCCTGCTGGGGTCCGCTGGGGCGCGCTCGCGGCAGGGCACAGACGACGGTCCGGGTAAGATTGACCGGACCGTTTACCCCCACCCGGAGACCACCATGACCCCCGAAGAAGAAAAGCGCCTTGCCGAGCTGGAGGAGCGCGTGGAGCAGCAGGACAAGCGGATCAAGAACCTGGAGGCCCACATTGAGGCTCTGATCAAAACGCTGCACAACGCGCCCAAGATGATCGAAGATGCCTTCAAGGGTGGGCCCTTCTGAGGGTTCCACGACGGTCCGGCGGAATTCCGCCGGACCGTCGTCTGTGCCCAGCTCGCCACCCCCACCACAATGCGAGCGGCTATGCTCGGGACGCTCCGGGCAACATTACCCGGACCGTGGAGGCAGGATGTTGTGGCTGATGATGGCGTGCTCTGGGGGCGAGGTTGACGACTCCGGTGAGGATGAAGTCGCCTGCGAGGCCCTCGATACCATCGCCGTCGCAGCCTACGAGATCGACGACGACGGCACCATCTGGCTCGATGGCACCGGCTCCACGGCCTGCGATGAGGCCCTGTACTCCTGGTGGGAGGTCACCCACTACGAGGCATCGGTGGGCGGGGTGCAGCCGGACCCAGCGACGGCGGACTACTACGTGAATGTCAGCGAGGAGGCCATCTACACCGAGTTTGATGCGGCGACATGGGCTGGCGAAGACGTCCGGGTGATGCTCTCGATCTGCACAGAGCCCCGGCAGGGGTCCTGCTATGGCGCGGAGCGGCTGGGCTTCGACTACGTGGAATTCACCGTCCCGGAGTGATCAGCTCTCTGAGGGGACGGTGACGGTCACCAGGTCGACCCAGGCCGTCGGCCCATCGGGGGCATCGAGCGACACCCGGACCGAGGTGACCATCATCGGCTGGGCGTCGTAGCCGTACCGGGTCTCCAAGAGGCCGCCGTAGATCAGGTTGGTGGTGAGGTAGATGATGTCGCCCTTGCAGAGCTGGGCGAACCGGCTGTGCACCTTCAGCGACAGCTTCTCCCACGGCAGGGCATCCCAGCACAGCATCCGGGCAGCATCGCCTTCAGCGACTGCCTGCTCACTGCTGGCCCCAGTCCTGCCGAACAACACCTTCGACAGGTCGTGATCCCGGAGGACCATCGCGGGCAGCCGCCCCGCGCGCCATCCGCTGTAGGTGTCCTCGTAGGTCTTCGGGTCGCCCTCGCGGGTGGGGGTGCTGCTGTCGTAGACCTCGGCGGTGATGACCTGACTGGTCCGGGCGACGCTCTGCTGCTCCGAGGCCGGCACCTGCAGCTGGACGACCTCGATGATGTCGTCGTCGGTGATGGTGAGGCCGGTGGTCTTGAGCCCGTGGGGCTGGCGGGTGGTGGCGGGGTTGAGATCCTGGAGCGCCCGCAGTGTGAGCATGCCGTGCCGCATCGCAGGGAAGATGCCAGCCTCCAGCAGCAGGGTGACGAGCCACCTTAGCGCGCTGTCTTGGCGGGAGTCGCTGACCAGGTCCCACTCCCCGTCGAGGTAGTTCCCCGTCGTCGGCACCATCACCTCCTGGATCCAGGCGCTGACGTTGTTGACGTCCACGAAGGCAAAGAGCTGACCGCCGGGGTCCACGCCCCAGCTCGCCGGCAGGGTGTCGTAGATGCCGGTGCTGCCCGCTGTCCCGGTGGAGGCAACGATCTTCAAGAAGATGACGCCAGGGTGATCCGTCAGCCGGGCCATGGGGAAGACCTTGCCGCGGTTGCTGCCGAGGAGGTTGCTCCAGGTGATGGTGCTGCTGCCGCGCTGGGGGCCCGTGCCGCTCATGGTCAGCTCGGTGCTGCTCGCCTTGCTGTCCCACTCCAGCAGCGTCTCATCGCCGTTGCTGTTCACCACCTTCAGCAGGCCGCGCTGCCCGTTCTCCTGCTCGAAGTAGTCGAAGTTCCCCGCACCGCTGGCGGCGGTGAGGGTGCCGGAGCTGGTCATGTCCACCGAGCTTCCGGCGGAGAAGACGACCGCGCTGCGGTTGAGCGGCCAGAACAGCGCGGCTTCGCTGTCTTCGGCGTCGGTCGCGCTGGTGTCCAGGGTCTGTCGGGTGGACAGCGCGGTGAGGAGGTCACCGAACCGGAGGGTGAAGACCTCCTGCAGGCCGTTCCGGGTGATGCCCTCCAGAGGGCCGATTGCCCAGGGCTCCGCCGCGGACGTGTCTCCGGTGGGGTGGCAGTAGAGCACCGCGATGGCGCCGGCCGGCATGTCATCGAGGACGCCGCGCAGGTCGCCGGCGACGGTGACATCGAAGCCGCCCAGCGTGATCTGACAGGGCGAGGGCGTCAGCGTCCCGGACCAGGTGGATGCGCCAGTGATCAGTGGGAGTCCCTCCCCGATGCGGTTGGAGAAGACCACCCCGGAGGCGTTGACCGAGCCGGTCATCGGCAGGAATTCGAGCCGGTAGTAGGGCGTCAGAACCGGGGCAGAGAGGGCCTGGATGAAGGATGCGGGCCAGGACATGGGGCGTCACCTGGGGGCTGGGGTTGGGGGTGATGAGCAGGCCGATCAGCGGCCGGTGAGGTTCGTCAGCAGGGGGTCGGGGGCGTAGACCGCGCCATCGCTGAGGGTCGCGACCCCGTCTGTGTCCAGCAGGGTCTCCAGGGTCCGGCCGCCGGAGCCATTGCCGCTGTTGAGCACCACGCCCTCCTGGTTCGCGGCCCAGGTGCTCGCATCGTCTGTGGCCAGCTCGATGGCGAGGCTCCAGACGTTGCCGATCTCCACGACGGTGATCGCTCGGTTGAGCTGGTCAGCCGGCCGCAGCAGCACCGGCCAGAACCACTCCCAGGAGACCAGGACCGGCTCCGTCGGGGAGAACAGCGGCGGAGTACTCGTGGAGAGCTGGATGGGGCTCGCGCCGTTCCAGGCGTCGATCTCCACCTTCTCTTCCGTCCCCTCTGGGAAGCCAGACCGCAGCCGGAGCCGGTCCCCACCGTTCAGCGCGATGCCGGCACCGACCATCGACGACCAGGGCGGCACACCGGGAGAGAGGCTGGTGGCGCCGGCGGTGTAGGGGCTGGTCAGGAAGGCAGCCCAGGCCCGGTCCTGGTCGGCAGAGAAGGCGCAGCGGCCGCCCCGCTGCAGGTGGTTCTCCAGGGCGAGCAGCCGGGCAGCGAGGTCTGGACCGCCCGCCATCAGCTCCAGCGTCAGGGTGATGCGTTTCCGGGAGAGCCCCAGGGACCGCTGCACCGCGCCGGTCATGGCGACCGCATCCGCAGCGAGGACCTCCGGGCGCTCGTCGTAAGAGGTCACGCACTCCCCCAGCGAGAGCTGCACCGGCGAGCCGGGCCCGGGAGAGGGGTAGAGCCAGAATGAGGCCTGCATGTCGTCAGCTCCTGCCGAAGGTCTTGCCGAACTCCGCGGCGTTGCTGGCCCGGGTCATCTGCTGGTTGAGCGTCGGCAGGGTGCCGGGGTCCACGTTGACCGCATTCACCGTGACCCGAACCCCTCCCCCATCTCGGTCGCCGGCCTGAGCCTGCTGCAGCCGGGCAAACTGACGCCGCAGACCGCCGCCGGCGGCCGTGTTCAGGGTGCCGGCCCGACCGTCGAGGATGGCGAAGAGCCGCGCGACCTCCGCGGCGACTTCCCGGGCCGCGCTCGCCGAGCTGCTCGACGTGGACCGCGCCGAACTGGCCCCGCTGTTCTGGAGCGGCCGCCCGTCGCCGTCGAAGAGGCCGGCAAAGAAGCCCCCCTCGCGTCGCTCCTGGAACCGCTCCTGGGCGTTGCCGAAGATGTCGAAGAACTCCTTCAGCTCCGCCTTGATCGACTCCCAGGCATCGAGCATCCCCTGGCCGATCATGCGGATGAATCGCCCCGGGTTGAGGAAGTTCCGCAGCAGGGCCTGGACACGGTTGATGGGCAGCAGCAGGGCCGTTTTCAGGGCGCTCCCGATGACCTGAAACAGGATCTCCGGCAGGGCGTTGAAGATGACCGACGGCGCCGCACCAATGCCGGCAGCGAGGTTGTCGATCTGGCTGCCGATGCGGTCCGCCAGCGCCGCTCCCGATGCGCTCCCGTACCGCTCCATCGCCGCCTCGATCTCCCGGACGGTGTCCTCATCACCACGCTCTCGCGCCTGCTCCAGCTGCGCCTCCAGCGCCAGCCCCGCCGCCCCGAGCCCCTCCAGCAGCCCCGCGATCTGCAGCCCGATGCTGACCACCGGGGCTGCCGGGCCAAGGAAGGGAGCCAGCACACCGCTGACAGCACTGGACGCGCTCCCCAGCAGGTCTCCGCCGAAGAGCGACGACAGCGGGCCGCTGATGGTGTCGGAGATGGTCTGCAGGCGCGCGGACTCCGCCCCCTGCTCAATGGCCCCGTTCAGCCGGGCCAGGGCAGCAGAGAACTCCTCGGCGCTGATCTGCCCCCGACTCATCAGGGTGAAGAGGTCGGACTGAGCGAGCTGCAGCCGCTCCAGCTGGGACAGCCCCTCCGGGGGGACCAGCTCCCCGAGCAGCTCCCGGAAGCCGGCCAGAGCCGGGTCGACGGCGGACACCCCATCCGGCAGGAGCTGGGGAGCCTCCTTCATTGCCGCAGCGAACTCCTCCAGGGCGGCGATGAAGGCCGGGTCACCCTTCAGGGCTTCACTGATCTCCGCCGGGTCCAGGCCGGCCTGACTGATCGCGGCGTTGATCTGCAGCAGCTCCCGGGCTGCATCCGCCTCGGCCTTCTTCGCATCCGCAGTGGCTCGCGCAGCCGCGGCCGCGTCTTCCCGGGCCTGCCGCTCCCGGTCTGCCTGCTCCGCACTCTCCCGCCCATACTCGGCCACCTGCGCGATCGCGGTCCGGCCTTCCTCCAGCCGCGCCGTCACCCCGTCGAGGAGGTCCTGCTGGTGGCTCACCGCATCGTTGGCCCGCTGCAGCGCGGTGGCCTGGCTCTCCACCGCATCGAGGGCGGCCTGCATGGGGGCGGTCAGGGCCTCGCCGGCGGCGACCCGCTCCCGGGCCTTCTGGAGGGCGGCCGCGTTGCGCTGCTCAGTGGCGGCCAGGGTCTCCTGGGCGGTGGCAGCTTCCTGTTGGGCGATGGCCAGGGCTTCCCGGTTCATGGCGAGCTGCTCGGCGGCGGCTTCCTCCAGGCGCTGCACACCCTGCAGCCGGTTCACCTCGAACTGGTCGATCTCCCCGTTGATGAGCTTGATCTGGGTCTCGACGTCCACCAGCCCCGCCTTGAATTGCTGGTGAGCAGCCGCCGCGCGCTCCGCCTGCTCGGCAGCGGCGGTCATCCGGGCCTCGGCTTCCTCGACGGCGGCAGCAAGCTGGCGGTAGACGAGCAGCAGGGCCCCGACAGCGATGGCGAGGGGAGCGATGATGGCCCCGAGGGCGGCGGCAGCGGTGCCAGCAGCGGTCATGGCGCGGGTCATGCCCGACAGCGCCCGCATCGCTTGGGCGGCCTCGGGGGAGACGTGCTGCACAGCGGTTGCGAGCCCGGAGAGGACGCGGCTGGAGGTTCGGCCGCTCTTGGTGATCTCCCCAAGGCCGGTGTTCATGCCGGTGACCGCCGAGAGGGCCTCATCCATGCCCCCCACAACCTCGTCGCTGGCGTCCCCCATGCTCCCCAGCGCCGCCTGGGTCTCCGCTGCCGCACCCGCCAGCTCCTCCAGCGTCTCCTGGGCATCCGGGGCGTTGATGATGAGGTTGTAGACGACGCTGACATCAGCCATGACCCGCTCCCTTGTCCTTGCGCCCCTGAGCGCCGTTCATCACCCGAGGCCGTGGGGCGGTCCCCGGGTCCTGGGTGTCCGATGCGGCCGCGGCCATGGCACCGAGCATGCCGCCGGCGAGGTGGTCGAGGGCGAGGACGGGGAAGAAGCTGGGGCCATCGCCCTCGCTCAGCTCTGCGACCACCCGGGCGAGGGCTTCGTCGCACTCGGTAAGACATCGTGCAGTGAGGAGGAGGTCATCCCACCCCAGCGCCAGCAGCTCCCCGGCGCTCTTCCCGAGCTTCTGGGCCATCACCCCGAGCAGCTGGCAGACCGGGGCCGGGAAATCGACCGGCGCGGGCCTGGGCGGCGGTGTAGCCACTCCAGATCCGCGCCACCACCGACGGCCACAGCGTCTGCGGGAACCGATACACCCACAGCCGGCCCTCCTTCGGGTCCTCCGCCTCCCGCTCCATCACCAGCCGGCCTTCGCTCCAGGTCTTCCCACCGTCGATGGAGAACCCCCGGCACCAGGTCACCGCCTGCTCAACTGCCCGTCGCTGCATCTGGAGGGCCTTCTCTGCGGTGACCTCCACCAGGGGGAAGCCGCCGGACTGCTGGAGCGCCTGTGCGCGGGCATCCCCGGACAGTGCGCCCACTGCCACTGCGAGGTTCACCAGCTCCCCACTCTCTGCGGCCTCTTCGGGGGAGATCATGCAGAAGCGGAGCTGCAGCGTGGCCCCACCGTGGGCGGGGTTCTCGAACAGGCCGGTGTCGACGGTGATGAAGCCGTCGCGCTCGATGAGCTGTGTGAGGTCCATCAGGCGCCTGCCTTTGTGGCGGTGTCCTGGGTGTTGGTGATGGCGATGGAGACGCCGGCGTCGCTGCCCTTCGTCTGCGCATCCCAGATCACCGAAGCCTTCAGCGGCCCAGAGTCCGGCACGTCGTCGTCCCAGTCCTTCATCTCCGCATTCGTCAGCGTGATCGCAAAGGTGCGGGTGCCGTCGGTCCAGGTCAGCGTGAGGTCGCCCTCGGTGTCTGCGCGGAAGGCGTTGTGGGCATCGAGGGAGTCGAACCAGAGGGTCATCTTGACCTGTGCCGACCGGCCTGCGGCGGAGAAACCGGGCTCCTCGGTGACGGTGGAGAAGGCGCAGAAGCGGGGGGCGAGGCCGTTGTCGATGGTGACCTGGATGGTCTCCGGGCACCAGTCCGCCACACCACCCCATGAGAAGCTCGCGTCGATCTCACCGAAGTCCACCAGGGGAAGATCCGGCGCGCTCCAGCTGGTCGCCGGGGCAACGCGACCGTCCGGGGAGTCCTCGGCGATGTAGTCGAAAGCCGCTGTGAGGCCCTCGCCGCTCTTGTAGTCGAGGACCGCCTTCGACAGCTTCACGCCCCGCACCAGCTCCTCGTACCCGCCCGAGCCCCCGATCATGCGCACCATCGTGAGGATCGGAAGCTCGGTGGCCGGGGTGTAGGTGTGGGCGTAGGTGGGGCCTCCGCCGCCACCGTCGGCGCTGCTGCCAAGGAGGGCCTCCCAGAGCAGCCCGTGACCCTCATAGGCCGCCTCGATGGAGAAGCTGCCGTTGCTCTCGGTGACCGTCTTCTTGAGGTTGTCGGTGAAGCCGTTGGCAGCGGGGATGCTCTTGCCCCGGACCTTCTTGGTCTTGGTCGAGTGCTTGTTGCGGATGAACTGCGTGACGCGCATGTCTGCAGCGTCGGTGTGCTCAGTGCCCCAGTCGGCCTGGGGGAAGAAGAGGAGGCCGGAGCCAGCGCCAAACATGGGGTACTCCTACGCGCGGACCTGCAGCTGCACAGGCAGTGACAGCCGCTGGCCGAGGTTGGTGGTGATCAGAAGGGTCAGGGTGTAGTCCTGGTTGGCGAGGCCCCCGAGCAGGGCCACGCGGACGAACTGGCTGCCGACGAGGCGGATCCGGGTCCGGTCGAGCATCGCGGGCTGGCTCTCCGGCGGCTCGGCGGTGTCGACGACATCGACGGCGAGGTAGCTGACCCACTCCAGGAGGAGAGAGCCCAGCTCCTGACCGCGCCGCTGCCCCATCGGGAACCGCGCCCAGAGGTGCCGGACCTCCTCCGGCCGCTTCGTGTAGACCGGCAGGCTGTCCCCAGCCGTCGGGGGTCGGTAGTCGATGCGCCAGCCCCCAGGCTGCTCAGTGGAGATGCGACCGGTGAGCGGGCCGGTGATCGCGGGGCCGTCCGCCGGATCATCTGCAGCGTTCGGGTCACCCCAATGCAGCCAGAGCAGACAGACCGCCGAGCCGGACGGGGCCGTCCAGCCGGAGACCTCCAGGGTGAGGCTGCGGCCGGCGTGGCTGGCTTCGGGCGCGCGCCGGTAGTCCAGCTGCGTCTCCCCGTCTGCGGTGGTGACCGCGATGTCGAAGAAGTCCGGGCGGACCTTCTCCCAGAACGCCGACCAGCGCACCGGGATGGTGATGGTGACGGACTGGTTGTCCTGGGGCGCGTGCAGATCCCCCACATCGACCTCGACGGCGACGGGGGCCTGGTGGGCGAAGCGTGCAGCGAGGGTGCTCATGTCCCACCTCGACAGGGTGTGGACCAGGAGAAGGAGAGAACCAGCCGCACACAGGCCCGGTCCGGCATGCTGAAGAAGTGGCCAGGGAAGAGGGTCGTCTCGACGGCGGCGAGCTGGAGCTGGCGGAGACCGGCGGCCTGCAGGTCAGTGTTCTGGCGAAGGGAGATCAGCCAAGCGGGATCCTCCATCAGTGCCAGCAGGTCCGCCTCCAGGTCGATGCTGCGCAGGTGCAGGTCCGGGTGGCTGCCTTTCCCGTGCCAGCAGTCGAGGAAGAGCTTCGGTGCCCGGGTGCGGCTGTTCATCGCGCCCCGGCTCCGGGTCTGGTTGGCCTGCCGGTACACGAACGCGATCGGCGGCTTCCCCGGGAGCTTCTTCGCCGGGAAGCGCCCCACGCGGACGCGTCCGGGCGCAGAGAGGTCCAGCCCGCTGTGGCCAGCGCCGGCGAGGGTCGCTGTACGGCTGACCACCTGCTCCAGGAGGAGTCGCTGTGCGCTGCTCATCGCACCCCCAGCGCAGTCATCAGGAACGCCTGCAGCTCGCCTTCCACCGGTCGAAGCCCGTCGGTGAAGGCATCCCGCAGGTAGAAGGTGCCGGGCCGGGTGGTGATCTCCCCGTCGCCGTTCGCGTAGTCCCAGCCGTACTCCTGGAAGACGGCATGCTGACTGTCGAGGTCACCACCGGCCTGCAGGACGATCTCCACGCCGGCAGGGAGCGGTGTTGCGCCGCTGTCGATGGATTCGTACAGGCGAAAGGTCTGTGGGGTCATCCGGGACAGGGCGTTCTGCTGGGCGGTAGAGCGCATCCGGTCGGCGGTGGCCTCGCCCAGCCCCTGCAGGCCTTCCATCAGGCCCCCGGTGGCCAGGGCAGTCCAGGCATCGACCATCTGCGTGAAGGTCATCGACACATCAGCCTCCCTGACCGCGTGTCAGGCAGAACGGCGCGAGCAGCTCGCGGACTGCCGGCAGGAGGGTGAAGGGCCGGACGCCGACCGAGGCCCCGTCGACCGCATCGGCGGTCTGCCCGACCAGGGCGCGGTTGTTCCACAGGTGCTTCAGCTGCAGACCCGCAGCAAGCCGCATGTCGTCGGGGATCTCCTCGTAGCCCGCCGTCAGCACGATCTGGATCGCCCGCTCGGCGGTGCTCCACAGGTCCGCGCTCGGCTTCTTCCGCAGCGCCCAGACGTCCCGGAACAGGATGTAGTCATCACTGGAGACCTCGGTGTCCTCGCCCCACTCCCACTCGGCATCGTCGTGCACGCTGGTGATCGCAGAGACCGGCCAGATCGGCAGCAGCAGGCGGTCCGTGCCGGTGGCCCCGGTGGTGGTCTGCATCAGGCCGGTGGTGCCCCAGGTGGTCAGGGGAACCGAAGACGCCCAGCCGGCTTGCTGTCCCCGGGCCGGGGTGCCCGTCAGGTACAGCGTGTACTCCTGGCTGTGGACGGAGGGGGCATCAGTACCAGAGAAGGAGCTGAACCCCAGGTGGCGGGCGAAGGCGGCGTCGATGGCGACCAGGATTGCGGTGATCGCAGCGTGTTCCTCCTCGCCATCGAGGGCGGAGAGGAAGTCGCTGAGGGCTTCTTCAAGGGTCAGGATCATCGGGTCACCTCCCCTGGGAAGCGGTGGCGGGTCGCAGTGACCTCGCCAGGGACCGAAAGAAGGCCGGTCAGGGGGTCGTAGTGGAGGACCGTGCCGAAGCACGGCGAGTCATCGAGGTATGCGCAGTCAGCCAGAGCCGATTCCGAGCCCGGAGCCGTGTGTTCGACGCCCCACGTTGCCCCACCGGCATCACGGGCTCCCCCAGGCGCTGCGCCCGGGGCTCGGTCAGGGATGGCGCTGACCGAGGGGATCGGTTCTGGCTGGATGCCGGCCACGGACTACTCGTAGGCCTCGGTCCGGGCCTCGCGAGCCATCACGAGCAGGAGCTGGCCGGAGATGGCCTGCCCGCTTCCCTCATGGGAGACCGCGATGCGCACCGGCGAGGGGTCGCTGTTGCCGGCGGCCTGGGCGTGGTCGGCGCCGTAGTAGGTCGCGCCGCGGCTGGCCATGGGCACGACGACCGGCGAGCCATTGGTCAGCGCGCCCTGGGCGTCGGACTTCGAGGACCACTCGGCGACAGCGTAGGTGCCATCACCGGAGAGGACCTGCAGCTTGACGGCGTCGGTCCCATGGGCGGCGACGTCGGCATCCGGGCAGAAGGACGCCGACACCAGGCGCCAGGGGGTGTCCCCTGGCAGCGGCAGCATCAGGAGAAGAGGAGCCCCAGCGGCGGCGTTGACGTGCAGCGGCCCGAGGGGGAGGTTCTGGAAGTTGGGCATGGTGAGCCTCTCAGAAGGGGTGGACGGTCAGGTCAGGAGCAATGCCGGGCAGGGGCTCCCCCACCCGGCTGCAGCAGAGGGATCAGGCGGCGATGGAGCGGAAGCAGACGATGTTCTTCCGGTCCTTCGGGGCAGCGCAGTCGAAGGTGCCGCCCCAGCTGATGACGACGATGACCATGCCGTTGAGGATCTTGACCTCGGTCTGGATGCGGGCGGCCTGCTCCAGGTACAGCGACCACTCCTCGCGGTTGAAGAGCTGCGCGCTGGTGGTGCTCTTCGTCTCGCCGTCGTAGATGCCGGCGGCGTTGAGGTCGGCGGTGATGAAGTCGTCGACCACCACCCGGGCACCGGCGACCGCCGCGACCTCGCGCTGATGGACGGTGGCCCGGTTGCCGTAGCGGTCGACGGTCTGGACCTGCTCCCACTGCGCGACGTGCTTGAAGAACGCCTCGCGGCTCAGGGTGAGGACCGTGGCCCCGTCACCGCCCAGCGGCCCCTCGATGTTGCCGTGGGCGCTCTGCACCATGCCCAGGGAGAAGCCCGCGGAGGCGTCGACCCAGTACTTGCCGGTCCCGCCGTCGATGCGCTGCGCACGGTTGCGCAGCCCCTCCCAGATGCCGTTCCGGCGGTCCAGGGCCACCGCATACCCGTTCTCCGGGCTGCCGAAGATGCCGCGGGGGTCCCACATGACGCCGCCGGGGGCGTAGCTGTCGATGGGGTCGACGCCGTTGGCATTGCCGTTGACGACGGCGTCCGCGAGGGCGTACTTCATCGCCTTGGCCATCTTGCCGATGATGGCGTTGTAGAAGTCGAGGATCGCCCGCTCGCTGGCACGCTCGTGGAAGGCGACCGCCGCACCGAGGTCCGAGGGCTTGATCTCGTCCATGCCGGTCTTCAGGGTGCTCAGGGGCAGATTGCCCGCCTCGGCCCCCGCCGCCACACCGCGCTGGTAGGGGATGACCCCGTTGGAGACGGTGGGGATCTTCATGCCGCCCTGGGTCAGGGGGTGGGTGGTGAAGAGGCCGGCGATGGTGGACTTGACGTGGATCTGGTCCCGGACCGTTGGCAGGGTCGGGGGCACGATCCAGTCCCCGCCGCTGCCGCTGTTGCTGCCCATGGCGCGGATCTGGCTGCGGATGGCGGCCGGTGCGCGGTCGAGGAGCTTGCGGATGCGGCCATCAAGGATGGGGGTGACGCTCTGGCGGTCGTTCGGGGTCCAGAACAGCCCCCGGCGGGTGGCCTGCTTCTTGGCAGTGAGGACGAAGGCGCGCTGTGCCATGAGGCGCTGCAGCTCGGCCTGCCACTCACAGCGGGGGGTGTCGTCGAGCAGGCCCGCCGGGGGTGGGTCGCCGTCGTCGGAGCGGCTGGCGTCCCGCACCAGACGGAGACGCTCATCGCCCTCCAGGTACATGCGCAGCTCGCCCTCTCCCTCGGCACCCGTGGGGGCGGGGGTGGCGTCCAGCTTGGCCTGCAGCTCGGTGTTCTTCTGCTGGACCTGCCGGAGCAGCTCGCCGTGCTCGGTGATGGTGGTCTTGAGGTTCCGGTTCTCGTCGGACAGCTCGTTGAAGCCGTCGACCAGGAGGCCGGTGAGCCGCTTGGCTTCCTCCGGGGTCTTGGCGTTCTCGATGTCGGCGCGGGTGACGTTGATCGGCATGGGGATCTCCTCTGGTGGCGCGATCAGGCGGATGCAGGGAACCACCACGCAAATGCGTGCGCGGGCTCCTGGCGGGTGGGTGCCGGCTCAGGGGCAGGCGCGGGCTCCGGCTCGGTGACCGGAGCAGGGGTGGGAGTCGGCAGCGGCTGGCCGGCGGACTCCGCGAGGGCCCGGAAGCTGCGTGCGGCCTCGGAGTCGGGCTGCTCGATGAGGGAGCGGACGAAGACGACGCCCAGGCTGCGGACCAGGTGGTCGAGGTTGCCGTTGGGGGCGAGGCGCTTCAGCCAGTCGGGGAGTTGGTCGGAGAGCCCGTCGAGGCTGCGCTTCATCACCGCACGGCTGTTGCCGGGGATGAGGACGCTGCTGATCTCGATCAGCTCGTTGTCCTCGTAGCAGATGCCGCCCTTGGGGTTGTAGAACTTGTGCTCCTTGGGCAGGTCTCCCATCCAGGTCCGTCGCCGGGCCCGGGCGCGGATGGAGACGGCGAACATGAAGCCCTCGCGGTACTGCCGGCCGAGCAGCTTCCCGGTCTTGTTCTCCTC
>Ga0160423_10000150_pt1 | contig 50833 bp, 44 predicted proteins | sample CRUFie14St8metaG_FD_108191 | JGI IMG/M metagenome (GOLD analysis project Ga0160423, IMG submission 108191) | Marine microbial communities from the Costa Rica Dome - CRUD Field 142mm St8 metaG | ecosystem: Environmental > Aquatic > Marine > Oceanic > Photic zone | place: Costa Rica: the Eastern...
CCTCCCAGACGGAAAGAGTTACATCTTTCCAACCTCGACACATAACTACATAATTTCATACAAGCCCGGAGAGTTTGTACGAGTATACTTTAATTATGATTTTAAAAACCCAGCTATCGATATCCCGTGGAAAGACAAGGATGTGGTAGCTAAGGCATCTTGTAATCCAGAAGCACTCACTCCAGATAAGGCAACCGTAGCAGTTGGGTCTATTTCACTGGCTAATCCGGAAGAAGGCAGGGCAGGACCAATAGCCTATAAGATTAGGATGGCGGCCGTTTCTGTAGGCAGCGGCTTTAACTATATAAGTAATTTGTCTCTCGATTCCGAAACAATGGAAGATAGGGTATATTCCAGCAAGGCCAATCTACTTATAGATACGAGGGACAGGGACTAATGACAAGATCTACAGAAGCTACAGGCTTTTCCCTAGTACCTTTAAGCTCTAGGCCGTCTGCAATAGTCTCTCCTGAAGAGGCCACAGCAATACTGGGCACTTTTGTTCAGTTTAGTTCGGCGGGCTCTAACGTAAACGGAAGCGAAGAGAATATAACTCGAGAGTGGACACTTAGATCGCCTACGGGATCCAAGGCAGAGATAGAATACGAGGAAGAAGACGGATCCCTAATCAGACTAGAGGCAGACGTAACAGGCACATATATCGTACAGCTTGTGGTATCTAGAGATGGAGTTCAAAGCGAGCCTACTAGGTCCGCAGTGTTTTTCTCTCCGATTGTGGTTCCTTCTGTAAAGAGGGTTAGTCCTCCTGGCGACTTTATGTACAAGGTTCTGGGATCTTTCTGGGAATTGGTTAATGATAGGGAAGTATTTCCAACTCTTTGGTCTGGCTATACTCAATTAGTAGCATCTGACCTTCTCAGAGCTATGCAAATTGACCGAGCAAAGTCTATTCAAACTATACAGCCATTATTCCAGAAAAAATGGATAAGCTATTCTCCAACAATTTCTTTGGACCATTCTAAATGCACTTCGATATGGGCGCGGCATCAGAGTGGAAGAGGGGCCTTCACTGGAACAGTGACCTTTGTAAACAAGGGAATAATTGTTTCAGATACGGAAATTATTCTAGACTCTGCAGTTACTCCTAAGGCAATCGGAACGACGCTAACGGTATACTCGGGCAGCAATGTCGGAGACTTTTTAATAAATAGAATTAACAGTGCAGGGACTGGTTATATTGTCTCTGCCACCACGCCGTTCGCTAATTTTAGACTAGAGAGAGTAGTAAGTGCCGCTGACCTAGAGTACCTAATTAGAAAACCAAAAGAAGTGTACTCCCCAAGTGTAGATTTTTCTTCTTTAGACATCGAAAATGGCGATTATCTTAAAATCCGAAACACAAGAAATGCCGGATATTGGAAGATAACGGCCATAGGAACTGCAGGAGGACTGTCTAACGACTTTAGCTTGTTATTAGATCGCCCCCTTCCTATCACATCTGGCGGAATGTCTTTCGAGATAATACGGTCGTCTAGAGTCAGTTTCGTAAAGAAAGAATCTTCGCACACCGATACTGTGTACATACCTCTTGATGAGGCAAACCTGTACGAATTTTCCAAACAAAATCTACTGGGAACGGGCGGAAAAATAGCATCAAATTATGAAATACTGGTCAACAGAGATCATATTTTGGATTCTGCTATTGGGGCTAGATTAAAGATAACATCGGGACTTAATACAGGAAAAACTTACATTATATCGGGTATAAACCCCGCGAAAACAGGGTACCTAGTTGTAAAAGAGTTTGGCTCTTCCGTGCTGGGTAGTACGGCCTCATACGAAATAGAAGTGAACATAGACGTAAAGGACCACCTCCTAGTACTAGAAGATGAGGCCCACAGAATATCTAGAGTAGATACTTTGATGGATTTGGCCCCTACCACGGAGGGAGGGCGAGGACCTTTATGGGTAGTTACGCTGCAGAAGCCTACGGCTACTAGCGGACTCGAGCGCCTGAACTGGAGAATTGGCACCACTATTCAGACTTCCGAATTTGCGGACGTTAAAGAGCTAGGAGTCCGGAGAGGAGACACCCTATTAATAGATGTATATAGAGAGGATATAGACGCCACAGCTACCTTATCTGCTCAAGTCACAGGATGTGTGGACAATTTGTTTTCTATTGAAATGGGCATAGAAGACTTGCAATGGGGAGATGATTGGTTTGGGGAACTGGTACCGACTGAGGTAATATCTTTATGCTCTTCTTTGGGCATACCTACAGCAAGGCTGTCGTCTGTAGACGATACTACTGTTTTGTTTTTAGATCTGTCCGTGCAGGTACGAGCGTTTATCCTAAGTCAGCAATTTAAAGCACAGATTTTCAATATTAAGACAACAGGAAACACCCTGTTAGATATTCCGAATTTTTTCTCATTTTATCTTCGACCGTCTAAAATTATTAGAAATTCTTCAATAGGGCTGTCTGACTTAGAGAAAAATGGGGATTACCCAATTGTCTCCATACCCGCTCTTCACGAATACATCAATCCCGAAAGAGTTAGTGAAACGGAGGAGGGAACGTATAGAATTGCCTACTCTGATGGAACTTGGAAAGACCTAAATAAAGCTCCCATCTCAATGGTGGAGAATATTAATTATGTGTTGAGTAATCAAACTTCTCTAAGAGGCTTTGAAGCTAGATTGATAGCTAACAGCGAAGAGATTACTTTTGGGGATGTTGATTTAATAGCGCAGAGTGTCCGAGTAGGGGACCAGATAGAAATAACCTCCGGGATTAATATAGGAACATATATAATATCCAGAATACAGGATGAAACTACTCTGAGAGTAAGTGGAGACTCTTTAGATGGATCTCTGCCTCCGTACACGGAATCAAATGTACAGTATAAAATTCACAGGCAGGTTGCTGGAAATTTCTTATATTTTTCTTCTGCCTTTTCCCCAAAAAATCCTGCTCCAGAGTACCTATGGGCCCCTACAACTCTGGTAGATAACTTCAAATACATAGAAGATAACTTTGGGGTATTGGTAGGAGTAACTAAAGAGAGTCTCGACCAATACGGCGCAACACAGGTCTCTTTTCGTTCTTCCGTAGAAGCTTTGATGTATTGCTGGACTATGGGCCCAACACTCTCATCCGCTAAAATTGGCGCACATACTCTACTAGATCTTCCCGTGACTGAAACGTCTTGTCAGATAATAGAAATACGAGAAGACTACACCAATAATTTGGGTAGAGTTCTTACAGAAGACCTTTCTGCGGAAGGTAACGGAACGGGAATCTTTAGGACGTATAGGTATAGAAAAACTGCATCTACCTACCCAAATTTAGACTTTGATGGGCTTGCAATTAACCCGAATACTTCGGAGGTCTTTCAGGAGGGAGACATACTTCCAGAGTTCACCACACTTACAAACTCAGTAAAGATAGTTGATAGGATTAGCGATCCCGAGTCGTTAAGAGGGCTGTCTCCTTACTACGGTAAGGAGGCTCTCCAAAAATTTCACACTTGGCAGGCAGAGATAGATCTCAGAGCTGTGGACTCTAGAGATATGCCGTTGGTGTCCGAATTTTTAATGAACATTCGCCCCATATACACAAAGCCAAAAATCGTAGGCGTCATTTCTTTTATAGATGAAGTGATAGTAGAAGTTGAGTTATTTATAGATATTCTACTTAGATTCTTTGATGATCCCGCATTCAGTAGAGAATCTACTCATAAACTAGACGACTTGAGAAACAGAGCAATAGATTTAGGATCTTTTGGCAGTAGAACACTATTCACGGGGAGTGACCTTACCCTGGGAGAAATTAGAGACGGACGTCAGGTGGTTAACAGCGCTAGATTCGTTCAAAAATTCCAGTATCAAGAAGAGGAAGAGTGGGAGCTTTCGTCAATAAATAAGTATTTTGCCGGAGGAACAAAGATCCGAGCTTTTGGTCAGTTAGTTCGACAGGGCGACGTTCTTTTCATACTAGATGGTCGAAATAGAGGACGATATCGAGTTGCCGATACTTACGAAAACGGTGATTTGGCTTTAGAAGTTTACGAAGGAGACGCCCCCAGAGCCATAGATCCTCTGGATATGCGAGAAGACGTACCAGCACGATTTATAGTTCAGAGAGAGAATGGATATCTAATTTATTCTCCGCCGACCGGAGCTGATCACAATCAAAACATTTATATACATGCTGACTACGAAGACACTTCTAGTATAGAGGTACTTGACCTTAAGGAACAGCATGTGCCGTTCGTAGCTAACGGGGTGACGGCAAACGATGTACTCATAGTTGAAGACAGGTTTGCAGAAATCGATAGTCCGGGCATTTGGAGTCCTGATCAGCAGACCTATATAGACACACATAGGTACCTAACACTAAAGACCCCTATTGACCTTAGCGGAATGGGAGTAGGCGCATTCAACTGGAGAATAGAGAGATGGTCTCTATTAAGTAATCCAATTGTTACGGGTACCGCCGACGTATTAGCCGGAGCAGCTAATCTAACGCTACGAGAAGACAGTAAAAATCATATCGTTTACATGCGGTCCGGAGATGAACTTCACATTGAGGGACAAGTTTATAGAATTTCATCCGTTATCCAAGGTGCCCATCTTATAGTAGTTGATCAGGAATTTGAAGCAGACGGAATAGTTGAGTTCTCGCTCGTGCGCCCAGTCCTAGACGAAGATGATGTCGATAGCGATACTCGACTAGAAAGGCTTTTTGCAGAGGATAAAGTAGAGGTAGAGATATTTTTCCCTCTTGTTCTTTTGTCTTCTCTAAATAATAAAACGCTGTCCGATACGCAAAATTTAGAAGCGTTATCAGGCCTAATTCAATTAGAAGATAACGATGCTCCTTTTACAGTACCGGAAGAGCATAGAAGCGGAGTATTTTATGGGGATAACGCAGAGGGACTAGTAAGCACCCAGTTTCTTAGCCGTAAAAACGGATTCTTAGTAGAGGTGCTGGTTAGTGCAGAGGACACTACAGGAGATGGGGTTCTGGACAGCACTACAAGCGTATCGCATGGAGTTTACGCACCTCTAACACATTTGGATCTCCCGAATAATAATAGCTTAGTGCCCCAGGAAAACGAAATATTCGTGTCTTCTTTATTTCCAGGAGTTCAGGCAACCACGGAAGAGTCAGCGGTTATTCCAGAAGAAAACTATTCAATAAATGTGTATGCTAGGGCAGCTAATTTTACGTTAACGTTTGGACACAATTTCGACGCTAATGGAAATTGGGTGCCTTTGCCGGAAGAAGACAGGCCTGTTGGATCAATTGGCGGGATAATGGTCTCTTATGAGGGCGATATTTTTCTTTCGGACGGAGTAACAGAAACAAACTTTGTAGATATGGAAGTTCTTCCGGGAGATTTTTTCCAGTTTTGGTGGAAAACGCCAGAAGGCGAGCTTAAAGAAGATACTTTACAAATAGTTGATGTTTTTCCAAAATTGTTCTCGGTTAATAGTATTATGGATCTAAATGTTCAGGCCTCTGGTAGAATATTTCGGCGTGAGCCTCAATGAAAAAAAATTCGACTATAAAAGAAACTACAAAAATTAAAGATTGCATCGAAATCGTCGGCGGAAAGACGGGCGATAAATCCGGAGGAATTAAGTCCTCTGATGGGTCTCCACTCTGTCCGAAAAAGGTAGCTAAGGCCTTTGGAGTTAGCCTAGAAGATGCTAAGAATATTATAAGGAGACTATCTCTATGATTCCGTTTAGTAAGCTATTTTCTTGGTTTAGCCCAGAAGTTATTGAAGACCACAAATCTGCCCCAGTGATACAAGGAGTATTTAGTGCAGAGACCCGAGAAAGAGGAAAATTAGTTTCTTCGGTGTCGGGAAATAATATCTGGACACTAACTGGCAGAGAGTACTTAGCAGAACTAATAGCCCTAAAAGCAGCTAATCCTAGAGAAGTCTATAGACAAGATAGAGTGGCATACATAGGTTTAGGAGCAGGAGCCCAGCCTGAAGTAGCTAATATCCGCTCTCTTGTAGACCCAATACCCTACTCTCCGGGAGAGTTCTTAGCTCCTCTCGTAACTCCTCCTACTTTTCCGATGTCTGCGGCAGCAGTAACCAAAACGTCTGTCAGGTTCGGGCGAGAGTATGGATTAGGAGAAATCAGCCTGGGTTTTGATGTGGTTATCACCGAAGCGGGACTATTCACCGACGGAAATCCTGATGATGATTGGAATCTTCCCGCTTTGACCGGACTCCAGGCATCGGGCGATAGAGCCCCCGTCGCATACAAAAAGTTTGAACCGATAACCAAGACAAGCAATTACACGCTTAGAGTGGTTTGGGAGGTACGTTTCATATGAGCCAGTATAAAAGAAGAGCATTTATGTCCGGACATACGGACGTGTTCGTACACTCTCAGCCGTTTATTACAGGAACTGAGCACATAAACTCAGAGGGTAAGCTTGATTCTATCGAGAATACTCCATTAGTGAATCCAGTAGAGACGTTTGAGCTGACCATAGAAACTGAAAGTGGTGTTGTAGATTTTCAAATCCGTACCGACGAAGAGACTACATTAGCTAATATCGTTGACTCCATGAATCAAAATGTCGACGTTTCCGCCCTTGTCACTGCGTTTGACCACGAAGGCTGCTTACGTATTCAAACCTTACAGTCGGGAGAACCCGTCGCAGGATCTCCCTCCTTCATAAGAATACTAAAAAATAGATCTGCTAATTTTATAGACCTAGCCCCTCTAATGGGTTTTCATATCCACCCCCATCCAGGGGCAACAGTGAAATCAGGGGACCTAGCCTCTACCCCTGCACGCCCTACTGGAGAACAGAATAAAGCCGGGGCCACGTTTTTGGCGCGTGGAGAAGACAGAGCCTCTATTAATTTCAACAGAAGTCTTCATCAACTGGGGATAAACGATGATGCTGCGGAAGTTCGGCTCACTAAAAAAGTAGCAGTTCCGGTTGTAATAGACTTAGATGCGGATTCTCCGAGGCTTGTAAAAGATGGAAACACCATATTAGGGATAAATCTGAGCCCAACAGTCGGAGATGAGTACGATAGTCTACTTCTAAATACGGATATATTTGTCGGAGACCTAACGGCAAACTCTACACTTTCTGAAATATCTAACTGTTTTTCGGTGATGGATTTAGAAGAGAAAGCAATAGTAGAGGACCATCTTCCCGTAAGAGTAGCTTTGGTAACTCGAGGAGCTACCCAAACAATTGAACAATGGGGCGTGACCTGGGGTAGTGAAAATGAAGCTCCTCAAAACCCCGTGCCGGACACCATGGACCATAACCCAGACGGACTACAAGTTCTGGGCGTTAAGCGTTGGATCCATAACGGTATCAATATAACGGAAATACGAGATGGTTGTGTTCTGGTATGTGAAGATGCTGAGTTCGTTACTAAGAAAGTACGTCCGCACGACTTAGTGACTATTTCCGCCTCTACCATTAGCTCTCCCATCAACCATAATGGAGACTATAAAGTAATAAGTGTTCTGTCGGAGACTGAAATCGAAGTACAGTCAGTTCATCATACAGACGTCGCTTTCTTAAATAACGGGACCGCAAATCTAGGAAAGATAGATGTACGTAAAGACGGTATGTTTGAGACTACTGAAGATCAAATACATCTTAGCTTTTATCCGGCTATTCGGAGTTTTCCTGGAGACCTTAAAAAGCCTGAAGAAAGGGACTCAGGGTCTGAGAGTTATGAGAACAAAATAAGAATAGTATTTGGTACCTCGACACTTCTAGGAAATCTTCCTGCTAATTTTCTAATTGCTCCTTCTGTAAATACTGCAGAAGAGATAGATGCGTTCACGGTAAGAAGGATATGGAGAAAGACCTCTTTTGATGGGGTGTATCAGGGGCAGCGACTAAATTATGTAGGATCTGAGACCGGATCCGGATCGAAACTAACTATAAGTAACGGTCCCCTAGAGTTTGCCCTCAATACGGATGCATTCGGTCAGCGACCTGGAGGACTAAATAGGAATAAAACCGTAACAGGAACATTAACCGGTCATTCTGATTATTATACGGTCCTAGAAATTGACACAGTGAATGAGAATGCTAACGTGCTGCCTGTCCGTGTGAGCGATCTAGATGTGGGGAAGGTCGTACTCATAACAGTCACCGGAGTCACGGCAGAAGGGGTTGGCTTACCTGTCGTTGATAGTAGTCCCGACGGGTATACTAAGCACATTCGACCAGATGAGCCTTTCTTAATTACGGAAGTAGTGGGTACTAATAGGCTGGCTCTAAAATCACTGTCTCCAGATCTAACGTTAATGTCTTACCTCAGCTCAATGGCGGTAGACAATAGCTTTGCAGCGCCCGGAGGCGGGCGTTCATTTCTGTGTAGTGGGGTGCTTTTAGAAGAATCTATCAGCCCCCTAAAGGCTGCTCTTGCTGTAGTGTCGGGCTCGGGTTCCACGCAAGTGAACGAAGCCGCTGCAATCGGCTACACATACTTAGGACACTCGGCACAAAAGTTTCCGCTCAAATCCATGTTTGAAGATAGGCAGTTGGATGCGCAAGGCGCAGGTCTTCAGCTCCTCTCGCCCACCACAGATAAGGGAGTAGGGACAAGCAATTTACATCTAGAGAGAATACAAAGGGTTCTGGGAAGCAGCGGCAACTACGTAGAGTCTACCCTCCTAAAGATAGATACTGCTTCCAATACTAATAGGTGCATATTTGCGTCGGCACTTCAAAATGAAGTAGTAAGTTATCAATCTGGAAATATCTTCGCTACCGATGTTGATAGTTTTTTGGCCGACGTTGACCATCCTGATGCAGGAACTGTCCCCAATACTATAGGTAGAACCGTTCTTAGAATATTTAACGGACCTAACGCTGGCTTCTACCTAATAGACAAAAAGTTTAACAGCCTCAATAATCTATTCAGCGTATCTCCCTTAAATCTTAGGCATGATAGAACTGCTAACCAAGATCCTTGGGACTTTGTTCCTCTCAAAGGAACGCCTCCGTTTTCCCTACGAGGAGCACAACCCTTTGAATTTGAGGAGGGAGAAACCGTATACGAGGCTATGCAGGCTAGATTTTCTTCGCTCGAAGATCGGTTTTATACACAAGACTCACTAGATGCTGGAACTGCTCGCTCACTAAGCGGAAACATAGAAGATTTTCCCGCTCAATACGGATGTCTATACAAGATAATGTTTTCTGCGGGCTCAGTAGCCGAGCAGCATGTTTACGAGGGAGAATACGCTACTTCTGAAGTAGGGATAACTGCTTTTGCGGAAGGATATCCAAACGCGAGAGCAATACAGGCGCATTGGCTGGGATACGGTTCTGCGTTCTACATCCAGGCAAATGATGTTCATTCAACTTCAGTAACCACTACCCCTAGAGGTTTTGAAGAAGTAGTAAATCCTAATCCAGGACAACAACCAAACGAAATAAAGCCGAAAGATGATGCGGCAAACGGGCCGTGGAACGCAGCGTATGGGTGGGCGATAAATATCGACGTCTACACTCCTGCAGGCGGCATAGGAATTTTAGCGAGAGCCCCACACAGACGCTCGGAGAGTGTACTCGATAAGACGGCGACGGGAATGGACATCTATACAGAGAGCGCCTCTGTGTCGCCCTTCAACAGCGTAGATAAATTCGATAACCGCTCCTTTGCAGACCCGTCTGAGCTGCCCAACCCTACGAAAAATTCCGGTTATGGAATGAGAGTCACTAGCGGTACGTTTACCGCGCTCAAAGAAGTTCTAGCCTCCGGACAGATACAAGGGTACGACCCCAAAAAAGATTCTACAGATCCCGCAGCAATATTTAGAGCGGGAATATTAGATCCAAGTGATCTTGCTCTTTGGGCCAAAAAGAAATTACCTCTGCAAATAGACCTTCCTAGAGCTTTTTATACCGCTCTAAACGATTCCGTAGCGAATGAATATGTGTCTTCGGTCGTAACGATTCAAGACCATAGAAATAAGCTTTTGATGGAAGGAACAGATGAGCAAAAAGCGCTGGCGGTAGAAGCGGGCTTTACCACGGGAGCGCTCACAGTAAGCGGATCTGTTAATCTAAGAAACTTTTCTCCCCTCGTCTCTACAAGCAGCGTAACAAGTAGAGGATTGTATCCCGTATTTTCTGGAGAAGCGAACTTAAGTCACCTAACCGGCGACAAGCTTCTCAGATACACTGGCGACGACGGGAGTCAGTTTGCTTTTAGCAATATGGCAAACGTAGATAGAACGGATTCAGAGCTTGGATCTGCTCCTATCAATCTTCTGCCTTTTGACGGAAAAAACGGAGAAAATGGAAACCCTCTTTATTCGTTTTCCTCCACTGATCCGACTTTGAGTGGAATGGGGAATTCCCCGCATCAAGTAGTTATGTCTGTTCTGGCTAACGCAGACAGTAGCATCGATGCAAATCCTTTGCTGGCTAAGAACGAAATATACAAATTCGTAGGGCGAGTGTTAGAGTTTCGGTACGATTCATCTGATCCGGATGTAATTAACGCCGGGGATCCCGATTCTGCAGGCAGCGCAAAGTTTTTTAGAATAGAGTCAGTAAAATTAGAATATGACTACGAGCAGGGGCAGTTTTACTGGCAGTTCTACCTTAGAAACGATCATACTGCCAGATTCGATGCGTCTTCCGGATCAGTAATCAGTAATGCAACTAGAGGAGAGGGACAGGGCGGACTTCTAGAGGTCAGTCGAACGATTGCAGTTCCACATCTCGCAGATGAGACCGACAGCTGGGATAGAAAGGTTACCTATATCCGCATACGAGAAGCTAGATGGGCCTATGGATGGGTCGACATGGCTGAATTCTCTATTATAGGGACCTACTTTACTGATCATTTTGACGCTGCGCCTTTACCATTTATGGGCTACTCAAAGCTCTATCCTTTATTTGGTTTGGAAAGCTATAACGGCTCTAATACTTCTGAGGCTCATTATGCAGCGCTAGGGGCAGATTTTGGAGTTCCTCACTTTAGTGGAATTCGAACTACTGAACAAATCATCGGCGATAAGATAGATCAGGGGGATTTTAAATATCCTTATTTTTCTTTTAGAGAAAACGTAGGATATATCGATTACCCAAGAATAACGATGGGAGAGTCCGGACGAATACGTTATGGGGCCATGAATAGGCTGGCGAGCAATACATGGCTACAGAATTTCTACGGTATACGTATTGGACTAAATACGTTCAACAACGCATATTTCGGAGGAATAGCAGAGTACAGAGATAGTAATCTACACCGCCTAGATGATGGAAATTATTATTCCCTTTGGGTTAACTACTCTAACTCTCAAATATTTAGTACGGATGGGAACCCAAATCCAAATGTAGCTCAACCGGCAATAAATAGCTCTGTGTTTATGGATCGCACCCATGACGACACAAATATTTTCGCCGCGTCTAGATGGGTAAACCAAGGCGACGGGTATTCTCCGCTAACTACGGATCAAAATCCTCCCATATCAAGCGAGCTTTCCTCTCTTACAGGACAACGTCCAATACTGAGCACGGATAGTTGGTATTCAAGAAACCGGGAAAACCTGAATGGACACAGAGATAGCCTAGTAAATGATCAAGTCTATCCGAGATACCTATTTAGAAAGCTGTTAAGCCGAGTTAACGAGAGGACAAAATCGTTTACATTTGCAGGACAAGATATTCACATTGAGTCCATACAGGGATTTCCAGACAGATACGGACATCTAAACATTGTATCTCAAAACGCTATCTGGAATGAGGCAGGTAACGGATGGTCCGCAGAAGATAAATCTTTTGCAGACCACAAATGCGTTTATTCTCCGATTAAAGGTGGCTCAATATTAATTAACCAGGACGACGAAGAAAGTGGTACCGGTGGGCCGAGAGGCGTTTGCTTGGTAGGTGTTTCTCTTTCGTTACCTGTAAATTTTGATCCCGAAAAGTACAACTTTAGACTTCAGGCACTACTACACTCATCAGAGCTTCCTCCGCTAGTTATTGGCGACAGCATCCAAGATCCGGACAGTAGAGTGGCCTCTCTTAGGTATCAGATAATAAAAGATACCGTAAATGGTTCTGAAATTATTATAGAGCGCGTCATACCGCTAACTCGTAGAAACGCAGATACCGGCTTTGTTGAGATTGACGAAGAATGCACAGCTAACAGGCATCCTAGATCTAACGATCCGAGAGCAAAGCTGCCTGGAGAGTTCTTAAAGGATAACAATAGGGACGATATAGAGTACAGATTACGCCTTGTACTTCCTATGATGACCAAGAACAGTTGGAACGCAATTCCCTATTCCGAGCGACAGGTGCGCTTATTCAGAAGATTTGATACGTCCCAAACACAAGATAACTTATATTATTTTTGGAAAGACGTCCGAATATTCGCGCTTAGTATTGTAAATGTACGGGCCAACCCAACAGTAATAAGTGAAGCCGCCGTTTTAGGTACTTTAACGGCGCACGAGATAAAGCTCAGAAAGCATAGAACTGCTTATGTGCCTCTAGGGCCCGCTAAAGCTCAATTTTTTACTGGAGATGAATACGGATACCTTAGGAGCAGTTCGACGTATCCTGGACATACCCAGCCTTCCGCCCGCCTTAGCAATAACGTTGTCGACGAACCTTGGTGGAGTTCAATAGACTATGCCAAGGGGAATGCAGTCGGTACAGATAGTGTTCAGGGGAACGTGCTTTCCGTACATCAGGGCGGCGGCACTTGGAGACTAGGAACCACGCAGTCGACCTGGTCTGGGCACTTTATAGGCTGTATGCAGCCGTACTATTTGCGCACTGCGGATCTCAGGAAGTCATTTATGGGTCGCCCTGTTGCCGGTATAAAGCAAGCAGGATATAGGTATAGACACATTACCTCTCCAAATTTTGAACAGGTTTTTCTATCTAGAGACCACTTCGGGTTTTCCAGGTTCAGTGAGTCGGGGGGAGAAGGGGGCTTCGGCTTTTCCGGAGCTGCTGCCGCGAACATAGGGTGGGGCAAAAAGATAGTAAAAACTCAGTTACCGGATACCAGCTCTTTGGCTCCAGACGGGCTAGCAATAACTTTTTCAACCTCTCCCGCATCCTCTATAGGAGATTTTTGGGCTCGAGATTATGTGCTACCCACTGAGACGGGCGTCATAGATCCAGAGTCCCCGTGGATTATGCCGGAAGTCCAAGAGAGTAAAATATTCAAACGAGGTGCGGACGGGATTAGTGTTACGGGATCCTTAGCAACAGACCCATTGTTTTATCAGCAATCAATGTTAGTGGATCTAATCCCAGACGAATATCCTGTTCAACCTCTTGGGCACTCTTATGTAGACCCGAATTCAGAAGAGTTAATGCCCTGGAATGGGTATTACCTTCCCAAACAACTTATAACTACCTCGTTTGGGCTAGCAAGAAGCAGTTTTACTACAATAAAGACTACGACTCCTGAACAAGTCGCAGCAGACAATGGTATTGGATACCCAGAACCTACGCATGCCTACTATTTAGATACAACAAGACTGGTTCTGCCAGGGACTACTGGATTTATAGTTCCCATAGATTTAAGAAGCGACGCCATTCTTAAAGAAGTTTCTTGGCACGTTTCTACCGTTCCGCATATTTGGCGGCAATTATCTCCTGCGAAAGTAGGCGCGTGGGCAGAATTTGATAGAACGTTTCAGGCATCTACGGGAACGAAGCGCAGGTATCACAGACATCCATCAGCGGATGGTGCTTATGATCCTAGATCCTTTTACGAACTTAACGAAGAAGGCGAAGGGGTTCCTAGCTATGTCAATGCTGGCACAACAGGTATGCAGGCTCAGTGGGCCTGTCATCACGATCTTCCTTTTAAGCAATGGGGGGCATCGGGGGGAACTACGCTAAATCAATCGGGACAGGGAGTTATATCTAAGTTTCCGAGTGAGCTTCAAACAACTCTCTCTCATAACATAGAGGATTGGAGAGATAGAACAGGAATAATAGTAGAGCTTAGAAGAACTCGACTCTTTAAGGACAATTATGAAGCAGACTGGAATACGGTAAGAATGGATCAGGGAGGCGTAAGTGAGTTAGTAGCCTCTCATGTTCACAAACTTAGTGACATAGATCCAATGAGCACCGTGATGCAGCAACAGTCCTATTCATGCGAAGCAACTTTCTTAGGAGAAGGAAGGTATACAGGGGTTATCTTTTCCGCCAGAGAGAAGCCTAGATACGGTCTTCAATATAGAGATCATGTCCAACAGCCTCCCGAACTACACCTAAAGGGAACGTTTTCGTTTTCTTCCGAGGCAGATGGAGACCTACATTACAAGCTAAAGCAAGATGCGGGACAGTTCGATTACTTCTTAGCCATACGGTTTTGGGTAACGGGGCCTCGAGTTTATACAAGATTCGATCAGCAAATCAGGAAGACCACGGGATACGTCGGGGCTCCTCCAAATGTAGACGGATACTGGTTTCAGGAATATTCTAACTGTCAGCACGCCCCGTATTTTATGGAAAATCCTTCATCATTGCTCAGAAGGCTTCTGACAGACTGGGACGGCTCTCCGGACGAACTAAGAGAGTTTCTAGAGACCCAATCATCTTTTCAAGTGTGTAGTGGTGCTACGCCGTGGACGGGCGAGGGGCACCCCTATGATACTGCCTCTAGCGGTCCGTTCGAAAGATTGGTAACTAGAGGACCTTCTTTCGTGGCACATCCAGTCAGTCCTCCTTACGGGCCTGCGTGGGCAGACGAAGAAAGGTCAAAAGGAGTCAGCAGGGCATTTCAAGGATACTCGGGAAGACCTGACCATCACTTCAATGGCAAGGTAACTTTTAGAGGAGCTAGAGCGGCATATTGGACCGTAAAACCGTAGGCTAAAAATAGGCAGGGAACTTTGCTCCCTGCCTATTTAGTATATACTGCCTAGTCTTCCCAATCGAAATCTAGTAACGAACTGATGTTGTCATCGTAGTTTTCATTATGAGACCAGGTTAGGTAGCCCATGATGGCATCTACCCTTTCGCTAATCGCAGCTAACTCGAGCTTAACTTCCTTTTGAAAGTCTTCGGTTTTCTCTTGAGTCAGTACCATCTGCGCGCCGATGGCTTTTATATCTTCTGCCACTCCCGTAGTCCAAGGAGGTGTATCGGTTGATGTAGTGGCGGTAGCCTTTGTCCGCTTGCTAGTAAGCTTGGGCTTGGGCTTTCTCTTAGTAGTAGCAGTAGTGGGCTCATCAACTGTAGTTTCCGCGTTTTCCTCTGTTTTGGTAGTCGCGGTCCGTCTCTTCCTCCTTTTCTTTGGAGGGGGTGTCGAGTCTTCAGCAGTTTCTACGGTCTCTACGGTCTCTACTGTTTCTTCCTTTGGGGGAGAAGTATGTACTTTGTTAGACCGCGCTTTTCCTGCTTTTACAATTTCACGCAGAGCCTCTTCCTCCATCTCAGCGATGTCTGGGTACAGGGACTCTCCTGCATCGTCTGTAACTCCCAATATGGCGGATATGAGCTTATCTACCGGCATTGTAAGAGTTTCTGGACACATCTCTAGAGCCCCGAGTTTCATAGCGATGCTTCGTAAAAGCCTTTGTCTTGTCTTCATTTCATTACTTCCTTTTTTATTTTTAATCATCGGATATGGCCCAAATTCCAGTAAGACCCTGAACCTAGCGGCAGTCACCCCATCAATTACTTTCTCATGTAGGTTGCAGCCCAATCCATTAGCTAGCATGTGTCCGGTGACTTTTTTGCACTTATCTAGGAATACGCAGTCTAAACAAGACTTGGTCATATTATGTCTGATTTCATGGCCTGCCAGCATCGGATGACAATTAGTTCTGGACACCCGTATGTTGTACACCTGCCGTTACATCCAGGCAGTTGCGTCCTTAGACGCCTGAAATTGCGCTGAATGTGCCTCTCCATAGTACTTCTGTGCTCTTCGAGGGGACAAGGTATGTCCTCGTCATCCATACCCATGACTACATCATAGATACGGTCAGACATTCTCTCTACGTTTCCCAACCCCTCTTCTCTACATATGGAGGCAATTTCTGTCCTATTGACGTCATTTTTCATGCCTCACTCCATACTCTTTTATGTTGGCTGGGGTTAGTCGTAAGTATACCCCAGTATCTTTTCCCATATTCTTTGAGAGTATTAGTCTCAAAAACAGGCTGTCATCTATTCCAATTAATTCCGATAGGCAGTCCTCTAAGAGTTTTCGTCTATTGCCCACATCAAACTTTTTGAAAAAAGTTTTGGCTTTCTTGGGCCATCCTTTATTTACGAGCGTGGGGAAATAAAAATCCATTTCCAAGACGTACGCACTAGTCTCTGTGTGTGACTTAGTAAACCTTACTAGGTCTACCATATGGTTATTACGCATATATTCGATGAATTTACGGCGATATAGCTTTGCTTCTGCGGAGTAAGTAGCCCCGCCTTGCCACCTGTGAACTCTAATTTTATTTTCACTAGGAGGCAAATCGGGGAAAAATACATCTAAGCAACCCTTAGAATCTTCGTCTAGAACTTCCAAGATTAGAGTCCCTCCTATTCATCTCAATTGAAACTTTCTTATTCTCTATGAGACGGGAGAGAACTCGTAAATCTCTATTAGCTGCTTCTGCTATACCGCCTAAAAGTTCGCAATAAGTCTTCGCCTCTATCCAGCAAGTATTTGCCTCTACGTAACGAATATCTGCTATAGTCAGGTCTTCTTTTTCTTGAACTGTTCCTGTCTTAGATTTCCTAACTAGGCTCTTGACCAGCTTTAGCTTTTCCGCAGAGTTTAATGTCTCTGCTTTAGCCACGGTTAACAAGCTGTTAACATAGTCGCTGTGCCCACACATCTTAGAAAAGACATCTCCCAATTCAGAATTAGTAAAGCTATTTACATTGTCTGGAAGTCGTCCATCAAAGAACTGTCCATTATCTTCTAGAGGGCGGCTGGGCAGTGCGAGCCCTGAGTTTTCCAGTCTCTCCACTGCCTTCAGTCCTGCACTTTCGTACATCCGATCACCCTCGTCTAGGGTAACCGAGTAATCATGGTTTTTCTTCATCTCGCCCTCTGTTCACAAAAATAGTTATACGGACAGCTACTGCATTCGTATCTGTCTGCCGTTGCAATTGGAGGTTGTCCAGTTGAAAGGGCTTCCTCAATTTTTATCCCAGTTGTTCTCCACCATCTTTTTTCGATTTTCTTGTCGTAAGTTAGCACAAACTCTTTTATGTCATGCGGCCATGATTTGCTAACATATAGAAATGAGATAAATGGGACATCTAAGGCATTCGCATAAATACCCATTGCCTGGATTATGTGAGCGGGCTTAGGAGCAGTAAGCTTATCAAACTCCTTACCAATTGATTTTATCTCGAGCAACACCCGACAATTACTCAAAGGAATCAGCCCGTCAGTGCTTGACCCCATTACAAACAACTCAGGCAGATCTATCTTGACCTCATCCAAGAACCCTGGAATCGAAAGATGAAGAGCTTTTTGAACTACGTCGTGTATGGCGTGCCCAATAGCGAATGTCATTAACAGTGCGTGCGGGATAAATTGTTTAGGGGCCTTGTCAGCAACAACATCATAATATAGCCGACGCACACACATGTGTGAACTGGAGGCGTGTACAGTACCCACACTCCGTTCGTATGGCTTAAAAAGTCCAGTACCTCCACACGATCGGCACACCTGATCGGGTTCTTTAGCTCTCCATTCTCGATACTCCTGTAGAGTAAGTCCTACTTTAGTACCTAGTTTTCTTGCTCCCAAGTTGTAATAAGATCTAATGTCTATGCTAGATCGTATTTGTTCTATCTCCTCGGCCGAAAACTTATCAAGATCCTCAATCGTGTTTATTTTCATTCCTGTACGCTTCCAATAACTGAAGGAACCAACCCTCTTCAACGATGTAATACGTGTTGCCCTTATCCCTAAACTCCACCATGAAGACAGGCATTTGGTCTACGGATGCAGCATTCCCTACCTTCACTAGATCGTCTTGCTTTAGAGTAAATGATTTTTTATCTGTATACTTGCACTCAACCCTCAATAGCTCACCTTTAAGGTCTGCCTTATCAATGGGAGTTTGTCCGGAGGCTATTGTTTGTCGAACCCCGAGAAGCTTTGCTTTAGCTTTTTCTTGCTTATCTGCTTGTCGGCGCGTGCTTACTCTAGGGTTGGCCGGCACGTAATCTATAGACAGTGACTCTCTCGGCGAGAAGGCACGATTACAAGCCCTGCACCGCATCTTACCTGCGGCCCAGGGCTTTATATTTAGCGATTCACAAAAGGGACAGGCTTTCCGTTTCCCCATCTTACGCTCCGCCCTGAATACCTACCTTTTGCAGGGTTCTGAGTTCGATCTCGTCCAAAAGGCCGTTGTCGAGAATATAGGCAGCCGCGTTTTTAGCACCCTGCCCGATGCGCTCCCCTTCATAAGAATACCAAGCACCGCTACGGTTAACCACTCCGTGATCTCCCGCAATGGTAACACTGTGAACACTTCTATTGATTCCGCAATGAGAGTATAGATAGTCGTAAGTTCCGTTAGCACCTTCGTGACCGCCGGCTTTCTGCTTAGTAATTTCCCACCTAACGGTCTTGCCTACGATGTTCTTTCCGTCCTTTACCTTTGCAATGGGAGATAGTTGCACAGTCACCCATCGTGCGTGTTTCAGTGCCCATCCTCCCGCCTCTATGGTTTTGGGGGAGTATTTATTTGCCCTGTCTGTGTTGTCACGGACTTGGTTAATGCCGATGACCGTGGTCAAATTCGGATTCCCGTTTTTGTCAGGAGCCAGGGCGTTGTTCAGCCCTCTAGCAAACCTAGTATTTAGAAGTGCTGCGCCTCCCACTCTAGGTGACTCTGATAGACTCTGCTCCGCATCGTGCTCAGTCAATAGACTTCCAAACGAGTCAATTAGAACAATATCAAACTGCGCCGACCTAATGATGTCCAGAGCAATGTCAAAGAGAAGCTCTGCCTTCTGAGGAGGTATTGTTACGAAGTCGCCTATCTGATCCCGCATGTCCTCTTTATCTTCCTCAGAAAGTGGCATACCTGTCATCTCTTCATTCTGTCTTGAGAAGTGCTCGATCTCAGATTCGCTGTAGGCTACGCGAACTCCACAAGCCCTCGCCTGGGTCTTGTCATATACCATTTCAGTTGAGACAACAGCTACGGACGTATCATCGCCGTAGCGCATCTGATGTTCTCTGATTATTTGATTAGCAAGCCAATTCTTGCCAACTCCTTGCTTGCCTACAAAGAAAGAAAGACCTCCTGCGGGAAGCCCTCCCTGTAGGGCTATATCTAAGTCTAGAATGCCAGTGGGCAGCCTCTTCATAACCCAGGGCATCGTGTACTCTCCGGCAGAAAATATTTTACCGGGGTACCTGGATTTTAGTTGGTTTATAGTTGCCTGAAGATTACTTTCTTCGGTCTTTTTGCTCATTTTTCTCCCAAGGTTCCGTTCCACATACCTCGCAGTACGGAGTTAAGGTTCTATAGCTTACTCGGCTGCCGCCACATTGAGGACAGCATTTTCCTGCCTTTTCGGCTATCTTAGTTACTTCGTCGGTTAGAACTACAGCGTACTTTTCCATCGGTTTAAGACCTTTCTGAATTCTTTTGTAGGTCGAATGCCTAATCTGATGGACCGCTCTATCGTCCTAGCTTTTGTTTCCGGCACCATTACATTCTGTTTGCGCATTGTAGAACTTATCTTACAAACATCCCGTATTTGCACCGATTCTTGTCGGACCAAGCATTCTGTCACTATTTGACCATGCACGTCCAGAATATAGGAAATTGTCGAAGGAGGCACTCCTGTTCTTTTTGACAACTCTTTTACAAGCTCATTATGTGTCATATTTCTTCCGAGTCAGGGCGAAGAATAACCGCGCAGGAAGTAGAGAATAAAAGCTCGCCACTATCTGTCCTAATTAGCACACCGTTTTCGCTTATCTCTAACAAGATTCCTGACATTGATCCTTTGGTGGCAACTCCGTCCAAACTTAATACGTTTACTGCAGTTCCCACCAAACTATTGGATTTTTTTCTAGCTCCCTGACTTTCCGATTGATGCCACATTACTTAGCCTCGCCCCAACTGTTAGCGCAGTCCATTGATATGGGAATGGGGACGCTCATAGGAATGGGATCTTCCATTAGTTCTTTAATAAGCTCCTTTGCGGTCTCTATGGTTTCCGGAATGTTCGGTACCTCGAAAACCAGCTCATCGTGAATTTGAAGAAGCATACGGACTCCAATAAGTCTAAGCGCCTCACTGCTTTCGCAGTTTAGCATCGCTTGTATTGCAATATCCGCCGCAGACCCCTGGATAATAGAATTGACAGATTGCCTTCGAGTCATGGAAGCTACTCCCTTGTCATCCGATAGTATATCTGGAAGCCTTCGATACCTTCCTCGAACGGTCTGAACAAAGAGTCTATCCTCGCAAAGGACATGAGTGTCATCTATAAATGCCTTCACTTGAGGATAGATAGAGAAATATTTCTCTATCAAGTCTTGGGCCTCGGGACATTTTTCATACGTCCTACCATTTCTTCTTTTGACAGTTGTAATATCAAGCCCTAGCTGATGCCCGAGTTTAGCAGCCCCAATGCCGTACAGTAAGCCGAAGCCCACTGCCTTCATTTGCGCCCTTACTTCTATTAACTCTTTTTGCTGTTTAGTAGGATCATCTGCTTTTTTAGCTTCCATAATCTCATCGTAATCGTAGCCTCCAGCTAGAGATGCGGTCATAGAATGTAGATCCTTACCCGACCGTATCGTATCTATCATTTGTTGGTCTTGAGACATATGAGCCATTATCCGCATTTCTAGCTGCTCATAGTCCGCCACTATTAGGGTCATCTGAGTAGATCTATCTAATTTAGGAGGATCTACGTCACTTAACTCTTCTAGTGAATAGTCAACACACTCTCCCCACTTTCCTGCAACAAATAGCTTCCTAATTTTCGCTCCCCAATCACCCCTAGATGGTATATTTTGGAGATTAGGGTCTCCGCTCGATAACCTACCAGTTACAGTTCCAGTTGCCTTTAGGTCAGTGTGGATACGTCCCCTAGAGTCTGCACACAGAGGTAGCCCAGTTAAGTATGTGTTGTGCAGCTTAGAGAGGATTCGATGCTCCTGGAGAGCTATTGCAAGCTCGTTGCCTTTGCTGGCCCACTCCGCAATAGCTGCTTTGGAGGTACTAGGATTCTTTATGCCTGTGGTGCCTCCAGAACTCCAAAATTTAGGGCGCTCCCCGAATGGATCTATCCAGTCCCCTCTGCCGTCTTTGCGGTAAAATAGTTCTCTTAGCTGTTTGGCCGAGTTAGCGTTTACACCCCATCCTGCTATCCTAACTATTTCTCTTTCTAGCTGATCTATGTCTTTCTTCATTGGAATTCTTAGATCTTCAGTACCCTGTATGTCTACCTTTATTCCTCTACGCTCCATATTCCACAGAGTCCTTAGGAAAGGATCTACAACAGCGTAGTAGTAATCTAGTAAAGTCTCATTTGAAGTGTCGTGCATAACCATTCCGCAGAGTTCTTCCCTCATAACATCGACTAGAGTGTAGCTGCCCCATGCGTCGAGAGAAGCATAGTCCGCGACCATCAACTTGATCATTTCAAGCGGTTCTATATCTGCCTCTATTTGGGTGCTTAAGTATTCAAACAGGATGTCGTGGGCGTCCGATATTAGTATATCGTTCGTAAGGTACCACTTTGCCTTTACTCGATCTTCTTTCTCTACCGGACCCAATCCTACTAGGCTAGAGAAATCGCTAACATAGCCCATCCTAGTGGATGTCTTAGGACACAGTTCGTGCCTCCTAGCTATGGATAGTAGCTGAGTAGAGGTTAGCTTCTTTTCGCTTGACCGAGCTTTTCCTACTTTCTTTAGGTCAGCTACTACCGATTCGTCTCCGTAGACACGCCCTACCAAGCTGAGCAACTCAACGGCAAGCCCCATATCTTGCTCTTCTAGGGCGTCGTGCATCCTGCACATGACCTCTATTTCTTTGGTAACGGCTCCTACGCTTCCGAAGACTTCTTTAAACGATGCCATTCTAAGTCCTAGGTAATCTGCTGAGGTCTGTTTCAGTCCGTGCCTTCCTCGTCGATTCTCGTCGATGAGCCAATCCATAGCTACAGTATCTTCTAGAACTCCACGTATGTGGATTCCGTGATTTGCTACCATGTGCATGTCAAACTTGGAATTCGTCATCCGCATGGTTATGGAGGGATCTTCTAAAACACCTGCAAACACCGGCAAGAGTCTAACTGGGGCGCAAATTCTTGATTCGCCATCAGATAGGCTGAAGAACTTTACCCTAGCTCCCGTCTTCGATAACCCGGTTGTTTCTGTGTCAAACCCTATACACTCTGCCGATTCATATATATCTCTCCAATACTCCGCTTCTTTGAGCGTCTCCACATATGTTGGGTCGGGGGTCTTTACAAATTTATATCTCATGTTTTTCCACACTAAAAAATGATGGACGGAGGTAATTTCCGTCCATCATTGTTATGACCCAATTCAGACGCGATTATCTAAACGAGGTATATGGCTTGGAATCACTCACATAGCCTAGCTGCCCTTCTCTAAGTCCCAAAATTTCGCTGTAGTAGCTGTTGGTTTGGGGCTCAGTGTAGAGTTCGAAATCAAACTGAGACTTCATCAGTTTTTCCAACTTCTCGTCGACTACAAATCTGAACTCAGGATCCTCATCGTCGAGCAAAGGTTGATTGTTTTCGTCCCGCACAACCACAAACTGTCCGTCGGCAGTCTTGAAATCGGAAAGACTTTCTACCCTAGATAGGACTAGTTGAGGAAACCCTTTATCGCCTCTAGTTTTCTGAATCTCTGCTACAACTTCGTGAAACTTATGGGGCCGTGGAGTGTCACAAGAATCGCATTCAGTTTCCGCTATCGGATAATCATATTCTTGGCATCCATCGCATCTAGTTGCCTGATCCCCAAATCGGCTGACCTCAGACTCACTTAGATCTGTGTGATCTATATCAAGAAGAGTTTCTCCGCAATGAGCACACAGATAGTGTACAGGCTGGAGTGTACCGCCGCAAAGGCACATCTTTTTAGCCTTCCTACCAATTTCACGAAGTACATTGAAATGTGTTGGAGGAAGGTCGAAGAACTTCTTTCTCCAGAATGAAACGTTTTCCGGATCTTCGTTTTGAATAACCGCTTTACGTTCCCTGATGCTAGTTATCTTGTTCCATCTAAAGATCTCTTCTCCCTTCATCTTCCCATGTTGGTATCGAAGGGGGTTTCCGTCTTTATCTGTAACAACTTCTTTTTGGTTTACTCCGAACTCTATACAGTTCATGAAAAACCGATTGGGCTCATCGTTTCTAGGTATACCAGATATGGCAGAATGTCCCGCCATAGCCTGAGTAGTCAAAGTACACTCGCCCTCGTTGGGTGTGCATGACTCGTACACCTGTCTCTTGGATCCATCTTTCATGGTCTTCATGTACTTTACATTAAAACGAGTACATTCATACCAATCCATCGCCTGCTGCTCTGCCGTAATGTAATTCCCAGGGGTCAGCAAAACCCATATAGACTGTCCTTCTTTGACTCCGATCCTGTCGGACCACTTCGCGGACCACCCGTTACTTTTTCTTCGAGGCTTCTTTGTTTGAGGGGATCTCTGTGCAGTAAATGATGCTTTCTTCACGCTTTTCTCCATTTTATTGACGCTTGCGTCACTGATATTGGGGAGAAACACACATCTAGTATTTCTCCTTCTGATAAATCGTCCGGTTGTTGAGCTTCATCAGGCAATACTGCCACGGAAACTCTTGAGGACTTCAATTGTCCGGCAATCTTTACTGTGGCCTTTCTTCCTGCCGCATCATTATCTAGGCAAAGAACAATTCGACCGCCGAACCTTTCTAATTTCTTTTTTTGTTCAAGGGACATGCTACTGCCCATAAGAGCAACAGTAGTCTCTAGGCCGGCTTGAACCAGCCAGAGAGCTGCTTTGAATCCCTCCACCACATATATAGTAGGCCTGGCCTCGCTATGCGAAGCTATACTGTGTACTTTATCCTCCCTCCATAAGTAATTACCTTTTCTAAACGACTTTACGTTATAGCCAAATTTTAGAAACTCTCGAGTATAAACTTTATACTTTCCGCCGAACTTTACGTGTAATGCCCGTCCGACAATTCCTACTAACTCTCCGTTTCTATTTCGAACCGGAAAAGTTATTCTAGCCAGATCTGCATCGAACCCTACATCATTTTGCTGCAGAGTTCTCCAACTAAACCCTGAGTCTACTAATGAGGTTGGGCAGGAGTCGAATACGCCTAAGATTTTTTCGGGAAGAACTACCTCCCGATAAGCCTCCTCGTCCAGGTCAGCAACTCTCCTCTTTTTCGGCATGTGCACGCTAGACAGTATTTGCTCGCTTTTTGTAGGGCTTTCTACCTCCCGAAGAAAGGATTTAAGAGAGCCTCCCCCACAACCCGCAAAGCAATACCACTGACCTGTTTCCGCATTTATAGATATGCTTGGAGAACTTTTTCCTGGAGTTTCTCCGTGTATAGGGCAGTACCCTGTGTAGTTGTTTCCACTCCCTGCCCTAAGCCCCGGTATGTATTTCTGATATACCTCTAATATGCTAGTCCCTAAAAGGGTTCGTCCTTTTCTTTGGACGTTTTTGGACTCCAACAGAATTATCTCCTCCTGCTACCATTTGCTGCCCTTCTGAAGCCTCCATTCTGGATTTTTCTTCTAAGAAGCTTTTTATATTAACGCTCCGGTGCAGCACGGAAAAGTCTCCTCCAGGATTTGCATTAATAACAAACGGGCGTACGATCGCCTCACGGACTTTGGAGAAAACTAGCATGAGGGTTGCGCCGGAACCTGAAGGATGGGGACCTCTAAACGCCCGAAAAGCAACGTCTGCATCTTGCCCCAGCCCGTCTGAGTATGATAAATCGTCAAGATCTCCCGTAGGGTTTTTGGCATTTTGCCGATTAGCTTGGGTCGTACCAACAACGGGACACTGAAGATATTGTGCCATGCCCTTCAAATCCTGAGATATATGAGATATTTGCTTCCAATCCACAGTCTTTGATCCGGATCGACTGTCCCTCATAAGGTATAGTCCGTCTACGAAGACAATGTCTGGCTCGAATCGCTCTGCAACCGCAATTAAGTCTTCAACACTAGACGCTCTCCGCTTACCTTTATCCGAGACACTCAGTAGGGCTCTTCTATGTCCACCCTTTGAATCTAGCTCCTCTGCCTTTTCCATAGATTCTAGGTAGTCGTTTACGTACTGCTCGTCTTCGGGACTTAGAGTTCCTCGTTTGAGATCTCCATAATCCACTCCAGTCAGGACTGAGGCGATACGAGTAAGAATAGCCTGTGTGTTGATCTCTTTACTAAACACCATAACTCGTTGATTGCATTCGTAGGCGTGGGCCGCCATAGCACACAAAAGCCATGTCTTCATGTTTCCGGGTCTGCCGTAAATTACGATAAATTCCTCATCCCTCATCCCTCCAGTTTGCCTATTCAGCACGTCCCACGGATAAGGTATACCCACCACACCGCCATGAGTTTTTTGCGTCTCGTATTCTTGTCGAATAATTTCAGCGGCGTTGCTGATTAGTACTCCCTCATCTGAATGGCTTTCTAGATTTAGGCGACGAAATTTAGGGAGAAAAGAATCAAGAATGCAGGAAGGGTCTTCATCTTCGTGAAGGGCCTCTGCTATGCCGCCCACTATATCATTCAGCTCTATTTGTATGGATTCTTTCTTTATCTCCGAAACTAGAGCGGAAATAGAATTTCTGGACGGAGAAAAGTCAAAGTCAGGGAACTTCCTCTGCAGCCTATCGACAGTAGGCACCTCTCCTCGGTGCTGTGGGTCATGAAATTGATCCCAGAGCCATCGAAATATTTCTTTGGTATCCGCCAGCCTAAAGAAGTCGGGGGTGACGCCTTTCCTTTTTAGAGAAGTAAAGTCGCCAGTTTCTACTATATTGCTGATAAGCTCTATTTCTGGGTGCGCCATTTAAAGGGGATCCTCCGTATCATCATCTAAAAGGGAAGACTCGAAATCTTCGTTATTTTCCAGGCCTAAATCTGCTTTTATTGCAGCCAATACGGAGGTGGTCAGCTCTTCGGCCAAAAGAACCGTGCTTTCCGCGCTAACGCTTGTTTTACCGGCAGCTATACCACCAGAAAACGTTGTGTTTTCTATAACTATTTCATAGTAAACCTCTAAAGCGCCGGACTCTGGAGTCCATGATATTTGGCGCACCTGTACATCTACCTCTGTCTTCATTCCGACGAGGCCTCTCCATATAGAGCTGTCATTTTGTTATAAGCATCTCTGCAGATAGATGACGCTAGGTCGCTTGCGGCATCATAGGCATAGCCTACAATCTCTCGGTTCTGAGAGCAAGACAATGTTACGGTCACATGAACATCATAACCGTTTCCGTAGTCCTTGTTAGACATCCCCAACCCAACAGAAACCTTTGCATTTCCATCACCTACAAGATCTTGTATTTCATTAGAACTCAAGTATAAATCCTCCGCTAAAACTGTGTCATCTAGAGAAAAACTGTCGGTCCCATTGCGAGCCGACCCCTTTACGGTTCCGATGATCACTGTAAGTCCTTAGGTATTATTACCCGGGTAGTTGACCGAGTTTCCGTAGCCAGTTCCTCGTAAACAACCTTCAGCTCTGTCGGGAGGCGGTCGAGCTGATTTACGTTAACTGAGTAATCCAGAAATCCATATTTGATTAGTTTTTCTGTCTGACCCAGTTCTTCTGCGGTTTCGATTACGTCTGCCACGTCAAAAGTCTTCTTTGGCTTTCCTCCCTGAACTTCAAATCTGTAGCCCGAAATTTGATGAGACCCCACTCCGAGACCTCTAAGCTCTGTTTTAGCTTCATTAATAATGGATTTCTTCTCCACGATTAATTGTCTAAGCCTAGCAACTTCTGCAGGCATGGCGGATTCTAGGTCTTCCCATAAAAGGCCAATTTCCCTGTTTATTCCAACTAATTTTTCTGCACTCATGAAAGCCTCCTACAGCCCAAAGTTGGGACGCGTAAGTTCGTAGTGTTTTGTGATTAAGTCAAGGCCGTATTTTAGGTCTTGAATTGTAGAGTAGGTGTCCCCTTGCCCCTGACGCACCAACGCCTTGTCCCCTTTCCGCAACAAATAAGACGGAGAGAGAATTGCCAACATGGGGTACCTAACTTTTTTATTTGTCGACGGCGATGTCACCGATATGTCGAAAATCGTGCCTCTTTTATCAAGTATAGACACATTTTTTCCTAGTAAGGTAGTCGCTGCAGTTTTTCCCGCTGCTATTACCAGCAGAGGATCTATTGCATAAATTGTGTTCTCAAGTCTGCTTCGGCAGTTTTTAATCTCTTCCTTTGAGGGAGTACGATTTTCTGCGGAGCGACATAAGATTGTATTAGTAAAGAATACGTGCTCCTCCAAAAAGTCTTTTAGAGATGCAAAGTATCTTTCATTATCTTGTATTTCTCTGAGTTCCGATAATCTTTCTGGACTAGGCCAGGACATATCGAATAGCTGCAGAAGCAGCCTTCCGGACTTCCCCATCAACGTTTCGTTTTCTTCGTCTTCCTGCTCTCCAGGGCTTTCGCCCACAAAGACAATGTCTGCCGATGCGCTCCCAGACCCGAAAACGGGCTGAAGTCGACTTTCACACAACAGAGGACATTTCTCGCAGTTACGGTACTCTTCGTATAGAAGCCGCAAGGCTTCTTTGCCTACCATGTAGTTCCTCCAATTTAATTAGGTCTCCAGTTCTTTTTGACCTCGAATCCCTGTTTCTTTGATTCCCGTATTAGTGAGTAAATCATGCCCCTGCACATCTCCAAGTTGGAGTCTAGAAACAGAAACACCATTGGGTGCTTCTTACCGGGATGCTTTCTTTGTATTCTGCCGACGCTCTGCTGAAAGGTTATGGCGGAGTGGCTTTTCGCCGCAAAAGGAGTCACTAAGAGGAGGGTGTCTAGGTCCTTACGATTATAGGCTTCCTTGCCTACTCCTACAGTCGCGAACACCAATTTAGCGCCGTGTAGGCGTTCTAGTCTTTCCGAAGATTTAACTTTTCCGTGAATCATAGTGCTGTCTGGATATATTTCGTGCAAATGCTCGACGTGCTCTACAGAGTGGGAGAGGACATATAGTGTTCTGCCTTGTGCTAAGCCCCAGCGTATTACCGAATGGATAATGTCGTTTCTAGCGGAGTGCCGAGCCAACTCTTGCCGCATTAGTCCTACATTGAGTTGCCCCGACCGGTCATGCATAGCCTTTAGCTGCTTATCTCTAAAAAACAACCCCGTCTCTACTACATTAACTGTAGGGCTCAGGTCTTGGCTTAGGTCGGTGTAGAATATAGGACCTAAGTGAGACAAGAATATTCCCTCATTCCTGTCGGTTCTATTGGGGGTCGCTGACAGTCCAATACGAATTCCCAGTCCGATATCTGCTGCTTTAGAAAACATATCGGCAGCCATACAATGACACTCATCATAGATGATTAGTCCGAAGTTTTCGAAAAACTCTTTGGGCAGCTTTCCTTCTTCTGACCTACGTGCCAATGTCTGTATCGTTGCAAAACAAATATCAGATTCTACGTCGAACCGCTTACCTTGTATCCAACCAGTTTCGCCATCAAAATCAAAGAATGCTTCGAGTTCCGATAACCAGTTCTCAAGGTGCGCTTTTTGCGGGGATACAATTAGTGTAGGAACTTTTTCGTGGGCAGCTTTTAGCCATCCCAACACCGTCTTTCCTTTACCGCAGGCCAGGTTCAAAATTCCTTTTTTTGTTGCGGCAAAAGCCTCCCAAGCTTCTCGTTGATTTTCCCGTAGCTTAAAAGAATCTTTAGCTTTTAGATTTATTTGGCGGAACTCTTTGGGGCGTAGATCTACTATAGTAGAACTTCCAAAACCCTTTAGCTGCGCATCAGTAAAAGATTCGAGAGGAACTTCAAAATGATTCTTATGTTCTTTTACCAAAACTCTAGGAGTGCCGTCAGGAAACTCCCCAAAACGAAGAGAGCCTTTCAATAAAGATTCTGGCACCAAGTCTGTAGGTAGGAAAAGGGATCGCTCTTTATACACGATCCCCTCCATTAAGCTGTTGATGTTTTCTATCAAACCTTGTCCCTCTTCTTTCTCGAGGCAAAGGGACTTGGGTATCTTTTCCTTGGCACTGACTCTGCCGCTTCCACTGCCGTCTCCAGTCCCGCCTGGAGGCTGTTTATGCAGGCGTTGTGTATTAGTGCGGAAAAGAACGTATCCCCTTCCTCGTAGTCTTCTGTAACTCTACTTACTGCTGCTCTTGATTTTCTTTGAAGTGCTCGAGGCTCTCGTACGGTCACCGGTCTGTTTTGCCTTTCATTATGAGATCTGGCTCGTTTTTCCGACACTACTCGGCAGGTGCTTTGGACAGGACATGCCCTGCACTGAGGATCGTCTCCTTCGTAGTAGTCCGGATCCCCGTAACATTCCGGCTTGTTAGATTCTCTTCGGGAATGGGCTCCGAATCTTTGACTAAAAGAATTTGACAATTATCGTAATCTCCTTTTTTACATTTTATTATGTTTTTAGTGTAGTGTAATATTAGCTACACGGTCCTGTATCCTTATGACAGACTATGATAGATTCTGCATAATCGCTCCGGAGTAAAATATGAAAGTAATTGATCACCACGATGACCTATGTGAGGCTTTTTTAGTAAAAAATGCCTCTGCCGCCTCTAGCGAAATATTTAAAAAGGCAGAGTGGAGAGAAAAAGCAGAGCTGTTAGACAGGGATGTAGCTTTAATTTTAGTGGAAGAAAATGGGGCGGAGCATAGGAAGTTTGCTTGTTTCGACGAGGGCAACATTTTGATGTCAGAATGGTACCTCCTCAATGCTAATCACTCCCTTAGTAGTTCGGCTATTAAAACGGCAGCAACTAATCTGGTCGATGCAGCGGATGAATTTGGAATAGCATTGAATCCCGCCACTTCTTATCTATCTAGGCTCCCCGAAGACCCGAAGGAAACCATAGACGAGAGAAGAGTAGCGGCCGGTGGTCGAAAATTTTCACGGGACGCGGATTCGATAAAAACAGCTTCTGCATATGACGCATTAGCCCTGGCTATCCGTAATTGGGATGATTTAGATCCATACGACAAGAGAGATATTTCGGTTGATTTAGTAGGGCTGTCTAAAGTGGCTGGGATGGATATTCCCGACCACATATATCAGTACAGCGGAGAAGGACTCAGTACGAACTTTAAGAAGGTAGCCAGCTATAGAAAAAACTATACTGCGGACACTAAGCTGCAAGAGGGCTACGACCGACTGAGTAAGATGGCAAACTCTATGTCAGAGTATGAAGTAGTAGAGGCTCTGTACTTACTAGACGAGCAAGCAGGATTAACTAATAGATATGGCGAAAATCTACCAAATCCAGTGTTGTCTGTATTCGGCACAACTAAGGAAGCCGAGTATTCGTGGATCCACGGAGGAGATTACGTCACAGAGAAGATGCTGAAGAGATACTCGGGCAGCACCTCTGCAGTTAATGCTGCTGATAATATCTTTACGGATGACGTTAAAGAAAAGTTTAGAAAAGATCCTGTAGGACTATTCAAATCACTCCCTCTTGAGCAGCAAATTTTGTTGGCACGCCTAGCCTCCCAAAGCAGAGAAACTAACGACGGAGGGTATTGATGTCCATCTTCAAGAGCGAAGATACCCATCCCTTGTCCCTACTAAGAAAGTACCTAGAACTTTTTGGTGTAGAGGCCCTGGAGTGGGAGCCTACGGTAATAAGAAAGGCAATAGAAGATTCTACCGGAACATCAGTAGCTAAGGTAAATCTTAATAAACTGTTCGCCGCCATATCCGTAGCTAATAGAGATTCGTTCTGGAGAGATTGGGAATCTTTTCATTTTCTTTCGCAATGTTTGAACAATAACCTACCTTCTCTAGGACAGGTGCAGAACCAAACCATTGGGCAACTAATGGTGGCGGTAGACATTGCTAACCTGATTAGAAAAGACTTACAGACGTTGACCGAGACTCCTTCTTTTTCAGAAGAAGTAGCCAGATACATAGCCGCGCAGGCACTAGAGTCTGGGGTTTGGTTTTTGCCTCCTCCGCTAGATTTCGCAAATAAGTACGCTTGTGGCGATAGCCAAGAATGCAGAGACTGCGGTAATGTAGAGGAATTGCAGGTAGACGGACTCTGCAGTTATTGTGTAGATAGATATGATACTTCGTCTTTACTGTCTTTTTCTCCAGACCCTGACAGAGTAAATAAGGGGCAGGGAGCCAATGTAATCTCCTTTAAAAAGTACCCAACTGCAAAGGTGGAGAAGAGGCTATCTGAGGCGCTCACCAAAGACATTACCTTAAAAGAGACTCAAGTAGACATATGTGTGGCCAAGTTGATGGTCGGAATTGAATACTTGAGAGACAAACGAAAGACTTTATAAAGTGATATCTGAAGCCATATTTTCTTATTTCTCAGAAGAGCTTGCAGAAAAAATTGCAGCAATACCTGCGCCTGCGCCGCAGCAGGCCGGTTCTCCCGAAAAGAAAAAGGGAATAGGCATTTCGCCTTTATCAGTTGGCGCGGGCGTAGTGGGGTTGGGCGCTGTCTTGAAGAATCCGGCAACCGCACAAAAGTACTTGGGCAGACTTAAGGGATTGGTAACTTCCCCTAAAGATTCGTTCGTTCGAGGGATGCGAACGGGGGCCAGCAACATAAAGCAAGGACCTGGAGCGTCTGCATCGGCCGCCAAGAAACAGGAACTTTTTAAAGAAGTCTTAGAGGGAGCACAGCAAGGCAGAAAGGTTTCCATTAAAGCGCTAGATGATCCGCAAGGGCTTAGGGCCTCAGGATGGGGAAGTGTAGGAACTTCTCGTTCGGCAAAAGATTCTTTAAAATTAGACGACAAACTGCAAGGCAGAGTTGATAGTGCTTTAAAGAAAATTAAAGACGGAGATGACGTTGATATGTCTTCTCTTTCTAAGTTATACGATGATATCCAAGCGGCAGGACAAGGATTAAAAACCAGGAAGGGGCTGACGTATTACCTTCCTGGGGAGAGAGCCCTATTTCCAGGGCTTGGGGTTGCTGGCGGTGCTGCTGGCGCTCTTCCTAGCGAAGATGCCGATGGAAGAAAGAGAAGCGTAGGAGAACGGCTTGTTAGAGGAGCTGCTGGAGCCTATCTTGGTGCAGCCACGGCCCCTTTGTGGTACTCAAGAGGTATGGGACTACAAAAAGGTCTTCAAGCGGGAGCAGTTCCTATAGCAGGAGGAACCCTTCTAATGGAAGGCGAGGGACTCGCACAAAAAGGAATAGATAAGGCGTTCAAGTAGATGAATGTAATAAGTAGCGAAATTAATCGATTTAATCCCCGCCCCCATTCTTATGAAGGGGCGAGAGGATATGGGATTAGATATCCTTCTCCATTTTTCGATGTATCTCAGCAGTTTTTGCCATCAAATGTCCACCAGCTTCATAAGTGGTGTCGCTACTATTTTCTGACTAATCCCGTAATAAATGTAGCTTGTTCCAAAATGGCAGAGTACCCGGTAACTCCCCTAATATTTGAGACAGAGGACAAGCAGCTACACTCCCTTTACAAGGGGCTGGAAGAACATCTCAAGTTACGCGCATTTCAGGTCGAGGTTGGACTAGATTATTTTGTTTATGGAAACGCGTTTGTATCTGTATTTTTTCCACTAAAGAAATTCTTAGTATGTACTAAATGCAAGACCCGATATCGAGCGGATAAGAACAGAAGCAAATACAAATGGAAGAACAATAAGTTCTTTCTAAAGTGTGATTGTGGGCACCAAGGATACGCGGACCAAAGAGATGTTTACATTCGGAGTGTGCGTGATGTCAGAATTGTTAGATGGAATCCCGAGAACATAGAGCTAAAGCATAACGAAATAACTGGCAAGACTAAGTACTATTTCAAGCTTCCTCGAGCAGTAGTTAACGACATAAAAATGGGAGACCGGGACACCATCGAAACACTCCCGCTAGAGTTTATCGAGGCAGCTCAGAAGAATAAGTCATTGTTGTTTAACGACGACAACATATATCATCTAAAAAGACCCACTATAGCCCAGAAAGATCAAGGGTGGGGCACTCCTCTAATAATGCCGTTATTAAAGGATGCTTTCTATCTTCAAGTTATGAAGAAGGCGCAAGAATCCATACTCATGGAGCACATAGTTCCTCTCCGAGTAATATTTCCTGGACAGAGTACGGGAGGGAACGAGGGTCCGTACGGAGCGTACAACCTTACTAACTGGAAGAACAAGGTAGACTCGGAAATAAACATGTGGAGACGAGACCACAATTATATTCCGGTTCTACCTGTAAATATTGGCTATCAACAGCTAGGAGGCAACGCCCGAGCGCTTTTGATGTATCAAGAGATGCGACTAGTGGCGGAGCAGATGTTGGCGGGCGCAGGCATACCTGTTGAGTTCATATTTGGCGGATTACAGTGGAGCGGATCTAGTACGTCTCTTCGAGCATTAGAAAATATGTTCCTTGGCTACAACAAGCAGCGACATGAACTAGTTAATGGCTTCATATTAAAAAAGATTTCGTCGTTCATGCAGTGGCCCGAAGTAAGTTCTCGTTTCGATAAGTTTAAAATGGCTGATGATCTTCAGAGAAGTATGTTCTACCTGCAGCTAAATCAAGCTCAGAAGATTAGTGATAGAAGGCTCATCGAAGAGATAGGCGAAGACTTTGACCTCGAGAACTCTAGAATGTCAGAAGAGATGAAGAAAACTCTTCAAGTCCAGAGAAAGATGCAGGTTGCTGGTGCTGACATTCAAGGCGAAGCTCAGCTAAAAACGTCTAGGTATCAGGCTAAGGCACAAGCCATAGCTATGAAGGCTCAAATGGATGCTCAAATGGAGCAGCAACAGGCGATGCAGCAACAGCAGCAACAGGCGCTACCTCAGCCTGGACCGGAACAGGCACCGGCACCTGCACAGCAGCCTCAAGAAGTTCCAGGTATGCCGGAGGGCGCAACTGCATACTCAGAAAATGCAGGTTCTCCTAATCAGCAAAATATGCCCGTTGCAATGAGTGGAATGGAATCGCAGCTCCAGGCCGGATCTGGAGGCGTAGATCTGAGATACATAGCGCAGAGAGCTGCTGCCTATTTAAGAACAGTTAAAAAAGAGTCTGGAGCAGAGGCGATGTACTCGGAACTCCAGACATTACAGGTAAATAACCCAACACTTTATCAATTAGTAGTCCAGTTGATTGATAATACAGGATCCAAGGAGAACCCTATGGATGCTGCACAAAATTCAAACCCTAGTCCTCAGGCAGACGTATCAAGGCAGGTTTAGATAATAAGATTAATACAGGACTTCGGAAGCCGCATACTTCGCAGCAGCCGTCCGACCAAAAAGGATAAGGAATAAGATCTGGGTGAACGCAGTTACTGCACACCCACACATAGTCCAAGAAAGAAGACTCAATGAGGGAGCAGTCTCCGCAATTAACATTACTACATTTGCCTCTTAAAAGCGGGCAATATGCAACGTTTACCGGCTCGTCAAAAACTTTCGGCGTTTCGGGTACTAATGTATTTGGGGAAAGCCCTTCGAGACCGGAAATTATCCGATCTCGAAAAGCATTTTTCTTTTTACTCAAGGTGGTACAGCACATCTTCTGCGTATTCCTCAAACTCCGTGAGAAATCCGATCAAGACGCCCACCCCAAAAATTATTTGGATCATAGCTCCTCCATCTGCGCGGCAAACGCAGAGATCGATGAAGGTAGCGCACCCGCACCCTCATCTTCTAGGGGTAGTCCCGTCTCGGCTTCATCACCATCCTCATCGTCTATTTCCTCCAAGATGTCTTCTTCTTCTTGGAATTCGGTTTCTTGGTTGCTTATTCCCATTTTTTATCTCCTTATTTTTTTCACAAAGTACGGGATATACTCTGCTATTAATATTATGACGTAAATTAGGAGTTTATTGTAATGGCTAACCTGGATCCAGAGGGCGCGTTTCGCTCCCTTGAAAATCGAACCAAAGAAGCCATCCAAAGTCATTTCCCAGTTAAAGGGAAAGTTCACAGGCTTGAGCTAGTAAGACTTTGGACAGAATCGGATGATTCTAGCCGAGAAGGCAGGCACCACATTGATAACCTTACCCAGCAACGAGAAGCTAAGTTGCAGGACAGAACTTGGGGCCCTCTTATACGAGGAGAGTTCAAGCTAATAGAGATATCTTCTGGGAAGATCATCGACACTAAGGTTAAAACTCTGGCTCAGCTGCCAAAAATAACCAGAAGATATAGCTACATTGTTGACGGAAATGAGCGGCAAGTAGACGGCGTATTCCGCCTCAACCCAGGAGCGTATCACGCAGAAGCCGATAATGGCGACTTGTTGGCCAAGTGGAATGTGGCTGCGGGCAGTAAGATTGGCGCGTTCGATTTAGCGATTGAAAGAAGAGATGGCAAACGACTCGGGCTTATACGGATGAAAGTCAAGAGCGGAGACAGCTCTACTCGGCTGATACCGATCTATGGCATACTTCTGGCTCTTAATGTCCCGGAATCGAGTATTAGATCTGCTCTGGGCGAAAAAGTATTTGAAATAAATAGAAAGGCGTACAAGCCTCAAGATCTTTTAGACTTTCATCAAGCAGTAGCAGGTAGAAGAGACAAAAAGAATTATCAGGCTCCATCGCTACAAGAAGCCAGACAGTATATACGAGACATCTTTGCCAATGCAGAAGTTAATCCGGAGACTATGTTATCTTCTGTAGGGAAAAAATTCTCAAACATAAGTGGAGAAGCTCTTACACTTTCAGCGCGTAAATTAGTTAAGATCTCTAAGGGGGAAGCGGAAGAAGACGATAGGCAATCGCTCTCTAATAAAAGATTATTTGGGATAGAAGATTTTGTTCATGAATCTCTTACTAAGCGAAACAAAGTTTATGAACTCCAAAGAAAGATAAGAAACAACTTAGATAGAAAAGATCGAATTGATGACATCATACCTGCCCCATCTAGTGGATATGGGAAGGCCATCTCTTCAGTATTTAAGCAAGCTCAGTTGCCAACTCAGACCAACCCTTTACAGTTCATATCTAATCACACCAGGACCACCATATTAGGGCAGGCATTTGGAGGAATTAAAGGAGACAACATAAACCTGGATAGGGATAAGCTGATAAACCCCAGTCATTTGGGGCTATTAGATCCGCTACAAACCCCTGAAAATCAAGCTACTGGTGTCGCTCTTCATGTCCCCTTGGGTAGTAAGAAAATAGGACATTCTCTTCGCGCCAGGGTCATCGACATAAAGACAGGAAAGCCTGTATATAAGTCTTCTGCGGAGCTTGAAAGAGCAGTAGTTGCCTATCCAGATCAAGTCAAGCTAACTAAAAATTCCAACGGTACATTTAAGGTAACTCCCCTTGCAAAAGAAGTGGTCGTTTACGATTCGGATCGAAGCACTGCTAAGCGCTCTTGGAATGAAGTTCAGTACGTACTGCCATCCGCTAAACACCTATTCTCTGTCAGTGCGAATATGATCCCGTTTGTCCAGAATAACAACGGCAACCGGGCTATGATGGCGGCAAAGCATCAAGAGCAAGCGGTAGGACTTACCAATCGAGAGGAGCCTTTAGTGCAGTCTTTGGCTTCTGGGTCTACTTCTTTTGAAAAGATGATGGGCACATTTTCCAGCACCATCAGCGATATAGAGGGGAAGGTCAGTAAGGTTACTGAAGAAGGAATATGGGTAAAGCCTAAGCAGGGCAAAACGATAAAACACAGCATCTATAATTATCATCCATTAAATGGATCGAAACATATGATGCATTCTACTCCAAAAGTTAAGGTAGGAGATCAAGTAAAGAAAGGCCAGCTTTTAGCAGACTCTAACTTTACTAATAAGGGGTCTCTGGCCCTGGGAACTAACCTTAGAGTGGCTTATGTTCCTTATAAGGGATACAACTTTGAAGACGGTATCGTAATATCTCAGTCTGCTTCTGAAAAATTAGTGTCTTCGCATTTACATGTCGAGTCCGCACTAATGACCCCAAATGTGGTAGTTAATAAAAAGCTGTGGCGGGCTTATGCGGGACTAAATAAGGCAACTGCAGAAACGCTAAACTCATTAGACGAAGACGGAATTATCAAAAAAGGTACAAAGGTTCAGCCTGGAGATGTGCTGTTAGCTTTACTGCAAAAGTCAGATCCTTCTAGAGAATCTAGAAACATACAAAAATCACTAAAAAAAGCGATACGAGACTACACAGATAGATCCCTCATCTGGAACCATGAGTACGGTGGAGAAGTTGTACGGATTGTAAAGAATAGACGTAAGATCTCTATTTACATAAAAACCAACCAGACTATGGAAGTAGGGGATAAGCTTTCGGGAAGGCACGGAAACAAGGGGATCATAACTAAGATTCTTCCTGACGATGAAATGCCTAAAGATAAAAGCGGAAACCCTGTCCAGGTATTACTAAGTCCGGCGGGAGTTCCCTCCAGAATGAACGTAGGGCAGCTGTTAGAGACCACTGCAGCTAAGATAGCCAAAAAGACTGGGAAGCCATATGTAGTAGAGAATTTTGACTCTACAGTAGACTATACAAAGAAAGTCCAAGACGATCTAAAGAAGCACGGGATTAGCGATACCGAAGAGCTATTTGATGCTGAGACAGGCAAGAGTCTGGGACAGATATTGGTCGGACCTCAGTATATGCTGAAGCTCGATCATCAGGCGGAGAAAAAGGTTTCTGCAAGATCGGGCGGATTTGGCTATGCCTATAAGCCTTCTGGAGAGGCGATATCAGGATCTGGAATAGGAAAAGGAGGACAAAAAATTGGGTCTTTGGATTCCTATGCTTTGTTAGCACATGGAGCGTCTCACAATCTCAGAGAAATGCAGACGTATAAGTCAGATCAAGATCAAGCCGAAACTGTTTGGCTTAGGATCATGGAAGGCGGGCGTCCTCCCACCCCTAAAGTTCCGAGATCTATGGATCACTTCAAGCGTTATCTACGCGGGTTAGGAGTCTACACTGAGGAGAAAGCCGGAGTATACGGACTAAGTCCGATGACCGACAAACAGATAGTCGCCCAAAGTAATGGAAAGCTGTCTATGCCGGAAAAAACACTTTTGGCCAAGGGCGCTTTAACTAAGGAAGAGAAAGGCGGTCTTTTTGATTTTAAAAAGACTGGAGGCATAGACGGGCAGTACTGGACCCATGTAGATCTAGGAACTCGTTTGCCTAACCCTGTTTTTGAGGGACCTATCCAAAGTTTAATTGGAGTAACCAAGAAAGAGTATGAAAAATTAGTTAGTGGGGAGGACCCCAAAGGCTTTCAAAAGATAGAAGAGAAGTTGTCTTCTATTAATGTCAATAAAGAATTAAAAGAGGCAACTAGTAAGTTAAAGACCGCAAAGAAAAACGAACTTAACAAGTTGTACAAACGGGTTAGATATCTTAAAGCCCTAAAAGATCTAAATATTAGTCCAGTAGACGCCTACACCAATAAGATGCTTCCCGTTCTACCGCCTAAGCTGCGAAAAATTAGTATAGGGTATGATGGAACCCAAATCATAGATCCATTAAATCAGTTGTATGCAGCGGTAGGGCAGATGACCACTGAACTAGCGGCAGCTAAAAAGGTGGGAAGAGGCGGGAAAGACTTAGCAAATGTAGAAGCAAAGCTATACGACGCAGTTCGGGCTTTGCGAATGACCGGTGCCCAGATAGAGGGTAAGCAATACCCCAGCCTTATGGATAAGTTAACCGGCACCAAGCCTAAAAACTCTTTCTTTCAAGAAGGGGTTTTGGGAAAGCGACAAGACTTGTCGGGGCGGTCCGTAATCACTCCAGAACCTAAATTGAGTATGGATGAAGTAGGAGTTCCTACTCCCATAGCTATGGAGGTGTATAAGCCCTTCGTCATTAGAGAGTTATGGAGAAGAATGGGAAGGGCAAGTAGCGCAGGGCAGGCCCGTAAGATGATAAAGCAGAATCATCCGTCCGCAACGGAAGCACTAGAGAGAGTAATAAAAGATAGGCCTGTGCTGCTAAAAAGAGACCCGACATTACATAAGTTTGGGATAATGGCGTTTAAGCCTAAGTTAGTGACCGGAAAATCGATAAAAGTACACCCTCTTATCGTAGGAGGGTTCAACGCGGATTTTGACGGCGATACTATGGGGCTGTTTGTCCCAATTTCAGAAAAGGCTAAAGACGAAGCACTTCACAAGATGCTGCCTTCTAAGAGCTTATTTTCTCCCACTCACGGCGGAATCATGGTGACTCCAAGTCAAGACGGGATACTAGGGCTATATCACGCCACTAAATGGGGGAAGAGAGCGGCTGGGGTATTTACTAAAGAACAGGCTTTGGCGCAGATGAAGTCAGGCAAGCTAAAATCCTCATCAGTCATAAAGATAAAGGGAATGGATAAACTGACAACTCCAGGTAGGCTGGCCTTGAATGATTCTTTGCCTCCCGAGTTTAAAGGAGATGCAAAGATCCTACATGACTCTTCTTATAGAATGTCTAAGAAGCCCATGAAGGCATTAGCGACCGATATAGCCAGAAGTAACCCGGAAGCATTTTCTCGAATGATTGATAAATGGAAAGAGCTAGGGTTTTATCAGGCGTATTCAAATGGAAGTTCTTTTTCTCTAAAGGACTTCCATGATGGAAAAGAAATTAGAGATCAAATTCTTAGACCGTATAAGAAAAAAGAAGCAGAAATTAGAAGGTCTAAGAAAAGCCGAGCAACCAAAGACAAGGAAATAATAACGCTATACCAGAAGGCCAGACAAGAACTACAGTCCGTAGGGGAGGCGAGGTACAATCGCCTGGATAATAACAAGATGTGGGAATGGGCGCAGAGTGGGGCAAAGTCTGACTGGAATCAATTTAGCCAATTAGTAATGGGACCTATTTTAGTTCAAGACCCTAAAAAAAGAACCGTACCGGTACCATTGACCAAGTCTTTTGGAGAAGGTCTTCCTGTATCTCAATACTGGGCTTCTCTGCACGGAGCCAGAAAAGGTACTTTAGATCGTGCAGCAGGGACCAAAGATCCTGGAGCACTAACTAAAGAGTTGATAAATACTGTAATAGGGCAATCTATTGATAAAAAAGACTGTGGCACTACTAGAGGATCCTTATTAAATACGAACGTTAGCGACATAGAGGGTAGGTACTTAGCCAAAGATGTAGAGTTAAAGGGAGGAGATAAGATACTTAGAGGAACCCTTATTACTACTAACCTTCACACCAGACTCAAGAACTCCGGCCCTCAAAAAGTTCTTGTTAGGTCTCCTCTGCATTGTCAGGTATCCAACGGTATTTGTGCTACATGTTACGGTTTGAGTGAGCGCGGCAAACCATACGAAGTAGGCACTAACATAGGAATAATCGCAGGACATGCATTAGGAGAGCCCGTAACTCAGATGCAGATGCGCACATTTCACACAGGTGGAGCAGGAAGTAGCGCAGTCGATGACTACTACGCAAGAGCCAAAGACTTATTCAAGGTGCCTAAAAAGCTAAGAGGACAGGCCACCCTATCCACGGTTAGCGGAACGGTACAGAAGATTACTCCAGATGCATTAGGCGGAAAAGTTGTGCGTATCGATAATAAAGATCACATAGTTCCGCACACCAACGAGCTTTTGCCTTCTGTGAGAGTTGGAACTCAGATTAGAAAAGCAGAAGCATTATCCACAGGGAGAAAGAACCCTCATGAAATCCTAAAGATAACTAACAGCATATCGGCAGTTAGGAATCATATTACTTCTGAGCTTGGCAAACTTTACATGGATAGCACGGGGATCGGGAGAAGAAGGAACGTAGAAGTAGTGGTCAGGGCGATGACGGATGTCACGTCCGTTGGAAATAATTCGGAAGACGAAGGACTTCTAAGAGGACAATTAACTTCGCTGTCGGCTCTTGAGAATAGGAATAAAGAATTAAAAATGTTAGGGTTACCAGAGGTCAAGCATACGCCAGTGCTAAAATCACTCGATAAAGTACCTTTATCGGGACAGGAAGACTGGATGGCTAGACTTAATTTTCAGCGTCTTAAGGATACTTTCGTGGAAGGCACTGCTCAAAATTGGAAATCAGATATTAATGGACATCCGATACCTGGACTGGCGCACGGTGCGGAATTTGGAGTAGATAAGACTCCTACACTTACAACTAGCGCTCTTAAAGTAAATCTACCTGAAATAAAGAAAAATCCTTCTTTTAGTTTTTTTGGGAAAGGACAATAAAATGACAATTAGTTTGGATGCGTACTCTGCCGCCTTAGAGGAAATCGAAATCGAGAAGACGGCACAAAGAATCGTTGATGATTATGGTACTTCTGAGGGATTTATGCCGGAAGCATACATTCTTGCTTTCGACAATTGGGAACATGAAAAAAGAGCCGAGTATTTAGTCAATACATACGGAACTATGCAAGGGGCTTTGCCGCCTGCGTATGCTGTGGCGTTCGATAACTTAGAAAAGGACGCGGGATTGCAGGCATTAGGACATACTATTTCAGGAGGCGTGAGAAGAGCCGGCAACGCCATAAAGGCGTCAGGAACTGAAGCTGCGGCTGCCGGCACTGGCGGAACTATGCGAACTGCTATTGGGGATAAAGTTATAGGTCTTTCTAAAGCTTTGGAGAAATCTCCAGGAGCACAGAAGGCTCTCGGTGGGGCAGCGCTGGCAACTCCAGCCTTAGCTTATATGGCAGGCTAACCACAAATGACGCAACCCAATATGCCAGGCGCACCTGCTGCCCCCTTACCTGCGTTTATCTATCATGGGGAGATACTTGAAGTTGATCCCTCTAGATGGATCTGTAAAGTGCGGGCAAGGCAAGGCGGAAAGATGTTTAAGACAGTTCGGATACCCTCTGTCTACATGCATCACGAAGGAGGGGAGGGCATACACTTTATGCCCGAACCGGGCGCTTGGTGTTGGGTTTGTGTGCCCTCTGATTCCGAGGAGTCCGCATTTTTGCTGAGTGGCTCCGCAGTTGTAAAAGAGAGGTCCCCTACGGGCTCCCCCGGATCTATGGACATGAATCGTCCTATCCTAAATCCAGGAGATTTAGCCCTAGTTACTCGAGACGGAAACGGATTAGCTATTCGCAGGGGAGGCGTGGTTGAGCTTCGAAGCACTCCACTAGCAAAAGTTGTAATGGATCCCGTTAGAAATAAAGTAATACAGATAGCCGAAAGCAGTAAGCTACAAACTTTCGGGGGATCTTCAGAGTGGAAATCACTTAGAAGAGAAGAGAATGAAGACGGGCTGCTCGGCACAAAATTTACTTTTAAGGCCAAAGAATATGCAGATCATCCAGGCAATTCCGTACAGATTAGTTTGGGTAAGACAGGAAAGTCTCCGGTAAATCTCCAATTCAATGACGACCAAGAACAAGAAACTGTTGTAGAAGAGACATCGACATATCAGCTATCTTCAACAGCAAAAATGGTCTCAGGACAAAAGATAGTAAATCCGCTACCGGGGAAGCAGATAGCGGTAACCACAAAAACAGCAAAATCAAAGAGTAGTTCTAGAGTCGTCGATTTTACTGTCTTTGATGACGAAAGTAAGAAGTCTCCCAGTACATCCATAAATATTGGAATGGATAAAGAAGGAGACATCTCTCTGGAAACCGCCGGAGCAGTAAAAGCAAAAATTAGTGAATGGGGACAGATTTCTGTACCAGGAGATGTTCCGGCTAATAAAACGGTCCAGACGCTTAAGAAGCTAGTAGTTACCAAAGGAGATGCTCTAGGCAATACAGAAGCCGTAGTAAAGGGAGAAACATTTATGACGGACTTAGGAGAGGCTCTGACAGAAGTTAAGACCATTCTTAGTGTATTCGGTGTTGAAACTCCTAAGTTAACCGCCCTTCTAGGAAATATTACTACATCTTTGGCTAGTGGGTCGCCATACCTATCTAATACTTTGGAGAGCGAGTAATGTCGGATAGATTAGGCATGCTGACTGGACAGGCCAGTTCTGACGAAGAAGGCCCGAATTTAGCTAAAGAAATTAAGAAGAAAGTTAACGAAAAAAATAATATAGTGGCTACTGATAACCAAATGGACTGGTTATTCGAAGGCATAGCCGAGGCAGTTATAGAGCATCTACAGGCAAACTTAGTTGTAAAAACGAATGTCAATACCAGTACAGATAATGTTATAAATACAATTGTTATCCCAAATTCTTTAGTACCGGCCCAACTTGAAAATGGACTGGTCAAGGAAAACCTAAAGTTAGGTGAAGGCGACACTTTCGAAGTAAAGTAGAGGAACTACTATGAACCCCAACACTGAGTTATTTTTAGCAGAGGTAGATCCTCACTCATTCTTTGAAAAAGAAGCGGCCATATCCAAGGTCCCTGATGATGATAGAAAGTGGGCAGCTCACATTTTATCTGAGCTATATAAGCATCTTTCTTTTTTAAGTGACTATGACGTAGATGTCACCCTTCAAAGAGTAGAGCCGGAAGCGGGGTTTGCATTTGGACACGCACAAGTTACCAATAAGAACGATCCGTCTGCTGCCATTCCAACTATCAATCCTTCCAATCATATAAGAATTCCTCTGATAGTAGCAGATAGACAGCTCCAACCATTCCATACTTTTGAGTTAGCGGGAGAAATCTATCCTCTTAGTCCTTCTAGAGTAGCCGCAGCACTCTTAAATCCCGCGATGTTTGATGGTCCTGTTAGTCCTCCAAAGAAGTCCAAGTCACTAGTAGATCAGCTCTATCCTCCGTACGAGCAGCGACAAGGGTTTGGTCGAGTAGTAGGGGGCGTAGCAGGACAGGGAATGAGCAAGCTAAGTTCTGTAAAAGATTTGACTCCCAATGAATTAGAAACACTAGCAGACCTAAAGAGGAACGAAAAAAGTGACGCCTATCAGCGCAGCCTCACATCTCCAGAGAAGCTACGAGAAGGTCTTCGTCAATCTGTAGTGCCTACTGCGGCTGGAGCAGCTTTAGGTGCGGCAAAAGCCGCGATAAAGACTCCGGGATCAGTCGGAGCACGTATTTTGGCTGCCCAAGGCGGTGCCATTGCAGGCGGAACGATGGGTGCAGGAATTTCCGCTGTTAATCAGGGCGCTCTTGCTATGGCTAGAAGAAAACGGGAAAAGAAAAGAGCTTCTGGCGTTTACAAAAACGCTTCTGGAAAGCTACTAGCAGGCGGGGCTCTTAGTGTAGTGGGAATGGGAGCTACACACGCTATGGGCAAATCTAAAGGCAAGAAAGAAGGACGAAAGGAAGGCCTTCGTACCGGATACGTAGTCGGAGGAAGAAGAGGTTATATTACCGGGATTCGGGCAGAAAGAGCTAGAAACAAAGCCAATGAACAGGCGAAGCGAATAGAGAGGCTGGAGGGTGAGATAGGTAAGAAGGCCTCAGTCACCCTGAGCTTCGATCCGGGACGTCGAATACCTGCAAATATGATAGTTCGTTCTACAAAGATACCTTTAGCTCCTGGAGTTATTCCAACTAGTCTTCAGTTCTTCCCCGTGCCAGGAACAAAGTTTATAGTGGGCGTAAATAAAGAGTGTGCAAAGCAATTAGCTAAAGAGAAAGACCAGCAAAAGATTCGTCAGATCATAGCTCCCAAAATGAAGAAAGAAGTCGAAGCCGCTAGAGGAAATCGACCTTCTCCGGGAATGTTTGTTTTGCTGTCCAAGACTAAGCAGGGCTATAAGTATCATAAGCCTAGCTTACGAGGAATGATGTAAAATGCTCAGTCCAGAAGCAGAGATCAAAAAACTTAGAGAATCTTTGAGGAAAGATCCCGTAGGAACTGCTGCCCCAAAGAAGTATAAGATTTCGTATGAAAAGGCGAAGGATCTTTATTCAAGGCTAATGGACAAGAATGCCGAAGACCTTTCTGCAGGGCTTTCTGATTTTGTAGGAGCAGTTGATCCTAGAGGAATTGATCCCGCCATAGCAGGGATACGCGCCCAAAAAGCAGGGATATCTGAAAAGGAACATAAGAGAAAGAGATTACTAGCACGCTTGGGAGGCACTCTCGGAGGCGCTGTTGTAGTTCCTGGGGTTACTGCGGGAGGTATCGGGGCGCTTCAAGGAACATTTACGTCTCAAGGCGGAATTAAGAATAGACTTATCGGCGCAGGTTCCGGTGCCGTGAGTTCTATTAGGGATTTAGGGTCTAGAGCCGCCCTACCCTCTGCCATTGCGGGCGGATACTTAGGCTCAGTTACCGCAAAGAATCAATACAATACCGGCAGAAACCTTGCTTCGCTAAAAGAGGCCTCTGCGCAGTTTATGAAACACCTCTTTGGAGAAAACCCCAATGATTGAGAAAGAAGCAAAAATATTTGGAGCGAAGCCTCCGTCGTCAACATCTATAATGTCTGCAATTCCCTACGATATTAGAAGGGGAGAGTACGTAGCGTATCTCAATGCCAAAGCAAAAGAGCGTCCTACGGATCTTCTAACTGCGGGAGGAGCGGGGGCTCTCTTAGGTGCAATAACCGGAGCGGCTTCGGTAATGGGTTCACGAATTAAGCCACTAGTAGGCCTACTGATTGGGGCTTTGGGTGGTGGTTTGTTTGGGCTTCTGGTGCGGGCATTAGACAAGGGCGAGATCGAAACCGCTAAAAGAATACTTAAACGAGGGAACATCGACCCTTCTTTGGCGGACTTTATATACCGTACCCAGAGAGCCAAGGACGCCCTTAATGAGTATAAGAAGGGGCAACAGCACAAACAGACACAATCTCGTCTAAGTCGTATTGAGCGTAAGCTCGAAAAGAAGGCATCCCTTTGTCAGCAAATTTCTGGGACATTAAATGAGTCTGATTTTGCTAGATTTAATGATACTTTTGCGGAAACAGATGTAAGGCGAATGATCGAGAAGAACGCAATGGTTATGGAGTGTCTTGAAGGCTTGACCGAGGAGCCCATTGTCTCCACGGAAAAGCTAGCCTCTTCTGCCATATCATCTTTCACTGCCGGAGTAGACGTAGTTCAGGTTCGTCCTGTCGACTATGGATATGTAATTAAAGTGTCAGCAGCTCCAAAAGGGGTAGCCCCGAAGGAAGTGAAAGTAAACGCGCAGCAAGCGCAGCAAGCGCTGCCGCCCGAAATGCTTCAAGCAGCGGATCAGCAAGGTGCAGCAACAGTTACTAATGTTCCTGCAGCACCTGACCCATTAAGTGAAAAGGTAGAGCCTGCTACGGGATTTGGACTGTACAAAGTTACGAAGTTTGACGGCAATACATTAGTTGGATATGTCATACCGCAACTATTTGATCCTGTAAGTGGGCAGATGTCTTCTATGTCTCTGTTTACCAACGGGTCTGAGCACAGCCTTTCTCCTCAGCCGATTATGGGATCTTTGGTTGGCGTTAACACGAATTTGCCAATTCCCGAAAGTCCCCACGTAAGGGGACTGGGCATTTTTGCTAAAACTACCGATAAGGCAGTTTTCGCCACGGTCCCCTACAACATAGTTACTAAGGTTGCTGTAGAAGGTAATGCTTACTTCGCAGCACAAGACATGATGGGGAACGATGTTAGGATTATTCCGTCGGAGGGAATCGCCACACCAGTAGCGACATCCCCGCAAGAAATTGTCATACCTATAGACTTTAGATTCCTGCCGTTGGAGAACCCAGTACAGCTCGCTAGCGCTCAAGAAGCTATGAAGGTGGCACAGGCTAACGCATACGACACTATGGCAGAGATAAGAGCTTGGGACACCGGTTGCACTTTGGGCGGGCCGGTATTTGAGAAAGTCGGCAGTGGACAGCACACACTGGCAGACGGCGTATTCAATTTAGCCATGGCAGGAGTTCCTCAAAACGTAGCCACTGGATTACTAAGCAAAGCCGCCAGCACGGGGGAAGTTGTTAGAATCTTCGGACTTAATCCTCTAAGTAGTAGAGCTGAATACATCAAAGAAGCGCAAATGGACGCCTTGATTGAAGTTGGATCTCAGGAGATACCTAAAAGAGTTAACCTGTTAAAAGAGATATCAGCTATTACGTTTAGTAAAGAGGCTTCGGCGTTAGTAGATATTGCTGCAGTAGACGCAGTACTGTCCTTAAATTTTCTTAACCCAGAGAACATAGAAACATTTGTAGAGAATCTTCCGCAGCTGGAAGACGCATCGACAAAGCTCGCCTCTCTGGTGCTTGCGTCTCAGCTAGGATTACAGTCGATTCCAAAGACGGCTGCGGTCAGGGCTATGACGGCATTAGAAGATGTGATAACGGGGCTCAAATCACTTAAGAGGTACTCAATATGAACAAGATAGCAGCATATGAGTCTCTGTTAGCAGAACATCCCTTATGGACTAAAGAGGCGGGTCTACTTCATACCCATAAGGCGCTGGCAGCGACTACACCCCTCAAGCTTCCGGCGACTATTAGGAAGGTAGAGGCTCCTTCTAAAATCTTAAACGCTCGCGCCGCGCGTACCGGTGTACCTCGTGTCCGGGGCAGGATATAGGAACTTCATGGCACACCCTTCTGAATTCTTTATTAAGTATTTACTGATTCTAGGAGACGATCTGTCCCTAGAGTCAATAAATACCAACTTGGAGCTGTACGGTATTTCGACAGTTACCGAGAACGAGATAACTCTATATAAAGAAGACTTAAAAGATGTGCCTAAAGACTTTCGCCCTTGGGAGAGTAGCCATAGGCCCTCAGTGTCCTGGCTAAAAAAGAAGAGACTTTACTCCATGGTACATCCCGATAAGGGAATGCTAGAGATGAGAGACTCTATCTTATCCAATCCCCGACTTCGTGAGAACGTAGAGCGCATGATTCTGGGAAACGTTAGTTTCGTAGAGTCCTCTAATCGCCTCGCAAAACTTGGGACAATGGTCAGTGATGTAGCCATTTCTGAATATAAACATTACTTCTGGAATACAGAAGTGATGGGCATAAGTGATTGGGCGTACTATCTCGAAAGAGACTCTACTAGAAGAACTTCGGCGTCCAAGTCTCCGTACTCTTTGGCATTACTTGCGGGACCTGAAGTTGCCATGTATAGAGTCGGAGTTCGAAAACAACTAGACTCTAAGAAAATAATGATGGAAGTTCAGTCCGAGCTGTATCATTCTTTCCTAGAGACAAAAACTTTGCCTCTATCTTCAAAGAAAGTAGAAATGCTTACGGGATTGGCTAGAGGATTAGCTAGGATTGACGAAAGAGTGCAGGCAGGAGATACTGCACTTCAGGAAACCCTAAAGAAGTTTGAGAAGTTTAAAGTATTGCATGGTAAGGAACAGCCTCCAAGCCTCCTGGATTTAGCCCCTACGGGTTCAGTTAGTGATAGGTCAAGGGACGAAATTCTTACATCAGGAAAAGGAGCAAAATAATGTCTACAAGAAGCGTAACTCTAAATGCTGAGATCGACGTATCTCAGTTTATCCGAGACAACAATTTATCTGCCAGATCAGTAGAGATCTCTTCCAATAGTTCTGGGATGCCTGTTGTTTATTTTAATTCTCAACAGGGAACGTCCCAAACTTTAGTAGACCCTACCGATGGGGGACAGGCTATTGCTCCGAGGAATGATTACGCTGCTGCTCTGGCGGCGAACCAGTACACATCAGCTGTTAGCGGTTTGGCTGGAATGGACAAGGTACTGATAGAAATTAACTGCGGAGATGTAGCTTCTCAGACCATTAACCTAGTCCCTCGATGGAGTAACAACGCAAGCCCTGATGTGGACACAGCGGCTGATTGGTCTTTTGAAACTAAAGGAACCGATGCAAACCCTTCAGTATTTCAACTAATGACGTATCAAGTACCCAGTGTTCAGAATGGCAAGGTTATTGTAGCTCTGTCAGTTTTGGGAGCGCACCTGTCATTAGTTTACTGGAGCGGAGGGCTGACATTGGGGAATACAGGAACAATCGCAGCAGCGGTTATTTAGGGAGAAAGAGGAAAAATGACTACTCCAGAATTTATGAAAGACTCAAAGAAGTCTTCACCTGGACACGAGATTGGGGTCGTTCCTGTTCCGAGAGCAGGATTTAGGGGAGAGAACTTTAGAGCTGAGATAGTTGCTAAAGGAGACGATCTAATCTATCAATTTTTTGATGTTAGAAACGACGACTTTAGGAACCTTCTTGCAGAGGTTATAGAGGCTCACTTCGGCTCCACCGATAAATTTAGTGCGGCCTATATACCCGAAGTTAAATCTATGGGGGTCCACGCCAACGGCGTAGTTGGATCTCCTTTTTTTAACTACGATCACTACACTAAGGACTTCTTGGAGTTAGTGGATACGGTGTTAGGCGAAGTTTAGAGATGCCTTTTAAGTCTCAGGCCCAGCGCAGATACATGTACGCCACAAACCCAAAGCTCGCAAAAAGATTTGAAGAGCACACGCCGAAAGGCAAAAAGCTACCGGAGTACGTAATGGATAAAGTTTCTGCGCACTGCACATCCAAAGCTAAAAAGAAAAAGAAGCACACAAAGATAGCTGCTTATGAGTTTATTCTAGAGAATCATCCTCTCTGGATTAAGGAAGCTCGAGTTAAGAATCCTTTTTATGCTACGCCTAGAACAGATGGACTTAGAGGAATACAAGAGAGAGGACTAAAAACCAAAAATCAGAAGCTGACAGCGTACTTAAAAGACATGCTAAAGGACGTTAAGGGAGTAAGCGTCAAACCAGCGGCCTAACGATCTTCTTCATACGGTTTGTTGTCCTGCACAGGACCTAGTCCTTTAATATAGATAATCGCCTTGAAATCGTACTTCTTCCAGTTGGATTTTTGATACACCGCATCGTTAGCTTCGCACCATCCCTTCAAGACAGACCTAAAAAAAGGAACTTCTTCCTTTTTAATGTGGCGATGAAGCCGCAAGTGAAAGACCCACTTCAATGGATCTACCTGCGGCTTCATATCCCATGCGTACAGATCACCCAGCAGGACTCGCTGGTAACTCTGTATGCACTCCTCGATCCACGTCAAAGACATGGGGAGAGGGGTCTGTGAGTACGTGATATCCTTTTCTCTTCCCATACTCTTTCCACTCAACTCCAACTGGCGAACCCATAGGAAAGCTTAGCAGATACTGGGAGTACGTGTCTTCCCATATCTCCTTTACTTCCTCTGAGTTTATGTGTTCATAGTCAGGAGTAGAGATTACTTCTATGTTTCGGACCCCGACTCCAGGTATGTCTACCTGAATGAACAGAACAGGATGTGTTCTGTATTCCTCGGAAAAGAATACTCCCATCCCTCGAACTGTGCCGACCCCCGAAAATTGAGATCTCCACCCACCTCTGTAGGGCTTGAGATTTCTCTCATTTACCTTCACTTCAGTACCCAACGGAATCTCACTGGCATGATGAGATAGGTCGCTGGATGCAAACCCTGAGTCTATTATCTTGGTCCATTTCTGTAGGTTCTCATCCAAAAGATGCAGCAACCCGACCCAATGGTCTTTGCCCTTCACCTTTCTTGTCTCAAACCCACACACCAACATCTCCTTTTCGCTACGGTTAGTCACCTTTAAGTTCCTCCTTTTAAATTTTGTTGTGATATAATTGACCGTAATTTAGTTATGCCCGTTTATTGGGATTTTTTAGGGAGCCGTTTGTGAGGAATTTTGAGCAAGATGGGGCGTTTGACTGGGAGTGGTCTGAGCCAAAAAAAGAAGATGTAATGATGGAGGAGCAGGAAGCGGTAGATAATCGTGTCCGAGTCCTTCCCTCTCAATTTGTTGAGACA
>Ga0160423_10000151_pt1 | contig 50825 bp, 41 predicted proteins | sample CRUFie14St8metaG_FD_108191 | JGI IMG/M metagenome (GOLD analysis project Ga0160423, IMG submission 108191) | Marine microbial communities from the Costa Rica Dome - CRUD Field 142mm St8 metaG | ecosystem: Environmental > Aquatic > Marine > Oceanic > Photic zone | place: Costa Rica: the Eastern...
ACAGGTGATGTATTGGCATCGGCCAGCGTTATGAATCCACAGATCCCTTTCGGTGAGGACCTCATGAGTCGCGTCAGTTACATCATGATGCACTCCGAGGGTGCCGAGGCGATGAGCTCTGCTATACAAAAGGCGCTGAGCAAGCTCTTCGCGGAGCTTACGGAGCAACTTGGTGAGACGACCGATAATATTTTAGAGGTCTCATTGGTTGCCAATCCCATCATGCACCATTTGGTTTTGGGCATTAACCCAATCAATTTGGGAGGCGCTCCGTTTGCTTTGACCATCGATCAGGCTGTCACGTTGAGAGCCCGTGATCTCGGTCTCGATACTCATAGCCAAGCACGCTTATTTGTACTGCCTTGCATTGCAGGGCATGTGGGCGCTGATACGGCAGGGGTCATCCTTGCAGAGAGCCCTGACAACGATGATGCGATGAGTCTCATTGTCGATGTGGGAACCAACGCAGAAATTGTGCTCGGTAATAAAGACCGACTTCTGGTTTGCTCGAGCCCAACTGGACCCGCTTTTGAGGGTGGGGAAATCAGCGCGGGGCAACGTGCTACCGCCGGAGCCATTGAGCGAGTAAGAATCGATCGTGAAACCCTCGAGCCAAAATTCAGGGTGATTGGTTCTGAGCTTTGGTCTACGGAGGTGGGTTTCGCGGATTCAACAAAAGAACTTAATGTCACCGGTATCTGTGGCTCAGGTATTATTGAAGTCATCGCGGAGATGTTTCTTGCAGGTGTTATTTCCGAGGATGGCATCGTTGACGGAGCGCTCGCGGAGCGAACCTCACGTGTCAGGTCGCATGGAAGAACCTGGTCTTATGTCCTTTATTTTGCCGAGGACGAATCACAACGCGACATCGTGATCACTCAGAACGATGTGCGCCAGATCCAACTGGCAAAAGCCGCACTATATGCCGGTATCAAGTTGCTGATGGACAAGATGGGCGTGTCAGAGGTTGACCGCATCCGCCTCGCAGGCGCCTTTGGTAGTCATATCAGTGTCAAGCACGCAATGGTGCTAGGACTGATTCCCGACTGTTCGCTCGATCAGGTATCCTCTGCGGGCAATGCTGCAGGCGCAGGAGCGCGTATAGCGCTACTTGATCATGAGGCCCGTGGCGCTATCCAGCAGACGGTGAACCGTACCGAACGAATTGAAACTGCGACAGAATCTGACTTTCAGGACTATTTCGTCGCGGCGATGGCATTCCCCCACAAGGCAGATCCCTATCCGAACTTGTTTTCGATAGTAGAGCCGCCAGTGAAGAAGGTGGTCGAGCCAACTGATGGGCGTAGACGTCGGCGACGTTCTTAATCAGATGCTTATAAAGCAGGAGTCGCAAGGCTCCTATTTAAAATCATCAACTCTTTGGCCGCTCATTTGTGGGGTCTAAAAGCGCACCGTAACCGACTTTCATTACCTTGGCCTCGTAGTGTTCGCCAAAGTACTCGATGAGTACGGTATCGCCCTCTTTTGCCTTATCTGCGGGCAGATAACCCATGGCAATATTCACACCGAGACTGGGGCCGAAAGCCATACTGGTGGTGTAAGAACGACGACCGTGCGAATCGATGATGACTTCTTTCGACTCTGGGTCGAGGATGGGCCAGTTGCCTACAGGGTAGCGCTTAACACCGTTGCTATCTGTCGTGTCCTGGAGAACAAATGTGCAAAGGTAGGCCGCTTGCTCGTCTAACTCGCGCTGTTGTAAATAGGCCTCCTTGCCGTGGAAGTCTGCTGCCTTGACCTTGGGTCGTGCGAGTCCCGCTTCGTAGAGGTTGTACTCAGTCTCGAGGTCGGCATTCTGCAGACGCAAGCTCTTCTCGAGCCTTCGGCTGTTAGCGTATGTCTCGATACCCACTGGCGTTACGCCAAGCTCAAACAATCCGTCCCAAACAGCGAGGCCATCGGAGAATGGGAAGTAGAGCTCCCAGCCCTGCTCGCCAACGTAGCTAATGCGGAAGGCCCAAACCTTGACGCCGCAGACTGTGATTTCCTTGGTGGTAGCGAAAGGGAAAGCCTCGTTAGAGATGATTTCAGGACTATCCATCAGCTTGCCGAGTGTCGCTCGTGCCTCAGGGCCCCACAGCCCCAGAGTCGCCAGCTCTTCACTGCGATCATGGAACGTGACATTCGAGAAACTCTTGCGATGACTCATGTCACGCATCCAAATGTAGTCACGGTGACCAGTATCACCACCGCAGACCACTCTAAAGCAGTCTTCCGCGAGCCTGATGATGGTCAGATCAGAGCGAATGCCACCTGCATGATCGAGGAAGTGGGTGTAAACACCCTTTCCGATGGAGGTATCCGCACCTACCTTCGCTACAGAGAGATATTCCATTAGTCCTTCTGCGTCGGTACCTTCAACATCGTAAATGGCGAAGTGTGAGAGGTTGATCATGCCAACACTGTCGCTCATAGCGAGCTGTTCCGCATTGGAGACTTCCCAGAAGTGGCGGTTGTCCCACTCAGCGTCTCTTACCGGCACCTGATCGCGATACTTTATTAGCAATGTTTCCTCGTGCGCCGCGTAACCATGCGCTCGCTCCCAACCGGCAACCTCCATGAAGTACCCGCCAAGAGCTAATTCCCGCTCATAAAAGGGGCTAACGCGCATGCCACGTGACGTCGCGAAGGGCTCGCGCGGGTGAACCGCAGGGGTATAGATTTTCTGGGCAGACTCATAGCATCGGCTGCGGACATAGTCATCACCTTTCTGAATTGGGTAATGACGCGCAGAATCGACGCTGTGAATATCTTGCTTCGTGCGTCCATGGGTCATCCATTCAGCTAGCAACTTACCCGCGCCAGGGCCCTCTTTGACCCAAACTGCCTCACACAGCCAAAGATTTTTGACCTCAGTTGACTCGCCAATAATTGAGCTACTGTCCGGAGTAATGGATAGAAGGCCATTAAAAGACCGTCGTTCTTCCCACCCAAGTTCAGCTAGTACGGGAGTCAGCTCTATCGCTCGCTCAAACGCTTCCATCACCTGATCGAGGCTCATATCCCGCATTGAGGGCGATAGTCGTGCCTCTCCAGGTTCAGCGATGTCAGTTGGGTCTACGAGTCGCGGCTCAAACGGCTCGTAGTAGCCCCATTCCAACAAACCACCCTCGGGAGTAGTAGGATCCCCCGTGTCTCTTACGTAGGCTGAGTTGCCTTGGTCACGCATCAACGGGTAAACGATGTCTTTACCAGTTCCCTCGAGGTCATCCCAAGGCCCAAAAAACAAGAGTGGATGCTCGAGTGGCATCAGCGGCAGTTTTACACCCGCAGTTTCAGAGACCAAATTACCCCAAATACCGACACACAGGATCACGTAGTCGGCCCGAATTGTGCCCTTGTGGGTTTCAACTCCCTTGATCTCCCCGTTTTCAACAATGAGCTTAGTGGCGGGGGTATACGCGAAGGCTCTGAGTTTGCCTGAGGCCACTGCCTCATCGACTAAATCCCCTGCGACTTTCTGCGAACGAGGCGTCACGAGACCGGCGTCGGGATCCCACATTGCACCTTGGATTTGGTCTTCTTTTAAAAGTGGGAATTTTTCCTTCGCCTCAGCAGCGGTAATCATGTGCGCATTTGTACCAAAAGCTTTACCCGACCCAACCTTACGAATAAGTTCTATCATCCGTTCGTCATCGTTCTTGCGGGCAACTTCGAGACCACCGGTTTTTATGTAGTTACCGCGTTTTGCATAGAACTCTCGGCTGTAATTGGTAATTTCGACATTCAGTTTGTCGTGAGATGTCATATAGCAAAAATCTGATGCATGCGATGTCGAGCCGATGTCTGTGGGAATCGCCGACTTTTCGAGGCCGACGATGTCATCCCAACCTTCTTCAATCAGGTGATGAACCACCGATGCCCCAACAATGCCACCCTGTCCGATGACAACAACCTTGGCGTGTTCAGGTAAAGCCGCCATGAATGTCTCTCCTAGCAAATTATTCTTATCGACACGCGCGGAGTGTATGCCTTGTACGCCTCGAACGAAATAGATTTGACCCCGATTAAGCGATACTTTTTGATGCATTAATCGACGATTAACCCTCACGTGTTAGCCTCACAATTGTAGACGCAAAATCCGTTGCCTTTTGGCGGGATTTTTGGTGGTCTTTATGACTGTTTGTGTGGCTTTTTTGGGATTAAAGGTGCCTTCCTTACTGATGGAGAACGCGAGTCTTACTGCTATTGCTGGAATTACCGCTGGGCATGTTACAGATGAGTTGAATCTGACAGGTGTCACCGTGGTTCGATTTGCCGGAGAGGGGGCAAGAGCCGCTGTTTCTATTCAGGGAGCGGCGCCGGGAACACGAGAAACTGATCTACTGGAGCCCGGTAACTTGGTTGAGAAGATTCACGCCATTGTGCTGACTGGGGGTAGCGCCTTCGGCCTAGATGCGGCGTCGGGTGTTATGGCAGCGCTCGAAGAGGAGGGGGTTGGGTTGCCCGTTTTGGAAGATACGGTTGTTCCCATAGTGCCGGCGGCCGTTTTGTTTGACTTGAATCTAGGTTCACCCAAGGTGAGGCCTGGTATCGACTGGGGTTACAAGGCGGCTCAAGACGCAAAAGATGCGCCCATTTCGTCCGGCAATATTGGTGCAGGGACGGGCGCAACAGTTGGCAAGCTGTTAGGTCCGTCAAAGATGACAAAGGGAGGCTTAGGTAGTGCGCTCATTCGTCTGGACAATGGTTTTACTGTCTCGGCACTTGTGGCTGTCAATGCGATGGGTGAGGTCGTCGATTCAGCCAGCAATACCGTAGTAGCGGGGATCCGAGCAAGAGATATTGGATACTATGAATCAGCTGTTGATGTAGCGCTCGGGAAGGCTGCAACTGCGCCGGTTGCGGGTACCAACACCACATTGGGTCTGATCGCGACCGACGCTAACCTAAGTAAAGCTCAGCTAAAAAAAATAGCCGAGATGGCACATGACGGGATGGCACGGGCGATCCGACCCGTTCATACACATTTTGACGGCGACACGGTTTTTGCTGTCTCAATGCCGGGGTCTGAGGTTGAAATGATAGCTGACGCCGATGCATCGCTGAACAGCATTGGCATCGCCGCAGCGAGGGCGCTGGAACTAGCTATTGTCGATGCGGTCCGCTCCGCTAAATCAGTGAGTGGTCTCGTTGCCTCCTGCGACTGGCAAATAACTGAGACGTGCTAGCCAAGTCTGTGTCGGAAGCGCTCGATATCTTGGCGTCATAAAGCCACGCGTCTCTTTGTTTTCCAGGCCCTAAGGTTTCTCATAGACGCCCCTTTTTTGTGCGTTTCTCCCTTGACGCGGCACCCCTGACTCCCTAGACTCTCGCCCCTTAGTTGCGGGACCCTCGGTTACAGACTCAGAGTTTCGTGTTAGTGCCTTCGACGATACAAGCGTCGATGCAAGGGGCATTGGTAAGACTTGATGCGGGGTGGAGCAGCCTGGTAGCTCGTCGGGCTCATAACCCGAAGGTCGTCGGTTCAAATCCGGCCCCCGCTACCAACATAGCGCGTTTGTTGGCGCTGCATTTGAGGCCCCTTGTTCGGGCCTTTTTTGTGCCTGAAATTTGCCGAGGACGGCGATGAATACGATGGGTGGTAAAGAGAGCCAGCTGCTCACCATGCTCGAACCGACAGTTGGTATGTTGGGGTATGAGCTGTGGGGATTGGAGCTATTGAGCCCCAACCGTCGGCCGACATTGCGCGTATATATCGACAAAGGCGATGGTGTCACAGTCGATGATTGTGCGTCGGTTAGTAGGCACATCAGCGGTATTTTGGACGTCGAAGACCCCTTCGTGGGTGAATATACTTTGGAGGTTTCCTCACCTGGAATCGATCGCTTGCTATTCAAAAAGGAGCAGTTTGCGGTTTACCAGGAACAACCGATCGAAGTGAAGCTTCGATTCCCTTTCGAGGGTCGTCGGAAATTCCGAGGTTGGTTTTTTGGATTCGATGATGACGACATTGTGGTGCGTGTCGACAAACACGAGTACTTGCTGCCGTTCAGCAGCGTCGAAAGAGCACGTGTTGAACCCACACCTGAGTGGATTGAACGCACTCGGATAGCCATGGGTGGCTGGATGAATGAGAGTTTGAAAGAGGGCGATTCGGTCCTCGATGAAAAGAGTGAGACATAGCGAATGAGCAAAGAAATTTTGATGGTCGCCGAAGCCGTTTCTAACGAGAAAGGTGTATCCGAAGACATTATCTTTGAAGCCATCGAGCTGGCGCTCGCCACTGCGACGAAAAAGCGATACGACGAGGAGTCTGATATCGAGGTGACAATCGATCGAGAGTCCGGCGATTACGTAACTAAGCGCAAGTGGTTGGTCGTACCCGATACGGAACTTGCGCTCTTAGGTACCCAGTTCACGACTGAAGAGGCGATTGAAGTTGACGAAAACCTTCGGCCGGGTGATGTGCACGAAGAAGTCGTCGAGAATGTTGGCTTCGGTCGGATCGCGGCTCAAACTGCCAAGCAGGTCATTGTCCAGCGTGTTCGTGAGGCCGAGCGCGCGCAAGTTGTGGATCAATACAAGGACCGGATGGGGGAGCTTTTGGCCGGCACTGTAAAGAAGGTCACTCGGGATAACATTATTTTGGATTTGGGTAACAACGCAGAGGGTCTGCTGCCTCGTTCTGAGCTGGTCGGACGAGAGACATTCCGAATGAATGACCGAGTGCGGGCAATCCTCCTAGAAATCAATGAGGAGTCGCGAGGGCCACAGTTAATTCTCTCGCGTGCCTGCAAGGAGATGCTGATCGAGCTCTTCAAGATTGAAGTACCAGAGATCTCTGAAGGTGTGATTCAGATTCGATCGGCGGCGCGAGATCCTGGTTCTCGAGCAAAGATCGCAGTGAAAACCGGTGATCAGCGGATCGATCCCGTGGGTGCCTGTGTCGGTATGCGAGGCTCGCGAGTGCAAGCGGTATCCAACGAACTCGATACCGAGCGCGTCGACATCATTCTTTGGGACGACAACCCTGCGCAGTTGGTGATCAATGCCATGTCACCCGCGGAAGTTGAATCCATCGTTGTTGATGAGGACAGCAACACAATGGAAGTTGCTGTTGCTGAAGACAATTTGGCGCAAGCTATTGGACGGGGCGGGCAGAACGTGCGTTTGGCATCAGACCTGACCGGCTGGACCATCAATGTCATGAGCACGGATGAGGCGATCGAGAGGCAGGAGGCCGAAGCCAGCGAGATCATGGAGACCTTCATGAATGCTCTCGACGTCGATGAAGATGTTTCTGCTGTATTGGTTGAGGAGGGGTTCACCACAGTTGAGGAGGTCGCTTACGTGCCGCTTGAAGAGATGGCTGGTATCGAGGGCTTCGACGAAGACATTGCAGAGGAGCTTCGCGCAAGGGCCAAGGATGCGCTGCTGACCATGGCAATTGCATCTGAAGCGGAACTTGGTTCCAGCGAACCGGCGCAGGACCTGCTTGGGATGCGGGGTATGGATAAACAACTCGCCTACGTACTGGCGAGTATGAGCGTTGTCACAATGGAGGACCTCGCTGAGCAGAGCGTGGACGAACTCATGGATATTGAAGGTATGACTGAAGAGTGGGCTGCGGAGCTCATCATGACTGCTCGCGAGCCGTGGTTCGCGGAAGAGGGGGAGTCTGCGTCAGTAGCGGATTAAGCGAGACGACAGAAGAACAACAGCGAAATTAGAGAGAAACGAAATGGCTGAAGTAACGGTAGAGCAGTTAGCAAAGACCGTGGGAACAGACTCCGATAAGCTGCTTTCGCAGATGAGGGATGCGGGCCTTCCCCATATCAAGGCGGACGAGGTTGTCTCTGATGATGACAAGCGCACGTTGCTTGCCCATTTGAAGCGAAGCCACGGTAGCGAGGAAGCAGCGCCTAGAAAAATCACCTTGAAGCGCAAGTCGGTAAGCACCCTCAAAACGGGTGGCAGCTCCGGCAAGCGCACGGTGAATGTTGAGGTTCGAAAGAAGCGGACTTACGTTAAGCGTCGCGAAGCGGAGGAAGTTGTCGAGCCTGAAGTGCCAGGAGTGGTGCCTGCGGCAGAGATAGCTGCGGAGCCCGCGGCTTCTGCAAAACCTGCGGTGGAGATCGATGCACTGGAAGCCGCTGCTCAAGCGACCGACGCTGCCAAGACAGCCGAAACCGTGGATGCACAAGAAGATGTTGCGCCATTGACTGAGGGCGTCGCGGAGACAGAGGAAGACCTGCGTAATTTGGACCCCGAGGTACTTCGGCAGCGTGCAGCTGAACGACGACGTGCCGAGGAAGACGACCGTCAACGTAAGTTGGAGGATGCGGTCGCAGCGCGAAAAGTGGACGAGGAGCGGAAGAGGGCCGAGCAAGAGGTAGCTCAGAAGACGGCCGCTGCCGAAAAAGCGGCATCAACACAAAGTGAAAAAAGGCCAAAGCGCTTACACGAGGCGCCTTCAAAAGATAACGGGCGCGATTCGGATGATAATCGGCGAAAGCCTAGCCGGGGGCGTTTAGATCGCTCAAACATGTCGGGTGGTCGCGGAAAGCAGAGAGGCCACAACCTGTCGCTAAGCGATATTGAAGCAGCTGAATCAGGGATGGGGCGTGCACGCGTCGGTAAGCGACGACGCATTGGTGACGAGCCGAATCAGCATGCGTTTGAGCAGCCTACCGAGAAGATTATTTACGACGTCGAGTTGCCAGAAAATATCAGCGTGGGTGATCTTGCGCAGCAGATGGCGGTGAAAGCGGGTGTAGTGATTAAGGAGCTGATGAAGCTTGGTGTAATGGCAACTATTAACCAAATGATTGATCAAGACACAGCAAGTCTTGTAGTAGAGGAACTAGGCCATCGCATCAAGTTGAAGAGCGATGATGCGCTCGAGGAGCAGTTGGAGGAATCTCTCGCAAGCCAAGAGGGCACCCCTGAACTTCGTGCACCTGTAGTGACTGTAATGGGCCACGTCGATCACGGTAAGACATCATTGCTCGACTGCATTCGAAGCTCACGTGTCGCTGTCGGTGAGGCGGGTGGCATAACGCAGCATATCGGTGCATACCATGTGAAGACCGATATGGGCATGATCACTTTCCTCGACACGCCTGGTCACGCAGCCTTTACTGCTATGCGCGCACGAGGCGCTAAGTCCACGGACATCGTTGTTTTAGTGGTTGCTGCGGACGATGGCGTGATGCCGCAGACAGAAGAAGCGGTGCAGCACGCGCGAGCAGCTGGGGTGCCATTGGTTGTTGCAGTTAACAAGATGGATAAGGAGGGCGCTGATCCCGACCGGGTCAAAAACGAGTTGGCAGCAAAAGAGGTGATTCCAGAGGATTGGGGTGGTGATACTCAGTTTATCCCGGTCTCAGCGCACACGGGTGAAGGTATTGATACCCTTCTTGAGGCGCTCTTGCTGCAGTCGGAGTTGCTGGAATTGAAAGCACCGGCTGACGTTCCAGCCAGCGGTCTAGTGATTGAGTCGCGGCTTGATCGAGGGCGCGGCCCTGTAGCATCCCTATTGGTACAGCAAGGCGCCTTGAATCAGGGCGATATCATTCTTGCAGGATTACAATACGGTCGTGTTAGAGCCATGCTGGATGAAAATGGACAGCCTGTGACAGTTGCCGGTCCGAGCATCCCTGTGGAGATTCTAGGTCTTAATGGGACGCCTGATGCGGGTGACCCCTTCGTTGCCGTTGAGAGTGAAAAGCGCGCTCGCGAAATTGCGGATTTTCGGCAAGAGAAGCAGCGGTCAAGTAAGCTGGCTCGTCAACAAGCAGCCAAGCTAGACAGCATGTTTGAGACGATGACTGCTGGTGAGGTGCGGTTGCTGAATATTGTCATCAAGGCCGATGTGCGGGGTTCACTTGAAGCACTTCAGTCTTCATTGTCTGATCTAGGCAATGAAGAGGTTAAAGTCAATGTGGTTGCTGGCGGTGTTGGTGGGATCACCGAGACTGATATATCGCTTGCTATAACTAGTAATGCGGTTATCTTCGGCTTCAATACACGAGCCGACGCTAAGGCGCGTGGTCTTGCTGAAAATGAGGGAGTAGAGGTTCGTTACTATAATGTCATTTACGATCTCATTGACGACGTTAAGGCCGCCTTGTCTGGTATGTTGTCGCCAGAGTTACGCGAGGAGATTGTTGGTATCGCGGAGGTACGGGATGTCTTCCGCTCGCCGAAGTTTGGTCTTATCGCTGGGTGCATGGTGACAGAGGGGACAGTCTATCGCTCCAAGCCCATTCGCGTTTTGCGAGACAATATCGTTATTTACGAGGGAGAGCTCGAGTCGCTACGTCGCTTCAAGGACGATGCGAACGAGGTTCGGAGCGGAACCGAGTGTGGCATCGGCGTCAAGAACTACACCGACGTAAAAGTGGGCGACCTCATCGAAGTATACGATGTCAACGAAGTTGCCCGGTCTCTGTAGGTAAAACGCTTTGGGTAAGGAGTTCAGTCGAACTGAGAGAGTCGCTGACTTTCTGCAGCAAGAGCTAGCAAAGCTTTTGCTACACAGTGTTCGCGATCCGAGGACCGAATTTGTCAGTATCACCGCGATCGAGGTTAGTCGAGATTTGCGTTACGCGAAGGTCTATTTCACAAAATTAGGTTTAGAGGACGCTAAATCGGCAAAAGAGGTGACCAGGGTGCTTGATAAAGCTGCTGGTTTTATGCGTAGTGAAATCGCCCGTGAATCGACCTTGAGAACCGTCCCAAAACTGACATTTAAATTCGATGAAAGCGTCGGTCGTGGTCGTCATATGGAAGCGCTATTGGGTAAGGCTCGAGCATCGGACAATCAAAAGCGAGATTCCTCTCGCGTAGACGAAACCTGATATGGCGCGCCGGCGGAGAGGGCGAGCGATCACAGGTATTCTCGTTCTCGATAAGCCCATCGGTCCCTCATCAAATCAAGCACTTCAGCGTGTCCGTCACCTGTTTAATGCAGCTAAGGTAGGTCATACCGGCAATCTGGATCCTTTGGCGACTGGTGTGCTGCCCATTTGTCTGGGCGAGGCAACAAAGCTCTCACAGTTCTTACTCGACTCCGATAAGGCGTATGAAGCGACGGTCAGTTTTGGCATCAAAACGACTACTGGTGATAGTGAAGGCGAGATCCTTGCAGAGAAGACTGCTGAGTTTCTGACAGCCGATCAGGTAACGGCCGCGCTTGTTTCCTTTATTGGCGAGTTTGATCAAAAACCCCCGATGCATTCAGCACTGAAAGTTGATGGTCAACCACTCTATAAGTTGGCGAGACAGGGCAAAGAAGTTGACAGAAAAACACGTCGGATTGCAGTTCATTCGATTGAAATGATCTCGTTTGTACCGGGTTCCGTTGCAAAATCGGATATTCGAGTATCCTGTGGTAAGGGGACCTATATACGAACTCTGTCAGAGGACGTAGCGGATGCATTGGGACTGCCGGGTCATATGAGCGCTCTTCGAAGAACGGCGACGGGTCCTTTTGATCTCAGCCAATCGATCCGTCTGGAGACGTTGGTGGGTGTGGCTGAAAAGGAAGGGCCGAATGCACTTGACCAGTTTCTAATTGATCCCGAGATCGCTGTGGGGCATCTAGATAGGGTCGAACTCAGTAATTCTGAGGCTTTCTACCTAAAACAAGGACAACCAGTCCTAGTGCGAAATGCGCCACTTAGTGGTATGGTGCGCATCGCTGAAGCGGGTGGGTCATTTTTAGGTATCGGTGTGATACTGGAGGACGGCCGAGTCGCTCCGAAACGACTGTTTGTATAGCGGTCATCGATTAACCCCCCTGTAAACCTGCACGGGTGGGCTAAGACTAACGCAGGTTGGAGACATATCATGGCACTAGATGCAGCACGCAAGGCTCAAATTGTGGACGAATACAAGCAGTCTGACGGTGATACAGGATCACCCGAAGTTCAGGTCGCTTTGTTGACCGCAAATATTGAGCAGCTACAGCAGCACTTTAAAGAGCATGCACAGGATCACCATTCACGTCGTGGTCTCATTCGCATGGTCAACCAGCGCCGTAAACTGTTGGATTACTTGAAGCGCAAGGACACGTCTCGTTACTCAACACTGATTAAGCGTCTGGGCTTGCGCCGATAAAAACGACTCAAGGCCGGCTTTATGCCGGCCAATTTATTTTGGAGATAGTTAAGTGAACGTTGTTACTAAGACTTTCCAGTACGGTGGCCAGGAGGTCACGCTGGAAACAGGACGCATCGCGCGTCAAGCCTCGGGAGCCGTGATGGTGACCATGGGCACCACCTCTGTGCTTTGCACAGTGGTAGCTCAACAGAAAGCAAAGCCCGGACAAGATTTCTTCCCGTTGTCCGTGCACTACATTGAGAAAGCCTATTCAGTGGGCAAAATCCCTGGTGGATTTTTTAAGCGCGAGGGGCGACCTAGCGAAAAGGAAACCTTGACCTCGCGCCTTATCGACCGGCCTATCCGTCCGCTCTTCGCTGATGGATTTATGAATGAGGTGCAGGTTGTTTGCACAGTCATGTCTGCTGACTTCGATACTGACCCCGACATCCCTGCCATGATTGGTACATCGGCGGCGCTAGCGATATCAGGTTGCCCGTTCAATGGCCCCATTGGCGGTGCTCGCGTTGGCTTTAGCGAGGCAGAGGGCTACTTGCTGAACCCTGGCTACGCTGCGCTCAAAGAGAGCAAGTTGGATATGGTCGTAGCGGGTACCCGCGATGCAGTTCTTATGGTTGAGTCGGAGGCAAAAGAGCTTTCTGAAGACCAGATGTTAGGTGCGGTTCTATACGCCCATCAAGAGATGCAAACTGTCATCAAGGCGATTGACGAGCTGGTGGAAGAAGCTGGCAAACCACGCTGGGATTGGTCAGCGCCAGAGTTTGACGAGGCATTGCGAGCAAAGGTTGAAGAAGCCGCAGGTGCTGATCTCGGTGAGGCATACCGCATCATTGAAAAAGCGGCACGATACGAGCGCGTAGGTCAAATTAAAGATGCCGTTGTCGAGGCACTAGCCGTTGAAAACGGTCCTTCTGCAGATGACATCAAGGACGAATTCAAGTCGCTTGAAAAGCGTATCGTCCGTCAACGTATTTTGGCTGGGGAGCCGCGCATCGATGGTCGTGACGGCCGTACGGTTCGTCAGATCGCGTGCGAGGTTGATGTGCTGCCAAATGCACACGGTTCGTCATTGTTCACGCGTGGTGAGACACAGGCGATCGGCGCTGTAACCCTCGGTTCAACTCGCGACGCTCAGATTATTGACGCCCTTGAGGGCGAGCGACGTGATCCTTTCATGTTGCATTACAATTTTCCTCCCTATTCTGTGGGCGAGGCGGGCCGTATCGGCGCCACTGGTCGTCGCGAAATTGGGCATGGCCGTTTAGCGCGACGTGGTCTGGCAGCGGTATTGCCAACCGACGAAGAGTTCCCTTACACGATCCGTGTTGTATCTGAGATCACGGAATCAAACGGATCCAGCTCCATGGCTTCTGTCTGTGTCGGATCGCTCGCGATGATGGCGGCAGGTGTGCCTCTAAAGGCACCGGTAGCAGGTATCGCGATGGGTTTGGTGAAGGAAGGCAATCAGTTCTCGGTTCTTACCGATATTTTGGGTGATGAGGATCACCTGGGAGATATGGACTTTAAGGTTGCGGGTACCTCGGCCGGTGTCACTGCGCTGCAAATGGATATCAAGATCGAGGGCATCAACGAGCAGATCATGGAAGTGGCCTTGGAGCAGGCATTGCACGCTCGTCTGCACATCCTCGGCCAGATGAATGCGGTACTGGAGTCTGCGCGTGAGATCACATCCGAAAATGCACCGAGTATGTTGACCCTGAAAGTAGACTCGGACAAGATCCGCGACATTATTGGTAAGGGTGGTGCGACCATACGTCAGATCACTGAGGATTCAGGCGCGACGGTGGATATCAATGATGATGGTACAGTGAAGGTCTTTGGTCAGAATCAGGCGGCCCGCGATGCGGCAGTTGACATGATCATGGCCATTACAGCTGAGGCTGAAGTGGGTGCGGTTTATACCGGTAAGGTCGCTCGTATCGTTGACTTCGGTGCATTCATCACAATCTTACCCGGTAAGGATGGCTTGCTCCACATTTCTCAAATTGCCAAGGAGCGGGTCGAGAATGTCAGCGATTATCTGACCGAGGGGGAGGAGGTCACGGTTAAGTGTCTCGATGTTGATCAACGCGGTCGTATTAAGCTCTCTATCAAAGAGTTGCTGGAAGATGAGGCGGCTGATCAAACGCCAGCAGATGATGCTGCTGAAGAGGCCGAAGACGTTGCTAATCACGCAGCAGTCACTGGAGAAGTGATCGAAGCCACGGAGGCAGATTCAGATGCTACTGATGAAGCAGCGGACGACGAAGCCACCGAAGATGCAGCGGATATGGAAGAGGCATTGGAAGAAGCGTCTGATGATGCAGATGAGGATGAGGCTAAGTAATCACGACTCGGACAAAAAGGCCCGCAGTACCGGGCTTTTTTTGCCGGCGTGATGGTTCGTATCTGTGGAGACTTGCCAAGCCCTGATAAAACGCGAGGATTAGACTGTTTCGCGACCCGCTACCAATTGGTCAACAATCGACGGGTCGGATAGGGTGGAGGTGTCCCCCAGGCTATCAAGCTCATTTTCAGCAATTTTTCGCAAGATACGGCGCATAATTTTTCCTGATCGTGTTTTAGGTAGGCCAGGCGCCCACTGAATGACATCAGGCTTGGCAATAGGACCAATCTCCCTAACGCAAAGCCGAACGAGTTCAGCGCGTAACTCTGGCGAATCCTCCACACCGGTCACCGGTGTGACATAGCAGTATATACCTTGCCCCTTGATTGGGTGCGGATAGCCAACCACTGCCGCTTCCGAAATATCATTGTGAAGCACGAGCGCGCTCTCCACTTCAGCTGTACCCATGCGGTGCCCCGACACATTGAGTACGTCATCCACGCGTCCGGTAATTCGGAGGTAGCCGTCCGCATCGCGCAGAGCGCCGTCGCCGGTGAAGTAGTAACCGTCGTAGGTCGAGAAGTAGGTATTGATCAGTCGCTGATGATCACCGTAAACAGTTCTGATTTGCCCAGGCCATGAGCGCTTGATCACGAGATAGCCTGCGCCTTCTCCTTCAATTTCATTACCTTGTTCATCGAGGAGGGCGGGTTCGACACCAAAGTAAGGGAAGCTGGCGTAACCCGGTTTCATCGGGTGAGCCGAGGGCATTGGGGTGATCATCATTGCCCCTGTTTCCGTTTGCCACCAGCTATCGACAATCGGGCAGCGGCTATCGCCAACGACTCGGTGATACCACTCCCAGGCTTCAGGATTAATTGGTTCTCCCACCGAACCGAGGATTCTCAGGCTCTTCCTTGAGCAACGAGTAACGAAATCATCTCCCAAAGCATGCAATGCACGAATGGCTGTGGGTGCTGTAAAGAACGTGTTGATTTGGTGCTTATCGATGACCTCCCAGCAACGACTTCCGTCGGGGTAGGTGGGGACACCCTCAAACATCACGGTAGTAGCACCATTCGCTAAGGGGCCATACACAATATACGAGTGCCCGGTTACCCAGCCGACATCAGCGGTGCACCAAAATATCTCACCCTCGCGGTAGTCGAATACGTACTTGAAGGTACTCGCTACCTGCAACAAGTAGCCACCCGTGGTATGAAGCACGCCCTTCGGTTTTCCAGTCGAACCTGAGGTGTAGAGAATGAATAGCGGAGCCTCGCTGTCCATGGACACGGGCTCGAAGTCAGAACTTGCAGCCCGAGTGCTCACGCCGTAGGCGATATCTCTGTCGTCAGCCCAGTCAATTGCAGCGCCTGTGCGCTCGAGTACAATCACTGTATCGACCGACGGACAATCTGCTAACGCCGCATCAACATTTGTTTTCAGGGGAACCTTCTTGCCGCCCCGCAGGCCTTCGTCGGCTGTGATGACCATTCGACAACCAGCGTCGTTTATTCGGTCTTTAAGCGCCTCTGGTGAGAACCCACCGAAAACAACCGAATGAATGGCACCGATCCGCGTGCAGGCCAGCATTGCATAGGCCGCTTCGGGCACCATGGGCATGTAAATACAAATGCGATCACCGGCGCGCACACCCCGATCATGCATGACATTTGCGAGCCGACAGACCTCTTCTTTAAGCATTTGATAAGTAATGTGTTGGATTTCGTTGGGATCATCGCCCTCCCACAATATGGCGGTTTGCTCAGCACGAGCAGGCAGGTGCCGGTCAATACAATTGACTGAGGCGTTTAGCTTTCCGCCGTCGAACCAGCGTGCGTGACCTGTGGATAAATCGCTCTCACAAAACGAATCCCAGGTTCTGTCCCAAGAGAGGAACTCATTCGCTTGCTGGCTCCAAAACGTCTCTGGATCCTCCAGTGACTGACGATACATGTCATGGTACTTCTTGGGCGTAATATGCGCGTCGGAAAAATTAGGTGGGACGGGATATAGGGCCTCGTTAGACATTCAATGGATCCTTGTGTTTTTATCACAGCGCTGACGCAAACCTCGCGTCTTAACTTACACACAATAATGCCGTATGTGTTTCGGTAGTGAAACAAAAGGTCTAAGTAAAAGGGAGATATCCAGCAAATGGCTGAGGACAAAAATGTAGATCGGCTACAGCGATTTGCGGCCAGGGTGCGGAGCTTGATGTTACGCCTGCTGGTTGTCTGGTTCGTCGTCAGCTTCGGGTTTGGCATTCTCTTGGTTGAGCCGCTCAACGTAATAAGGCTGGGCGGCTATAAGCTTGGATTCTGGTTTGCACAGCAAGGATCCATTTTCATTTTTATCGCTTTGATTTTCTCGTTTTCCTCTGTCATGACACGTCTAGAGCGCGATTATGTGGACGTTGAGAAGGAGTTTGAGGAATGAGTCTGACTCTTCTCATCTATTTGGTTGTTGGTTTTACTTTCGCGCTGTACATCGGAATTGCTATAGCTGCGCGAGCATCGTCGACAAAAGATTTTTATGTTGCTGATGGTGGCGTACATCCGGTTGCGAATGGCATGGCAACAGCGGCAGACTGGATGTCTGCGGCGTCCTTCATATCGATGGCGGGTCTAATTGCCCTGTCCTATAACGGGTACGGTGGCTCGGTATTTTTGATGGGCTGGACAGGTGGCTATGTATTACTTGCCCTGCTGATAGCGCCTTATCTAAGGAAGTACGGTAAGTATACAGTCCCTGACTTTATTGGTGAGCGCTACTACTCCGATTCGGCGCGAGTGGTGGCTGTTATTTGCCTGATACTATGCTCCGTGACCTACGTCATTGGTCAGATGAAAGGAGTGGGTGTGGCCTTCTCACGGTTCTTAGAGACTGACTATGAGACGGGGCTTGGTATCGGCATGTTTATCGTCTTCTTTTACGCGGTCCTCGGCGGTATGAAAGGCATTACCTATACTCAGATTGCTCAATACGTTGTATTGATCACCGCCTACACCATTCCCGCGATCTTTATTAGCTTGCAACTGACGGGTAACCCACTGCCGCAACTGGGCTTGGGATCAACGCTTGCTGGGACTGATGTCTATTTGCTCGACAAACTCGACACGATCCTGGTTGATCTAGGTTTTCAGGAATACACCACAACCATCCGTGGCAGCAAATTGAACATGATAGCATTTACGGCCTCCCTAATGATAGGGACTGCCGGGTTGCCGCACGTCATCATTCGTTTCTTTACGGTGCCTAGTGTGGCAGCTGCCCGGCGATCCGCTGGGTGGGCGTTGGTATTCATCGCCATTCTTTATACAACGGCACCGTCGATTGCGGCGATGGCGCGGCTAAATATTGTCAATACAATGCAGCAGCCTGACGGACAGGCTCTCCTAATAGCGGAGAAGCCGGCTTGGTTTGAGAACTGGGAGCAAACTGGCTTACTTCAAGTCGAAGATCTCAACGGTGATGGGCGCATCGAATACACGGCTGACCCTGAAACTAATGAGTTAACAAAACTCGATAATGACATTTTGGTTCTGGCCAACCCAGAGATCGCCCAGCTTCCAAATTGGGTGATTGCGCTGGTGGCGGCAGGTGGTCTAGCGGCGGCACTTTCTACCGCCGCCGGCCTGCTGTTGGCAATTTCGAGCGCCATCTCGCACGACCTGTTGAAAAGTACCTACATGCCATCAATTTCCGAGAAAGCTGAGCTCAGGGCCTCCCGAATTGCGATGGCCGCGGCGGTGTTGGGGGCAGGTTACTTGGGATTAAATCCGCCGGGATTTGCAGCAGGCACGGTCGCGTTGGCTTTCGGGCTCGCCGCATCCTCGTTGTTTCCCGCACTATTGATGGGCATCTTCGCTCGCAGGGTCAATCGCGAGGGTGCAGTCATGGGTATGCTTGCCGGGATATCAGTGACCTTACTGTATGTATTCCAGCACAAAGGCATCATGTTTATCCCTGGTACCTCATTTCTTGGCAACATGTCCCCAAACTGGTTCTTCGGTATTGAGCCCAATGCCTTTGGTGTCGTGGGAGCCATCGTGAACTTTGGTGTAGCGTTCATTGTGAGTCGCGTAACTGCGTCGCCGCCTAGCGAGGTAGAGAAATTATTGGACTTTTTGCACGAACCCAGTATAGCGGAGTAGCAGAGACCGCTGGGTGCCGCTGAATAAATAATCGGCTACACGATTCGGTTATCGATGAGCCGGGTAGTACCGAGAAAAACGGCGCCGAAAATAGCAGTTTCCTGGTTCAGTGACGAGGCATAGGAAAGGTCGCAGGTGTGGCGGGCTTCGAGGTAGTCCACGATGAAACCGGCGTCAGCTAGGACAGCTTTGCTTTGCGCTATTACAGTTCCGATGTCGGACCCTGACTGGGCGATTCGGTTGGCAGCTTCCTCGAGCGTCCGTGAAAACAGTGGTGCCAGTGCACGCTCGTCGTGGCCCAGGTAGCCATTTCGTGAGCTCATGGCGAGACCATCTGTCTCACGCACGGTAGGTATCACGTCGATCTCCGTATGGATCGAAAGGTCGCGAACCATTTTTTTTATCACCAACACCTGCTGAAGATCTTTTGCTCCGAAGACAGCAATGTTGGGTCTCACGATGCCAAAAAGCTTACTGACCACCGTTGTCACACCACGGAAGTGATCAGGTCGAGAGGCACCGCAGAGCACGTCAGTGAGTCCGGGGACATTGACGGTTGTATGCTGGGATAGACCGTCGGGGTAAATGTCAGTCGTCGCGGGTGTGAACACAGCGGTCGCGCCAGCCGCCTCAAGCTTTTCCAGATCCGCCTCGAGCGTGCGGGGATAAGCGCCGAGATCTTCATTGCCGTCAAACTGCATGGGATTTACAAAGATAGAGGCGACGACTGCATCACTACGATGCTTAGCTGTCTTAATGAGTTCAGTGTGACCCGCGTGTAGGTTACCCATGGTTGGTGCAAATCCAACACATTGATCAGGTGCCAGCGACGCACGCCACTCGCGCATTGCGTCAAGGCTGCGCAGGATTTCCATAGTTATTGGTACGTGTGCTTTGCTTTGGGATATGAGCCATCTTTAACCGCTCGAACGAAGGCGGCGATTGCACTCTGGACAGATTCAGCCCCTTCCATGAAGTTTTCTACAAACTTGGCCGGCCTTTCGGTCAGTCCTAGTAAGTCGTGTAGCACAAGCACTTGTGCATCAGTACCCGCCCCTGCACCGATACCAATTACAGGAATATCTAGTTTGGACGAAATGTCAGCGGCGAGTTCCTCTGGTACACATTCGAGCAGCAAGATACTGGCGCCGGCATCCTGAATCTCAACAGCATCAGCTAAAATCGATTTTGCTTCCTTGGGTGTTCTTCCCATCACTCGATAGCCACCGAATACGTTCACCGACTGAGGCGTCAGACCTAAGTGAGCGCAAATGGGGATACCTCGCTGTACCAGCTGGTGAATGGTCTCACTGAGCCAGGTTCCACCCTCGAGTTTCACCATCTGAGCACCTTGCTGCATGAGCTGCATAGAGGCGGCAAGCGCGACGTCGGGTGATGAATAGGTCATGAATGGCAGGTCGGCCACAATCATAGATTTTGGACGGGCACGAGCCACGCACTCAGTGTGATAAACCATGGCCTCCAGAGATACAGGCACGGTTGTTTCATGACCCTGAAGCACCATACCGAGAGAGTCTCCGACAAGAATACACTCCGCACCCGCATCGCTAACGAGCCGCGCGAAGGTAGAGTCGTAGGCTGTTACCATTACAAACTTCTCGCCGGACGTTTTCATGGCTTCAAGGTTGCTTGTGGTTATTCGATCTGACATCGACCTGGCCGCTCCTAGGTGATTCTTTTCATTACGTTAATCAATGAATGTTGGGTTGAAATAATGCCGTCCCGCCTTGATGTTGAGAGCATAGTCGACGAGTTGAGCAAAGTCCTCATATCGATTCACAAGGTCAATCTGGTTAGCGTTCACGGTTAATAACGGCGCCGCATCGTAGTAGAGAAAAAACTCGCTGTACACTTCATTTAACTCCTCAAGGTAATGCCGACTTATTGTCCGTTCCGACGTAATGCCTCGACGATCAATTCGTTCAAGCAGGCGATCTACGGATGCTTGCAGGTAAATAACCAAATCTGGCGTTGGCGCGTCAACCGTCATTTGGTTGTAGACCTTGTTATAGAGTTCGTATTCATCGGCATCGAGATTGACCTGAGCGAACAGCGGATCTTTATCAATGAGGAAATCAGCGATTCTGAGAGGTCTAAAGAGATCTTGCTGCTTAAGGTCGTCAATTTTCTGAACGCGTTGAAAGAGGAAAAATAGCTGTGTTGCCAACGCATTCTGTCGACGGTTTACATAAAACCTTGAAAGGAATGGGTTTTCGTGCGTGTCTTCAAGCAACAATTGATAGCCAAATAGGTCCGCAAGCTGTCGAGCTAACGTTGTTTTTCCTACGCCTATGGGCCCCTCAATCGCTATGTAAGGCTGTGGAACTCGACCTTTAAGGTCAATTGGCTGTTTGGTCCCATCTGTCAAAACATACCTGCCTAGGCCATTATCGCACCGCTGATATCAATGTCCTCACACAGCGAAATTGACTGATACTTAAGTTTATGGCGAAGCGTAACAAGATCATCCAGTCCTGGCACCTTGTGATCACCACCCAGCAGCTCAATCATCGGCTGCACGACAAAGATGCGTTCGCTGATGCCCGGATGCGGAATTACCAGATCGATCTCGTGTATGAGCTGCTCGCCCATCTGAATAATGTCCAGATCTATACAACGCTCGCCCCAATGCCGCAACTTCGCACGTCCCATAGCTTGCTCAATAGCCTGTAACTCGGCGAGAAGTCGCCTTGGCTCTTCAGCGTAGTGGCATTTTGCGACCGCATTGAAAAATGAGGGTTGGTCCTGGGGGCCCATCGGAGGCGAGGTGAATACACGCGACACGCTTAAACCACTTAGTCCCGGTAATTTCGATAATCTCTGACACGCTACTTTAAGCTGTCGGGGTGGGTCGTCGAGGTTAGACCCCATTGCGATGACAGTCAGTGTCATTAGTTGCGCTTTCTTCGGTGGGGCTGTCGCTTGCGCTTTGGAATCTCAGCGGCTGGCAAACTGCCAACCACGTCCGGGAATAGCAGTTGCTGCTCTTCCCAAAATGTCACAGTCGACTTAAGTTCATCCGAGGACTCGGATCTTAGCAATAACAAATCAAATGCCGCTCTGAAGCGTCGCTGCGACAAGATCGACCTCACTCGCTTTGGTGAGCATTTTTCGAGCCTGGACTGAAGCTCCCAAATTTCCCGCATGGGAATCGAGAATCTCTTGGGAATGGATACTCGTTGCAACGTATTCGTTATTACTATTTGGCCAGCTGCATTGATGGGTGATCCCTCGTGGGTGCCGGCGCTGGCAATATCACGACCCCTAGCAGTAACCGCAGGCCATAACAGAGCACCTAGGAGGAAAGCCGGTGTTACTGGCTTTCCGCGTGCAACGCGTGCATCCGTATTCGCCATCGCCGTTAGAATAAGTCCGCGCGAAGACGGATCGTTCATCGCACTTAGAGTCTCAGGGAACAGAAGTTCCAATAATTCATATTTGGCTAGATGCTCAATCGTGGGTGCTGCGAATCCGGCCATAAAGAGTTTGAGCGTTTCGTCGAACAGACGCGCAGCTGGAATATCGGCTAGCAGGTGCCTACATTTGCTAATGGCCGCTTGGCTGCTTTCCTCGATAGAAAAACCGAGTTTTGCTGCAAATCTGACGACGCGTAGCATTCGTACCGGATCCTCGCTGTATCGAGTTGCCGAGTCACCTATGATTCGGACGAGCCGCTTTCGGATGTCTTCTAATCCACCGAGGTCGTCTAGGATAAGTTGATTGACCGGATCGAGGTAAAGCGCGTTTATGGAGAGATCGCGCCGTGCCGCATCTTGGTCAAGCGTTCCGTAGACATTGTCGCGAAGTAACAGCCCCTTGTGAGATTTAATCGCGGTCTGAGGGGCTCCATCATCGTGGTGAGCACGGAAAGTTGTTACTTCGATGATCTCTCTACCCATGCGCACATGGACAATCTGAAATCGCCGTCCAATGATGCGTGACCCGCGAAATAGTGCGACGACCTGTTCAGGCGTGGCATTGGTCGCCACATCAAAGTCTTTTGGTCGCTTGCCTAAGAGAAGATCCCTGACGGCGCCACCAACGATGAATGCGCTGTAGTCATTGTCACAAAGACGTTTGACGACAGAGACCGCAGCGCGCGACAACGCCGTGTGGTCAATGAGCTTACTGGAATCGATGGTTTGCAAAGTAGAGCACTCGACAGCGACAAGCTGCGATCTTATCAACTCAGATACTTTGAAGGGAAAAAAAGAAACTGGGGGAAGTTACCTTCCCCGCCCAGGTCCGTAGTGACACATATTATTTTTATTTGGCCGCTTATTCTTATTTTGGCTCTCCAATGACAGCAGCATTTGCCATGCCACTCAAATTTTTTTCTGCAAAAACAGTGTTTTAGTGTTTTTCAGTCACTTGGCAGGCACGGGTTTATTACAAAAGTGTTACCGAAGTAAACCCATGATGTTACTTATCGCGCCATGTGATGGGCTAGGCAGCGCCTCGCTTACGCTTTCTGGGGAGGTCGAATCGTTGTCTTCGCTCCCAAAGGCACTTTCTGCTGATGCCCAGCTTCTGAGCCAGCTCTGTTTCGTTCATTGCGTCTTGATTTTCCAGAACGAAACGCTGGAAGTAATCTTCGAGCGATAACTCCTCAACCTCAGTGTCACTCCCTGCTCTCGCATTAGAGGTTTCCCGTTCTAGATCGGCAGCGGGTGGGGTGCTGAAGTTTGCTATACAGGAGGTATGACTAGGAAGGTTGAGATCGCTCATGGAAATAATATTGCCATCTGCCATGACGAGCGCTCGTTCGATTGTGTGCTCAAGCTCTCGTACGTTACCGGGCCAGCTATAATCTGACAGCGCATCGTAGGCCTCGTCTGACAATGTTTTGGGCTCCACGCCAAGGCGTCCTGCTACGCGTTTCACCAACCAGTTGGTAAGGCCTTCAATATCGTTGCCGCGCTCCCGTAACGGAGGTAATTCGAGTCGCAGCACATTGATGCGGTGAAATAGATCACGCCGGAAAGCATCGGTATTCTCCAGTTCCATCAGATTCCTGTGAGTTGCACATATGAGCCTTACATTGACGCTCGCACTCTCGACTGAGCCAATGCGTCGAATCTCTCCCTCTTGAATGAATCTCAGCAATCGGGCTTGGGCGGAGGGCGGCAATTCCCCAATTTCGTCGAGGAATAGCGTGCCTCCATCGGCTGCTTCGATCAGTCCTAACCGCTGCGCATTAGCGCCTGTAAACGCCCCTTTTTCGTAACCAAATAACTCAGATTCAATCAATGTTTCTGGAATCGCAGCGCAATTGACCGAGATGATCGGCTTGCTAGCTCGCGCACTGGTTTGGTGGATGTGGCGCGCAACGAGTTCTTTTCCGGTCCCCGTCTCACCGATAATTAAAACGGTTGAGCTAGCTTTAGCTGCCTTATTTGCCATCGTCATCAGGGAGCGCATGCTCACCGATTTGCCAACAAAGGCTTCTACCGCAGTTGCTGTGCTCTCCACGTTTTGTGACGTGGCAAGCGCCGCGCGTCGAATACCGTCGAGTACATCTCTGATGGATGCAGGCTTCGCCCAATAATCACGCGCTCCTGCCTTCATAAGCTCTACCGCTGACCTCAGTGACGCGTGTTGTGCATGAATAAAGACGGGAACGGGATGCAAATCGGTAATCAGCTGGTTAGCGCCTGCCTCGTTGCGCCCAGGATCGAGGATCGCAGCGTCAACGCGCTCCACGGTTTTGATCGCACCCAGCGCCGAGAAGGGAGATGCTTTGATTACTTTAAACCCTTCAGCCGCCAGATCGTCAGCTATGTGTGTGGCACTGATGGGGTCATCGTCGAGCAAGAGAACCGTAAGCATTACAACCCTTTTTTTCCCAGAGGTTGCTTACGAGGCTAACATGAACGTTTGTGCAAATGTCACCTCGGTAACACTTATCGTGTTGAAAAGTTACAGCCTTTAAAAGGCCAGCACATCGCGCCGCCAGTTGATGGTCGCGTGACGCAAAATATCCTCAACGCAATCCATGTATTTTGGGGGATTAGGCTGCCTTAGGATGCCCAGTGCGAGACGAAGGTTGGCGTTGGGAGTGTCCAAATCCACCGCCGGGGCGCCGGTTTGTTTGCTGAGCTTGTTACCTGATTGATCGGTGACGATGGGTAAGTGGCCGTACTTGGGGGACAGGCGTCCGAGGGCTTGATGAATAATCATTTGACGGAGGCTCGACTCAAGTAAATCTCCGCCACGGATCACATGGGTATAACCCTCATCGAGGTCATCGATCGCTGTTGCCAGCTGATATGCAATCAGTCCATCCCTGCGTTTAACAATGAAGTTCTTCGGTAGGGATGACACTCGCGGCTTTTTGAGAAAAAGATCGTCAAATAGGTCCGGGACATCATTTGGCACACGGTAACGGACGCTACCCTCAATATCGGTACGATCCCTGCAGTCTGAAATACAAGCGCCGAGCTCACCCAAGGTTGCCCTGGTACACCCACAGGCGAACAGGTAACCCGCATTTCTCAGTTTGGACAGCGCACGCTCATGCGCTTTACGACGCTGGCTTTGGAGAATAATAGAGCCATCCCAGGTCAGGCCATGGCTCTCCAGACAGAAGGGAATGGATTCGAAGCTAGCTTTATTTTGACGTGGTGGATCGATATCGTCGATACGTAGGCGCCACTCACCCCCATGTGACCGAGCATCGAGGTAGCTACCTAAGGCTGTAACTAATGAGCCCATGTGAAGTGGGCCCGTGGGCGATGGAGCAAATCGTCCTCGATAGATCAAGTCCGTAGCGCCCCCCCAAATCAACCTAGCTCTTGGCGTTCCTTGATTTCTGCCAAGGTTTTGCAATCAATACAAAGCGTCGCCGTAGGCCTAGCTTCCAACCGTTGAACACCGATTTCGATGCCGCAGGCATCGCAGTAACCATAATCGTCTATTGAAATTCGCTCTAACGTTCCATCGATCTTTTTGATCAGTTTGCGCTCACGATCGCGCGCGCGCAGTTCGAGGCTGAATTCTTCCTCCTGCGTCGCTCGGTCTGCTGGATCAGGAAAGTTCGCGGCCTCGTCTTTCATATGACCAACGGTTTTGGTCACTTCATTTACGAGGTCCGCTCTCCAGCTCAGCAGAAGCTGGCGAAAATGTTCGAGCTGCTCCTCGTTCATGTAGCTTTCACCGCGCGAGGGCTTGTATGGCTTGAAGTTCTCAAAGTTCTGAACCTCACCGACTGCGCGAGCCACATTTGATACTGCTCTCGCTTTCGAATTGGCTTTAGCCTTCGGGGCTGCCTTTGCTTTTGGAGCCGCCTTTGCTTTTTTCTTAGGCTTGGCTTTCGCTTCGGCTTTATTGGCAGGCGCTGCTTTGGCCTTGGGCACTGCCTTGGCTAGAGGCTCCGCCTTCGCGGCTTTTTTCTTGGGAGCTACTTTCGCTTTCGGTGCCACTTTTGCCGTGGCAGCTGCCTTGGCTTTGGGCTTTGCCTTCACAGCTTTTGCTTTCGGAGCCGTTTTCGCTTTCGTCTCTGCCTTGGTTTCAGTTGTCTTCTTAGTTGCCATATGGGTTTCCGTTGAAACGCATGCGTATTGTAGCGCAGTTGACCTACGCGATTGGGCACGGGAAGCTATCAGAATTGAGGGCTGTTGACTAGCGGCTTTTGAATGCGTTGAAAGCATGGCGCCAAGAACGCAAAATTTAGGCTGTGTCATGAGGTATCAATAATAAACGTGAAGGATCAATTGCTGGCATTAGGACTCTCCGAGCATGGATTGGTGGCTCTCGATGGGCGCACCACTCTGGATGCCCAAGTGTCGCGACAGTTCGAGTTGCTTCAGCGTGACGCAAGGGCTGAAGGCTTTGAATTGGTAGCTGCTTCAAGTCACCGCTCTTATGCCTCGCAACTGGCTATTTTCAATGCTAAGTGGCGGGGCGAACGTCCCGTGCTCGATGACGCTGAACGTCCTCTCAGCCGAGAATCACACTCTGATGAGCAATGGTTGCATCGCATTCTCCGATTCTCAGCCTTGCCAGGGACATCTCGCCACCATTGGGGTACCGATCTCGATGTTTTTGATCCAACTTTGTTACCTGAAGGTCAGAAACTCGTATTAACGCCCAGTGAGTACAGTGATAGCGGTTACTTTTCAGCACTTAATCAGTGGCTGGACCACGCCATTGCCAACGAACAATCTCGAGGCTTCGAGCGACCCTATAATGCTGACCGCGGGGGCGTGGCGATCGAGCCGTGGCACTTGAGTTATCTGCCGCGTGCAAGTCAGCTGAGAGGGCATCAGTCTCCCGAGGCTCTTCTTCACTTATGGGACCAATCACCGGACCTAAGACCAGAGGGATTTGAACTGCTCTCGCAATGTTTGGGTGATATTTTTGCTCGTTACGTGCTGTAGTTTCACCAGCGCGCGTCAGGCGGCAGCTTTTTGTCCACAAGGTGCTTCCCTAGCTTCACGTAGACCGGGAGGCCATTTGCGTATTCCGGGTAGGCTTCTCCCACGATGAGCGGAGCAAAGTAGCGACGAGCCTCGGCAGTGATGCCAAAACCGTCATCGCTGAAAAAGCTTTTTGGCATCATTTTCTCTCGATTTGCTACTTCGTCTAAGGGCGCTGTGCCAATTTGCCACTGATAAGGTGTATCGCTTACGCGCTCGATAGTAGGCATGAGGGCATTTTTTCCTTCCATCGCAAGATCAACAGCAGCTTTGCCCAGCGCAAAGGCTTGATCGAGATCGGTCTGACTAGCAATATGACGCGCTGCGCGTTGTAAATAATCAGCGACGGCCCAGTGATACTTGTAGCCATGAGCTTGCTTAATTAGATTGGCCAGCTTCGGTGCAAGGCCACCCAATTGAACATGACCAAACGCGTCCCTGGATGTTGAGCCCGACAGCAACTGCCCATCGGCCGTTTGGGTTCCTTCAGATGCAACGATCACGCAGAACCCGGATCTCTCGACTGTTTCTTTGACCTTTGCAAGGAATCGCGCTTCGTCGAATGCTATCTCGGGAAACAAGATAATGTGTGGTGCATCGCCGTGCTTATGTGCGGCTAATCCTGCGGCGCCTGCAATCCAACCTGCATGCCGACCCATCACCTCGAGAATAAATACCTTAGTGGACGTGGCGCACATGCTCTCAATGTCCATGGCGGCCTCTTGGGTTGATAGGGCAACATATTTGGCTACGGAGCCAAATCCTGGGCAGTTGTCGGTAAACGGAAGATCGTTATCAATGGTCTTGGGGACATGAATCGCCTGCAAGGGGAGTCCCATTTTCTCGCCAATCTCAGATACCTTCTGACAGGTATCGGCTGAATCTCCACCGCCGTTGTAAAAGAAGTAGCGGATATTGTGAGCGCGGAAGATCTCTATCAAACGCTCGTATTCTGCTCGATTCTCATCGATGCCTTTTAGCTTATAGCGGCAGGAGCCAAAGGCTCCCGACGGCGTCGTCATCAGACCTTGTATGGCCTCTCGAGATTCTAGTGAGACGTCGATCAACTCTTCGCGCAGTGCGCCAAGAATGCCATTCTGCCCTGCGTAAATTTTTCCGATCTTATTGGGATAAGCCGCCGCTGTTTCTATGACCCCAAGTGCACTTGCATTGATGACAGCCGTTACGCCACCTGATTGTGCATAAAAGGCATTTGGGGCTTGAGTTGCAAGCATTGTTGTCTCCTTGCGCGGCCGACTTAGGATCACAAGGAACATGATACGCTTGTCGCTGCATTTTGGAGCGCTTGATGTCTAAACGCGTACACATACTCGGTATTTGTGGCACCTTCATGGGTGGAGTGGCACTTCTAGCTCGCGAGTTGGGGTACGAGGTAACAGGATCTGACGTCAATGTGTATCCCCCGATGAGTGCAATGCTCGAGACCGCGGGTATCGCTGTTAAAGAAGGATACTTGTCTGAGCATTTGAAGCCTGCGCCCGACTTGGTTGTGATCGGTAATGCCCTTTCTCGGGGCAATGAGGCCATCGAGTACGTACTTGACCATCAAATACCCTACGTTTCTGGACCGCAATGGCTAGGTGAAAATCTATTGCAAGGCCGATATGTTGCCGCGATCTCCGGCACCCATGGCAAAACGACCACGTCGTCCATGCTGACCTGGATACTCGAATGCGAGGGCCTGAATCCTGGTTTTCTCATCGGGGGCGTGGCCTTTGGATTTGAGGGGTCTGCGAGACTGGGGCAGGGGCCCTTTGTCGTTGAAGCGGACGAGTACGATTCGGCCTTTTTCGACAAACGATCAAAGTTTGTTCATTACAAGCCTAAAACCTTAGTTATGAACAATCTTGAGTTCGATCACGCCGATATTTTTGCCGATCTCAATGCGATTCAGACACAGTTTCACCACTTAGTCCGCTGTATTCCGTCGAGTGGACACATCATCGCAAGTAAGGGCGATGCGATTGATGAGGTCCTTCGCCGTGGTTGCTGGACACCTGTCAGCCGCATTGACACTGGCTCACCAGACGATTGGTCGGTGTGGGCTAGAGATAACCACTTTGGCGAGTTCGACATCAGGTCGCCTACCGGCGATTGTGGAGTGATTACATGGGGACTGATTGGTCGCCACAATGCGGAAAATGCTTTAGCGGCTGTCGCCGCCGCATACGATATAGGTGTTAGCGTGAAGGACGCCTGCGACGCTCTGTGTCTATTCGAAGGGGTTAAGCGACGGTTAGAGCTCTTGGGAATGCCTCGTGACATCGCTGTATACGATGATTTTGCTCATCACCCAACAGCCATAAAAACCACACTTGAGGGCCTGCGCCGCGCTGCAGGCGAGCAGAGAGTGATTGCAGTCATTGAGATCCGTTCAAATACTATGAAGCGCGGGACACATAAAAAAGAGCTTAGGCCTGCAACACAACATGCTGATCTAGTGTTTTGGTGCGAGCCTGAGGGTCTCGATTGGTCCATGTCCCGAGCCATATCGGAGCTCGATGGCCATTTTGTGTTCAGAGATAAGGATCAGCTGCATGACGCGTTAGTAAAGCAACTTCGCAGCGGTGATCACGTTGTGATCATGAGTAATGGAAGTTTCTCCGGTCTTCACCGGCAGTTGCTACAATCGCTGTCATCGTAGGACAGCTTTAACGGAGTTTTAAGTTTGTCGATTTATGAGCGGGCGATCTCTCGCCACTTTACTCTAGTTGTTCTCTTAATGATTGGTCTGGCCGGCCTTGCCGTGTCTCAACTGGACAAGGTTCGCTTGGATGCTTCATCGGATTCGTTGCTCCTTGAGGGCGACCCCGATTTGGCTTTTTTCAGAGAAGCAACCAGTCGCTACGAGAGCTACGAGTTCCTGATCCTAACCTGGGAGCCTGCCACGCCTCTCTTGAGCGACGAATCGCTACAGGGTCTCGCTGGTCTAGTTGATGATCTGGAGGCCGTAGAGGGTGTCAGAGCCGTTACCTCAGCTCTGGATGTGCCTTTGTTGGAAAGCCCTCCCATTTCGCTCACCGATCTTTCAGATTTAGACGCTATCCCTACTATTAGAAACCCCAACGTGGATCGCAGACTCGCGCTGACTGAATTCACGACAAGCCAGCTTTATCGAAATTTGCTAGTGAGCGAGGGAGGGGATCTCACCGCTGTACAAGTTACCCTAGAACCAAACAAACAAATTGAGCGATTGGGTGATTTACGGAATGAATTGAGACGTCAGGTTGCGTCTGCTACATCATCCGACATTGAAGAGGAACTAGCGCGCGTGGAGTCGGCTTATGATCAGGCAACGCGCATGGTCAATGCCGACCGCGCGGAGCTAGTGGCTAGCGTACGGGCTGTGGCAGACGCCTACCGAGGGCAGAGCGAAATCTTCGTCGGTGGTGTACCTATGATCGCAGCCGATATGCTCGATTTTGTGCAGGATGACCTGGTGACTTTTGGGCTGGCCATTATTGGTGTCATGGTCGGCATGCTTGCACTAATCTTCCGAGACTACCGATGGGTGATCGTACCTATTATCAGTTGCTCGCTCTCGGCTTTAATCATGCTGGGAATCCTAGGATTCACAGACTGGCGGATGACCGTTATTTCTTCTAACTTCGTGGCGGTTCTTCTGGTAGTAGCATTGGCACTCGCTATTCATTTGGTGGTGCGCTATCGGGAGCTCGAAGTAAAAGAACCTGATTTACCGCGAGCTACAAGGGCCGTGCGTGCGGCTGAACTCATGTTCGTGCCGTGCTTCTACACGGCACTCACAACTATGGTGGCGTTCACCTCATTGGTTGTTGCGGGTATCAAGCCAGTGATCGATTTCGGCTGGATGATGTCCGCAGGTATCGTCGTTGCCTTCCTGATCAGCTTCACCTTGGTGCCTGCGCTAATCGCCTTGCTCCCAGAGCTCAATGCAGCGGGTGCGAGAGATGAAATCAGTATGACGCGAAAATTCGCCGCGGCGGTTGAGCGGGTCGGTGGCGCGGTGCTCGTTGTGACGGGCCTGTTGGTGGTTTTGGTTGCCGTTGGCCTATCGCGACTGCAGGTTGAAAACCGATTCATTGACTATTTCAAAGACACCACTGAAATCTATCAAGGGATGGAACTGCTAGACTCTCGGCTCGGTGGCACCATACCGCTCGATATTATTTTGTACCCACCCGCGGAAGCGCCAGAGTTGGCTGTGAGTCTCGCAAATGAGGGTGCAGATGATGGGCGTCTAGACGATGGCTTTGATGACGTGCAAGCACTCTACGCCGAGTCCGGTTTTGAGGGTGACGACGACTTTTGGGAAGACGACTCCTTCGGTGAAGATGTGTCGTTCGCCGACGAGAACTCTGCAGAGATTGGCTATTGGTTCTCGCTTGAGGGCCGTGACTTAATCGATCAGATTCACCGTATTGTTGAGTCCCGTGAAGAGTCAGGGAAGGTGCTGTCCTTGTCGACAGGCTTCTCGGTCATGGATCGCCTTTACGACGACAAGTTGGGAAGTGTTGAACTTGCGCTCGTTGAGAGAAGTTTGCCTGAGGATGTTGCCGAGGTGCTTATCGCGCCTTACTACGACCCAGTTAAGCAGCAGGCACGCATCACCGTTAGAGCGATGGAGACGAGTAAAACGCTCCGCAGGGCTGAGTATCTGGAATCGCTCTACGCACAAATAATAGCTGACACCGGTCTCGATGAAACGCGAGTTAAATTTACGGGGTTGTTGTTGCTTTATAACAACGTGCTACAAAGCCTTTACGTCTCCCAAATTCTCACGCTGGGTGCTGTTTTTTTCGCCATCGGTCTCATGTTCCTGGCGCTTTTCCGATCAGTATCGCTTGCTGTGTTAGGGCTTGCACCGAATATCCTCGCCGCCGGCTTAGTGTTGGGTATCATGGGCCTAGCAGGTATTCCGCTAGACATTATGACTATCACGATCGCCGCGATTGTGGTCGGTATGGGTGTTGATAACTGCATTCACTACATACACAGATTTCGCAAGGAATTTGCAGTCGACAAGAACTACAGCGAGGCAATGTATCGAAGCCACGGCAGCATCGGACGGGCAATGTATTACACAACACTGACTGTCGTTGTTGGCTTTTCTATGCTGACGTTATCCAATTTTACACCGAGTATTTACTTTGGCGTCCTGACCGTTATGGCAATGCTTGCGGCTGTAATGGGTGCCTTACTGCTGCTCCCCAAGCTAATTCTTACCTTCGAGCCGCTTGGGCCCGAGGCAGACTAATGGAATGTCGACCTGGGTGTGGTGCCTGCTGCATCGCACCCACAATACATACGCCCTTTGATGGCATGCCTAATGGCAAGGGCCCGGGGGAGCGGTGCGTACATCTCGATGACACGTCGCTCTGTGGATTGTTCGGTGACGCTCGACGTCCAGCCTGCTGTAGCCAATTTCAGGCGGCGGTCGCCTTTTGCGGTAGCTCGAAAGAAGAAGCGCTAGAGTTGCTAACCGAGCTAGAAGCATTGAGTGACCCAAAAGGAGACTAAATTGACCAATATCCCTTTATTTCCCCTTGGAACTGTTCTTTTCCCCGCGGGTCGCTTACCAATGCAGATTTTCGAGCGGCGTTACGTGGATATGATTTCCAAGTGCATGCGTGAGGGAACCGGCTTCGGTGTTGTGTGGATCAGGCGTGGCTCGGAGGTTGCCGAGGCATCGGTGACAAACCTTGATCTTGGTGATTATGGGACCATGGCAACCATTGTTGATTGGGACCAGCTTCCCAATGGTCTGCTTGGGATTACGATTGAGGGCGCAGAGCGCTTCCATATCGAGGAGATTTGGCGAGACGCCTCGGGTCTCAATATGGCGCGCGTTGATATTGAGCCTCCACCTGATCCGGTTGATATCCCAGAAGAGGGTCGGTCTATGATTGACGTGCTCGCTGGTTTGCAGCGTCACCCTGAGGTGAGACGACTGGGTCTCAAGGCTGATACGGGTAACGCGTGGAATATCTGCCACGTGCTGACACAAGTTCTGCCTATCGATAACTCAGTCAAATATGAACTGCTGGGTATTACCGATATCAACGTTTATGTAGATGAATTAGATGAACTGCTAAGCGAACTCGCGGGTTAGCTTAGTCTTCAGCAATGCTATCGGATTCAGGCCACGACCAACCACCAAGTGCCTGCCAGCGATTGACAATCTCCGCAAATAACTCCGCGGTCTTTTGCGCATCGTAGTCAGCAGAATGTGCTTCGCTGTTATTAAATTCTATGCCGGCTCTTTTACAGGCCTGCGCGAGTACCGTGTGTCCATAGGCCAGACCCGCGAGTGTTGATGTATCGAAGTAAGAAAAGGGGTGAAATGGATTTCGTTTGATTTGGCAGCGTTCAGTCGCCGCATTCAGAAAGCTCGCATCAAAATGTGCATTGTGCCCGACCAGAATCGCTCGATTACAACCCTTATCTTTCACTTCGCGCCTGACTTCGCCAAAGATATCTCCCAGCGCGATTTCCTCTGGCACTGCCTCGCGTAGCGGGTTTTCCGGATCTATCCCTGTGAACTCAAGCGCTGAAGGTTCAAGATTGGCACCTTCGAAGGGGTCTACATTCCTCGCGATAGTGTGACTGACGGACAGTTGTCCCGTATTGTCCAGTACGAAAAAGGTCGCTGCGATCTCCAGGATGCCATCGGTACTTGCGTTGAAACCACCAGTTTCAAGATCCACAACGACCGGAAGGAAACCGCGGAATCGGTGTTTAAAGAGAACTGAACACGTGTCGCTCATTGAGCCTATTCCAGTCGCCATTTCAGGAGTTCACCCGCACGAAGCGGAACGACGGTGCTGGGTCCAAACTGAAGGCTATCAGGGCTCAGATTGTCGATTTTGACGAGATCGACGGTCTGTTGATTTCGTGGTCTTCTGTAGAAGTCGGCACCGAAGTGACTAGTGAATGCCTCCAATTTATCGAGACTGCGCTCTTCCTCAAAGACCTCGGCGTAAAGCGGAATGGCTGCGTGTGCGCTGTAGCAACCCGCGCATCCACAGGATGATTCCTTTGTCTCTACTGTGTGGGGTGCCGAGTCCGTACCGATGAAGAACTTTGGATTGCCGGAGATTGCCGCGCGGCGGAGTGCTTCTTTATGTTGACGGCGCTTTAGTACAGGAAGGCAAAAAAGATGGGGTCTAATGCCGCCAACGAGCATGTCATTTCGGTCAAATAGCAAGTGCTGCGGGGTGATAGTTGCTGCTACGCCGGATCTCGCCTCAGCAACAAAATTGACTGAGTCTTCAGTAGTGATGTGCTCAAGAATGACTCGTAACTCAGGAAGTTCATCGGTTAAGGGAGCCAGAGTCCTTTCAATAAACTTCGCCTCTCGATCAAAGATATCAACGTCTGGATCGGTTACTTCTCCATGAACCAGAAGTGGTAAATCATGTGACTGCATTGCTTCTAGCGTTGGCTTTAAAGTCTCAAGTCCTGTTACGCCAGCGGCAGAGTTTGTAGTAGCTCCTGCGGGATAGAGTTTGACGCCACAAACGAGCTTCGATTCAGCAGCAGCTTTAATATCGTCAGGGGTCGTGCTATTGGTTAGGTACAATGTCATGAGTGGTTCAAACTGCGGATAACCCTCTAACGCTGCCATGATTCGGGCGTGGTACGCCATTGCATCATTCACGTTCTTGACCGGGGGTGTGAGATTTGGCATCACGACCGCACGATTTGCCCACGCCGCCACATCGTTAACACTGCGCTTAAGCATGTCGCCATCGCGTAAGTGAATGTGCCAGTCATCTGGCCTGGTGATCGTAATTCGATGCATGTTTCCACCTTTAATCGAGATCCGTCGCTAGTTTAACAGTGATCGACTGTCCATCGGGCGCCGCCCCGCGTAAACTTCTTGCCCGATTTACAGGAGTCGTAAATGAGCAGCGTTAATAAGGTGGTTCTGGCCTACTCGGGAGGCCTGGATACTTCGGTAATTGTTCGATGGTTGCAAGATACCTATGACTGCGACGTTGTGACTTTCACGGCTGACATTGGTCAGGGTGAAGAGGTCGAGCCGGCGCGCGTCAAAGCTGAAGTCTTGGGTGTAAAGGAGATTTTTATTGATGACTTGCGAGAAGAATTTGTCCGTGATTTTGTTTTTCCAATGTTTCGGGCTAATGCGATTTACGAGGGTGAGTATCTGCTTGGCACGGCGATTGCGCGGCCGCTAATAGCCAAGCGATTGGTGGAAATTGCCAATGAAACGGGTGCCGATGCGATATCGCACGGTGCTACGGGAAAAGGTAATGATCAAATTCGATTTGAATTGAGCGCCTATGCACTTAAGCCTGGTATTCAAGTAATCGCTCCATGGAGGGAGTGGGACTTGAACTCGCGTGAGTCCCTCATGACCTACTGTGCAGAACGCTCGATTCCCGTTGATTTCTCTGCTGCTTCGAAGAAGTCTCCGTACTCCATGGATGCTAATCTGCTGCACATTTCATACGAGGGTGGTGTGCTGGAAGATCCCTGGTGCCCACCAGATGAGTCTATGTGGCGTTGGTCGGTTTCTCCCGAGACTGCGCCTGAAAAAGCCATTGAACTAACGCTCACGTTTGAGGCGGGCGATGTTATTGCGATTGATGGTGAGTCCATGTCCCCTGCGACGGTGCTTGCTTACTTAAACAAAGTGGGTGGCGCGCATGGTGTGGGTCGCTTGGACATCGTTGAGAATCGTTACGTAGGAATGAAGTCTCGCGGTTGTTATGAGACACCCGGTGGGACCATTTTATTACGCGCGCACCGTGCTATGGAGTCTCTAACGCTCGATCGCGAGGTGGCTCATTTGAAGGACGAGTTAATGCCACGTTACGCAAAATTGATCTATAACGGCTATTGGTGGGCGCCCGAGCGCTTGATGCTGCAGGCGGCTATAGATGATTCGCAAACCTCAGTTAATGGTGACGTTCGCGTCATGTTGTATAAAGGAAACGTTATAGTGACTGGCCGGCGTTCAGCAGGTTCGTTATTCGATGATGCAATCGCAACGTTTGAGGACGACGCGGGTAAATATGATCAGGCAGATGCTGAAGGCTTTATTAAATTGAACGCGTTGCGCCTGCGGATTGCCGCTGAAAAAGGGCGGTCAGCACTGGGCAGCGACTGAGGCAACTTTCTTCTGATGTTTGAGAAAATAGCAAATGCTTTACTACGACCATCAGAATGCCCGAGTGTGAGTCTGCAGTAATTGAATTTATCTCCCTTCGGCACCACCGTTGGGCAATAATTGCGACTCTGATGTTGGTCCTGATTTAAAAAAAGGCACACGGTATGAACAATACGCCAGAAACAGCGATCCATACAGACGTGATTATTGTGGGAGCCGGACTTTCGGGAATTGGTTCTGCAGTCCATTTGCAAAAGAACTGCCCCAACCGCGATTACATAATCATTGAGCGACGCGATGCCATTGGTGGCACTTGGGATCTATTCAAATACCCAGGTATTCGCTCTGATTCAGACATGCATACTTTGGGGTACAACTTTAAACCGTGGCGTGCTGAAAAGGCGATTGCTGATGGACCTGCCATTTGGAACTATGTGAACGAAACCGCAGACGAATACGGTATCAGGGACCAGATTCGGTTTGGACATAAACTGATCGCCTCTTCGTGGTCGACAGAGTCTGCCTCGTGGGTACTGACGGTTGAGATTGCAAATGGCGAAACTCAGTATTTCAGTTGCAATTTCCTCTTGATGTGTTCCGGCTATTACAACTATGACGCAGGCCATCAACCTGAGTTTAAGGGTCGTGATGACTTTCAAGGTATTTGGGTACACCCCCAATTCTGGCCTGACGACCTCGACTACGCGGGTAAAAAGGTGGTGGTGATAGGTAGTGGCGCTACTGCAATGACCTTGGTTCCCAACATGTCGCAGTGTGCCGAAAAGGTCACCATGGTGCAGCGCTCGCCGACCTACGTTGTGTCGAGACCTTCGGTTGATCGAGTTGCTAATTTCTTGCGCGCGATCATTCCATCGAGTTGGGCTTACGGCTTGATTCGTCTCCGAAACACACTCTGGCAGCAGCTTATTTATAACCAGACACGAACTAACCCCGATCGCGTGGCACAAAAGTTACTCGAAGACGTTAAAAAGGCAGTGGGTGACATCGTAGACGTTAAAAAACACTTTACACCGACCTATAACCCGTGGGATCAGCGCTTGTGTCTGGTACCTGATGATGATCTATTTACTGCATTGCGTACCGGTAAAGCCGAGGTAGTGACCGATACCATCTCCCATATTGATGCGACAGGGCTGGTAACAGGCTCGGGCGACCACATTGACGCCGATATCATTGTCTCTGCAACTGGCATCGAGCTTCTCAACTTGGGTGGTGCTGATTTCAAGGTTGATGGTAAGCCCGTTAATTTCGCGGAAGAATGGACCTACAAGGGGGTCATGTGTTCCAACGTTCCTAACATGGTTCAAACCTTTGGTTATATCAATGCATCATGGACCTTGCGAGCAGACCTTACCGCAGAGTGGGTTTGTCGCGTGCTTGACCACATGGAAGAGTTTGGGTTTAAGCAGGCAACTCCCCGTATCCCCGAGTTGCTGGCTAGGAGCATGGAGAAGCGTTATTGGATCCATGATTTTTCCGCCGGTTATATGCAGCGCATGATGCCCAAGCTGCCTCGTCAGGGAACTCAGATGCCGTGGGTTAATCCGCAAAACTATCGTAAGGATAAGAAGATGTTTCGCGGTAGCGCCATCTCTGACGGCGCTTTGATTTTTACATCGTGTCACGCTGAGGCAGAGCCGCTGAAAAAAGCGAGCTAAGCGTCATGGATAGGGTACTCCAAGAGTCATACATTGACTGTCCTTATTGCTGGGAGTCGATATCCGTCTTGCTGAACCCTGAGGACTTGGGGGAGCAGTACATTGAAGATTGTCAGGTCTGTTGTCGGCCCATCGAGTTCCTGATTACGCAGGGAGGCATGGGTGAGCTCATGGCTGTGGTATCGGCTGACTCGGAATAATAGGGGTACCTGTTGCTTTGCACGTATCTGACTTATTTTCACGAGTAGGTTTAATTGATGTCCCTTCATGATGAAGCAAACGACTCGGGTGACTCTTCCAAAGATATTTGGCTTTCGCGTCATGACGCTGATGGTATTGCTTCCCAATAGCTCCCTTACCGCTGAGCGGAAAATTGAAACCACTGTCTTGGCGATGTTGACGCGAGATTGGGGTGGTTCGACACTTGAGCACTGCGCTGAAGGTTAACCCGAAGTCACCGTGGCTCGAGTGACAATTCCTGCAGGTATGGCAATTCCTGCAGGTATGGCAATTCCCACTCCACGAGCATCCGTTTATGACCGTAGGTGTCGTTCTGCAAGGGATCATTCAAGTGAGAACCGAAAGCGGGAAAACCCACATTACGCGAGTGGGCCATGCCGTTGCCGAATTAGTGAATCAGCCGCATGGTGTCGCCAATATGGGCGATGAAAATGCATGATTTTATTAGTGTATGCGGGGGTTGAAGGGCAGCCAGTAACGGTGTCGATTACCCAGAATACGCCCTAAAAAGGGTTGAGGCCTCAGTCCTTAGGACGATTTCGCACTGCGAGTCTCGCGTTTGACGCTGGTCTAGCCGACTTTTTACGCAGCTTTTAATGAAAGTCCCTATAAAAGTCCTTATAAAAGTTCCTAATGAAAGTCCCTCGACTTAACTGCCAGATGACTCAGTGCATGACTGTGGTCGTATAGGGCGCTGGCAATAACATGTGTAACGCCATCACGTGACTCGACGGTGCCCTTGATCAGTAGGAGTTGCGCGGTCATCAGTGCGGCTCTGAACTGCTCTTGAACACCAGGCCAGACCACCACATTGATGTTTCCTGTTTCATCTTCGAGTGTAAGAAATACAACACCTGAAGCAGTTCCCGGTCGTTGGCGGCAGGTAACAAGTCCCGCCGTTCTCACAAAGCGGCGGTTACCCATCGTGATGAGCTCGGACTGTTTCCAGCATTGATCGAATGGCGATTGTTGCCGTAAGAGCGCTAGGGGATGTGCGCGCAGGGTTAGGCCGGTACTTTGATAATCAAATAAAACATTTTCCGTCATCGAGGGAGGAGCAATGGCTAAAGCACCATCCTCGGCAGATGAGTGCTCATCAATCAGTAACGGTTGGGCCTCTTTGACGGCCATCACAGCCCAATGTGTTTTGTGGCGATGTCCTGAGAGTGATGACAAAGTATCGGCAGCAGATAGCGCCTCTAAATCGTCCTTATCCAGCTTTGCACGTCTTTTGAGATCTATGACCGACTGGAAAAGCCCCGTGCGCCGAGCATCTATCAGCTGGTCTGCGCCGCGCTTACTGAATCCCTTAACCAACCGCAACCCTAAGCGAATGGTGTTCTGCCGTGACTGCGGTGTTGACAGTAACTGGTGGTCCCAGTCGCTCGCGTTGACGTCTACAGGTAGCGAGCTAATACCGTGTCGCTCTGCGTCTTGAATGAGCTGTGAGGGCGTATAAAACCCCATGGGTTGGCTGTTGAGCAGACCGACATAGAATGCGCCAGGGTGATGGCGCTTAAACCACGCGGATACATAGGCTAGCAAGGCGAAGCTAGCCGAGTGTGATTCTGGAAACCCATAACCACCAAAGCCTCTAATTTGATTGAAGAGCTGGTCCGCAAATTCTGCGCTATACCCTCGATTCAACATGCCTGTTTTTAGCTTGTTCTCGAATGTCAGCAATTTGCTGTTCTTCCCCCAGTTGGTGATAGCTCTCCTAAGTGAGTCGGCCTCTCCGCCACTAAATCCGGCGGCCACCATCGCTAGTCGAATGACTTGCTCCTGAAAAATCGGTACTCCGAGCGTACTTTTGAGTACGGACTGAATTGCTGGATCTGGATAACTAATGGGTTCTAATCCGGCACGTCGTCTAAGGTAGGGATGCACCATATCGCCCTGGATGGGTCCCGGCCGAACAATAGCAATTTCGATGACAAGGTCATAAAAACAGCTCGGTTTTAACCGCGGGAGCATCGACATCTGCGCCCTCGATTCAATCTGAAAAACACCCAACGAGTCCCCGGTTTGTAGCATGCGGAAAGTAGCCTGGTCGTCTTTCGGGATGTCCTGAATACTTCGAATGGCGGGTGTATTTCGTTGAATCAGGGCAAGTGTCTTACGAATAGCCGAGAGCATCCCCAGCGCTAGGATATCTACTTTCAGTAAACCCAACGCTTCGATATCTTCTTTATCCCACTGAATTACTGTTCGGTTTGGCATGCTGGCATTTTCGATAGGTACCAAATTCGAAATAGGGCCACGACTAATGACAAAGCCGCCAACATGCTGGGATAAATGCCGTGGAAATCCGAGGATTTGCTGTGTCATTTTCAAGAAAAGATCAGCCTGCTGGTTACTCGCCTGAATGCCTTGTTCCTTGAATTTGGCGGTGAGCTCACGTTCTCGATTCCACCACGCGAGTGATTTAGCCAGCTCTTCTACGAAGACAGCGTCCATTCCGAGAGCCTTACCGACGTCTCTTACGGCGCTGCGAGAGCGGTAGGTAATGACCGTTGCTGCTAGGGCGGCGCGCCGACGGGTATATTTTTCGTAAATGTACTGAATGACCTCTTCGCGTCGCTCATGCTCGAAGTCGACATCAATATCAGGTGGCTCATCGCGCTCCCGCGATATGAAGCGTTCGAATAGCAGTGACACATGTTCGGGTGAAACTTCGGTAATGTGGAGGCAGTAACAGACAACCGAGTTAGCTGCCGAGCCTCGACCCTGGCACAAGATGCCCCTCCGGCGTGCGAAATTGACAATGTCATAAACCGTAAGGAAGTAATACTCATAGTTGAGTTCTGTGATGAGTTCGAGCTCGTACTCGATACGTTTGTGTATGTCACTTGGGATGCCTTTGGGCCATCGTTTATTCGCGCCTTCTGAAACACACTCGCGCAAATAGCTATTGGCCGAGTGACCGTTCGGAACCACTTCTTCCGGGTATTCATACCGAAGCTCATCCAGAATGAAATGGCATTGCTGTGCCAGTCGCAAGGTCTCGCCAATCAGTTCAGGGGGGTAGAGTGGGAGCAGCTTATCGAGGCGTCTGAGATGTTGCTGACTATTACTCGAGCGTCGTTTCCCAAGTTCCTGCACCGAGCTGTTGTGGCGTATGGCCGTTACGACATCGTGCAACATCTTTCTGCTCGCAGAGTGCATCTCTACACTGCCACAGGCGATAAGCGGCGCCTTTAGCTCGGAGGCAATCTGCTGTAACTCGGCTAGGCGCGCGGTGTCGTCGTGGTGTAGGAGCTGCGTAACCCCAATCCAGAATCGATCAGCGAATCGACGTGACAGTATGTCGGCGTGGTGTTTTTCCTTGTCAATGTGCGTTGGCAGCCAAATGATAAAGCAGCGCTTGAGGTGAAAATAAATATCACGCAGGTGGGTCAGATACTGTCCTTTTTCGCTACGTCGACGCGAGCGGCTGATTAAGTTCGATAATTCACCGTAAGCCGCCCGTGATGGCGCAATAGCGACAAGTTTTAATCCTTCACTGACATTAAATTCACTGCCAATGATGAGTTTGAAATCGAGCTCTTTTGCGACGACATGTGCTTTGACAACACCTGCAAGAGAGCATTCGTCTGTGATCGCCAAGGCGGAATAACCCAGATTTACCGCTTGTTCCACCAGTTCGGACGGGTGCGATGCGCCTCTTAGGAAGCTGTAGTTACTGAGACAGTGGAGCTCGGCGTAAGACATATCATTATACTGTTTTTTTATACAGTATAATGACTTTGGCAATAAACCCCACATCGATTCAGTTGTCAGTCATACTGACGACTGAATCTTCAAGTGAAGGAAGGTCACGCCATGTTTAAACGGATAGTTACTGCCTGTATGGCTGTGTTGGTCGTGGGTTGTACTGGTCTGCCCGATGATGTCGAGCCTGTCGTTGGTTTTGACTCTGAGCGCTACCTCGGCACATGGCATGAAATAGCCCGTCTCGATCACAGCTTTGAGCGTAACCTAGAGCGCGTTACGGCAACCTACGGCCTCAATGAGGACGGTTCAATTTCTGTGTTGAATAAGGGTTTTAACACGCAGAAAGGGGAGTGGCGCCAAGCTGAAGGTGTGGCTAAGCCGATGGGATCCCAGGACGTGGGGCACCTCAAGGTTTCTTTTTTTGGTCCTTTCTACGGCACCTACGCTGTGTTCGAGCTGGCGGACGACTACAGTTATGCCTTTGTCTCGGGTTACAACACCGACTACTTATGGCTTCTAGCGCGTGAACCGCAAGTAAGCTCGGAGGTACGTGAGCAATTTATTGCTCAAAGCCAGTCGCTTGGGTTCGAAACAGGCGATTTGATATGGGTGGTCACCGAGTAAATCTGTTAGGTGCATGGGAATATCGCCCTAAGCAACGTCATATTAATCGAATAAACCGTGCAAAAACCAACAGCGGCTGTGGCGATCTTGAAAGATCCAAACAGGCTGCCCACTGCCTGTCTTTGCGATGTAATAGTCACGACTAGTGGGCTGACTCCACCAGTAGTCCTCGAGGCGCTCAGGCCCTTTGACAATATCCAGGACATCCATCCAGTGCAGTTGATTGCCTCGTTGGCTGATGGGCTGAGGTGCGGTTAGCAACCAAAATGGACGATTGCGTGTTGAAGCGCCATCAGCCTCTGTTGTCAGTTGATTGGGGTCGGTATAAGAACAAAATTCTGGCAAATGTTCGGTGCGCTCGTAGATATGAGTGACGGCCTGAAAACCCAGGCGGCTACGTAGACGATCAATCAGTTGCGATAAGGGTTCCTGGTGTTTGGACTCCGAAAAGAGATCCTGAGTTCGGTGTTGCGCTGGAGATAGCTCACAGGCCTCGAGTTGTATGCCTTCAATCAAGTCCTCGAACGTCATTTGATCGAGCTTAAGCTGCGACTGCTCCAGCCAGCGTTTGGGATTGTTATGGCATTCGCTACTGCGGATATCTAAGGCTGTGTGTTGCCCTTGGGTGGGTATAAATACCCAGCGAAGTTGCGGCGTTTCCAGTTGTGTATGCCGAAGGAATAAAGAGAGCTTTTTCAGTAGAGCCTCCATTGCTGGAATCAGCTCCTGATTATTTTTTGATCCGTAACCGAGCCAGGCAACGTCGTTGTATTCTGGATCGGGTTGAAAATCTTCCAGAGCGACTTCAACCCGACATAGTAGCCGGTCAATCCACAATGAAAATTCATGACCGCAGCGTTGCTTAACGGAAGTGCTGGGTAGTATCAGTAGGTCCTTAAAGGTACGAACGCCGGCTTTAGCCAGCGCCGCTGTGTCTTTGGGGAATTCATCGAGATAAGACAAAGGGATGGGGGATAACTGAGATTCCAAGGGCATATCCTGATGAGCAATCGATGCGACAGAAGTACGATTAAATTGACTCAGTAGCCACGCTGATTCGCGACTGGGTCCAACACCCGCGAATACACTGAATCCGCGTTGGTCGAATTCAATAGCGATTTTTTTCAGCAGAGCTTCGAGCCCACCATTAACCAAGAGGCAGCGACTGATTTCTAGCTGCAAGCAGTTATCTCGCCACAAGCTTAATGTCGGTGTAATGGAATACGCCCATTGCCTTAGGCGCTTAAGCGCTTGGTGTTCCTTCTCGCGATCTCGGCTTAGTAATTGGAGGGGATGTCCGCTGAGTAAACCACTGACGGTCGATTGCTTTAGACCTGTAGTTACGCCCAATGCCTCGACCTCGTCATCACAGGTTACAACTCGGCTTGCCTCAATAACGACGCGCAGGCTGGCATCACCAAAACTCGGTTTTGGTATCAGAGCCTCGAGAGGTAATTTAGGAAAATGTAGGCAAAGCCAGAGCACAGACTTCATCCATATACTGTTTATTTATACAGTATATGGATGATGGGCTAGTTCACAAGCGATAACCTAGCGATCTAGTAGTCTGCACAATCTATGACCGTATTAACCTTGCCTGATACCTCGTAGAATGACTTTTCGACTTTCCGCGGGGTCAATCACCATGTCGATTTCTAGGTAGGCTGCGGCTTCGGTCGCGCGACCTTTCTCGTACATGTCTGCCACCAATTTCTCGTAGAGCGCATCACGCGCATCGCCCTCGGGAACCGCCTCCAGCTCTTTTTTGAAACCGAGCCTAACGGCACCTTCAAGCCCCATACCGCCAAACTCGCCCTGCGGCCAACTCGCGGTGATGGTCGGAAACTCAAAAGAGCCACCTACCAGCGCCATGGCACCCAATCCGTAACCGCGTCTAAGGAACAAACCCACCCACGGTGTATCGACGCTGGCCGCCGTATTGAAGAGCTCGGGCATGACTTTCGCTGCCCCCATTGCTTCGCTGTCGGGTCCCACCATAAATCCGGGTGTATCAACGAGAGATACGATGGGTAATCGCCATCGCTTGGCCAGTTCCATCATTTCACCTGCTTTTCTGGCTGCGTCGACATCCACCGCACCACCCAAATGGCGGCAGTCGCTGGCTATGACTGCAACAGGATGACCTTTAATCCGGGCTAAGGCTGTAACTACTGCACGTCCGTAGACGGGACGCAGTTCCAGTACCGACTGCTGGTCAAATAGCACGTCCATGACCCGTCTGACGTCATAGGCCATGCGCCGATTCTCAGGCAGGATAGTTCTTAGAGCTGTTTGATCAGCAACGGCGCTTGGCTGAACGGCACCTTGGGCGTAACTCAAAGCCCACTTCGCCAATGCGGTGGCGTGGGCTTCGTCCTCGGCTAATAGATCGATTGCACCTGCATTGCATAATGTATTAACTGGCCCGATTTCATTGGGATGAAAACTGCCTAGTCCACCACCCTCAATCATGGCAGGACCCGCCATGCCAATCGATGATGATTTGGTTGCAATACGGATGTCCCCTGCGCCGAAAAGAGCGGCATTGCCCGCGAAACAGTATCCATTATTCACAGTGATACGAGGCACTTTGCCGGTGAGTCCCGCCCAGCGGCTGAAGGAGGTGCTGTTCAACCCCGCAATATTCACCTTGACGTCGGTATCGCCCGGACGACCACCACCACCCTCGGTGTACATCACTAAGGGCAGGCACTCTCGCTCTGCAACCTCGAAAATTCGGTCGAGTTTTTGGTGGTGGAAGAAGCCCTGTGTACCGGCCAGTACACTGTAGTCGTAGATCGCGACGGCGACATCGCTTTCCCCGTTTACGATCAGGTCTGTGTTAATAGTTGCTGTGCCTGTAATCACGCCGTCGGCCGCAGTATCAATGCGCATTGACTCCGGATCTCTTCGCCCGCGCTGCGCTGCTACCGCCAATTGTCCGTACTCCACGAAGCTGTTGCCATCGACCAGGTCTACCAAATTTTCACGTGCAGTTCGAAAACCTTTAGCGTGACGCTTCTCCTGCGCCGATTTTCGCACCGTATCTGAGGTGTCCGCGATTATCTGATCTAAATGCGCTTGTGCATCGATTTGGGTCGGTCCTTTTGACACAGTTCGCTCCTGCGATCGAATTGCTAGACGATAAGGTTCATGTCCTGATCAGGCAAGTTTTCCCAAAGGTCAGGCTCGGTGTTCATCGCTGGGTTACCATGCGCGTTTCATCGGTTGTTATCAGAGAAACATATATGCAAACCCTACATACCTTCCTTGCCGCAACCTGCGCCGTCACACTCTTGCTCGCTGGGTGTGGCGATTCACAGCCTCAGTCCAGTGATACCCCAGTAGTTGCAGATGCGTCAGTTACACAGTCCGAGCATGAACGTTTGAACGCATATTTGGCGGAAGTCTTCGCCGAAAACCTCGCTCGGCAGCCCTTTACGGCAAGCTATCTCGGGGTCAAAGATCGCCAAGATGAGTGGAACCCGCAATCAGAAGCCTTTTGGGATGAGGAACGGGCTCGGATGGAAATGGGACTGATTGAGCTCGACGAGTTTGATCGGTCAGCGCTTCCTAAGGCGGGACAACTCTCGCTTGATCTTTACCGCATGTCGCTCGAGCGCTCGCTTATGCTCGATGACTTTCGACATCATGCTTACGCGCTCCACCAGTTCTCCGGTGCTCATACCAGTATCCCCAGCGCGCTTATTAACATTCACCGGGTGACCTCAGTAGTAGATGCTGAGGCTTATGTAGGGCGGTTAAAGAACGTTGAGACTTATTTAGGAGAGGTTGAGGAGCAGCTCCTACTCCGAGCTGATCAAGGGTTTTATCTTGTCGACTGGATGTACCCCGCTATTTTGGAGTCCTCGAGCAATGTCATTAGCGGGCAGCCGTTTGATGATTCAAAGAATCTCTCCCCTGTGTGGTCTGACTTCCAGGCGAAAGTTGCCAAGCTCGAGCTTCCAGAAGACGAAGAGGCGCGTCTGCTCAATGCTGGGCGTGATGCCTTGGTCTTTCAGTTTAAGCCCGCTTATAAGCGTTTTATGGCTGCGGTCAAGCGCCTAGCGCAGTCGGCAACAAGCGATGATGGAGTCTGGCGATTTCCTGATGGGGAGGAGTACTACCAGCGCCTGCTTAAGTGGTTCACGACAACCGACTTAACAGCCGATGAGGTTCACCAGCTAGGCCTGGCCAACATAGACCGAATTCATGAGGAGATGCGATCGATAATGCGACAGGTCGGTTTTTCGGGATCGCTCCAAGAGTTTTTTGTGTTTGTTCGGGAAAATCAGGAGTTACGTTACCCCAACACCGATGAAGGCAGGGAGCAGTACCTTGAGGATGCGCGATCGGCTATTGCACGCATGGAAGAAAAGTTACCAGAGTATTTCGGTGTGCTTCCGAAAGCGGACTTGATCGTTAAGCGTGTCGAGCCGTTTCGTGAGCAGAGCGCCGGTAAAGCCTTCTATCAGAGTCCGCCGCCTGACGGATCGCGCCCCGGTATTTTTTATGCCAACCTGTTTGATATGTCTGCGATGCCAAAGACTGATTTGGAAGCCTTGGCTTTTCATGAGGGATTGCCCGGACACCACCTTCAACGTGCTATTACAGCCGAGTTGGAGGGCGTTCCCGATTTACAGCGCTACCTGAGTTTTACTGCATTCTCAGAGGGTTGGGGCTTGTATACCGAGCAACTGGCTTACGAAATGGGATTTTACGAGGATCCGTATTCGCGATTTGGTCAGTTGGCAATGGAACTCTGGCGAGCCGCGCGATTGGTCGTGGATACTGGCATCCACAGCAAGCGCTGGAGTCGCGAGGAAGCAATTGCCTATTTGGTCAACAACACACCCAATGCAGAATACGACTGCATCAAAGCCATTGAGCGCTACATAGCCATGCCCGGGCAGGCGACTGCTTACATGATTGGAAAGCTGCGGATTGTTGAACTTCGCGAGCAGGCGCGCGAAGCGTTGGGAGATAAGTTTGATATTCGGTTGTTCCACGACACGGTTCTTGGAAGCGGCCCGGTCCCGCTTAACAAGTTGGCAGAGAACATCGATGCCATGGTTCGAGTGCAAGGTTCAGAAGGGTAAGAACAGCGAAGCCTGGTCACATGACTCTGATAATCATCAGAAGGGCGAGTGTGGTGAGTAGTATTTTGAGCAGTGTTTGAAATAATTTCTCAGGCAAGCGGCCTAGCAATTGCAGCCCAATGAGTGTCCCGCCAAAGCCCGCTGCAATCATGGCCGCGAGCGGGATAAGCCACTCGTACCAAACGAAGCCAAGTCCGCTAAACAGCACGATGCGAAGAAAGTTCATTGTCGAAACACTGGCAGCCATAGTGGCGACCAACTCTTGCCGGTTCGCTGCTTGATGTCTGAGGTAGGCCGCAATCAAAGGGCCGGTTGCGCTGACAAATACCCCAATGAAGCTGATGCCAATGCTAAAGAGCAGATTATGACTGCGTCGATGGGTTTTTATGGCTGGGATGGGTACCCAGGTGACCAGCAGCGTAAAACCCGCGAGTAGCAGAGTGAGTTGTATCTCATTTAGCCAGAAAGCGCTAAAGGGAGCAGCTATGAGGGTGCCAATGAGAGCGCCGATGACCAATGGCCAGAATAAGCGTATCGAGACATGGGGGCGAGTCATCATGGCCCGTCCGGTATTGGAGCCAAGCTGAACGACGCTGTGCAGTGGTACGACAGCGGCGATAGGGACAGTTATGACAAGCACCGCGAGTACCAACGTACCGCCACCGATACCCACGGATGCAGTGAGTATTGAGGCGATAAAGCTGGTTATGATCAGCAACAAAAAGATATCGCTTGTGATGGGTAGTTCAGGCATCTCGTACCGAGCTAGGTAGCACGCCGAGAGCATAACGCAGTCAGGTCTAAGATTAGAGCATCGTCGATAACGCCGTATGGACGTGAGACCCCGAAGCTCGGAGGGGAGCCCGAGTCCCGGGGTAGTGGGGAAGTGGATGGAGAGTAGGCGCTATGCGACAGGCGTTAAGAACGTACCTGTCTTAGTGGCAAGCGCCTTACCACGGTGTGCAATGTCATGAGTTTCCAGAATAGGGTTCGTGGGTAACCGCACATCGACTTCGCGTTTGCCGCCACGTTGTTTGACCACGGTGACTTCACGGTAGGCATTAATGTGCAGACGTAGCGATACGGGTGTTGAGTCAGATAGCGCTTCGCTCGATCTGAACAAGAAGAGTAGGGTGTCCGTACTGGCAGCGGCTAGCTGCAGTTTGCGAATTTCTGCATAACGGAAGTGAGTGCTCCCTAACCAGGCAAATACCATGCTGCAGGTTGTACTGAGGACCGCTTGCTCGGTAGCCCATAACGTTTCATCACGGTGTTTTGGATGAACCATAAGTACTTGTTCAGTGGGAATATGATGGGCGCGTAATAACGGAGCATAGGGTGTGTGTGGTGCATTAATGAAAGCTTGCCAGCGCTTCTCGCTTGCCAGTTTTTGCATTGTGGGTAGAAAGATTCCCATGCATTCAGCACCATCCTGATCGCTTAGGACTTCGACTGCGCCGTGGGTTGGCCAACCATTGAGGTGAAGCTCTTTATCGAGGCTCTCAAAGCCAGTGGGGATACTTTGTCTGTTATGCCAGTCCGCATTGGCTGACTTAGTGGTTAGAATGACGCGTGAATTACTGCGTCCTTCACTGCCCTGCCAGGTGTCCGGACGATTGATGATTTGCTCTATGGAATAGCTCATGATGTGCTCCAAAAATAAGACTAATGCGTGCTGAAATGGCATTAGTAAAAAATACTGTATAAATAAACAGTATTTCCATTATGATTGAAAAGCAAGAGAGACGATATTTGTGTGTCGTGAAAAGCGACAGGTTGCTCATTACGCATTAAGAGAGCCTCGATTTCGGCGTTACTACCCGGCAAGTTGGTTCTCTGGTCTCGGGAGCTGGATGTTGCGCTTCATCCTGGGCTGGAGCGCCTGGGAGCTGACAGCATCACCCCTGTGGGTTGGCATTGCGGGAGCGTTGATGTTGGCTCCGGCACTTGTTTTGTCGCCTTACTTTGGCGTGCAGTCAGACCGAGTTAACCCTCGGCACGGTCTGATTTTTTCGATGATATTTCACTCATCCATCGGTCTTACAGGCGCCATAACGACCTTTCTTGGCGCCTTCAATGAGCTAACGCTGCTGTTGCTCGCAGCAGCGCTGGGGTCTGCATCAGCATTACATAATCCCATGCGTTTGGCGCTCGTGCCGCTTCTGGTGCCTCGTAGTGCGCTGCCGAGCGCTATTGGGCTCGTAGCCATGTCCTTCAATATTGCCCGCATCTTGGGCCCCGCAATATGCGCCGCAATCATTGCTCAGCTGGGCGTCGGTTGGGCTTGGCTCGTTGCTGTTTGCATTTTCGCAACCTCTGGCGTGATTTTGAAAACACTTCGCGGTGTCGGCACACGGGAAAGCCGCTCTGATAAGAGCGTCAACAGCGAACTTATCGAGGGCTTGAACTACGTGCGCAATAACCCGGTGGTCATTGTGATTTTATTGTCGACCATCGTTAACGGTCTTTTAGGACGGAGCTTTATCGAACTGCTTCCTGCGGTATCAGGTCGACTGTTGATGGGTGGGGCGAGCGAATTGGCGTGGCTGACCGCCGCGGCAGGCACGGGCGCGGTTCTCGGTGGCTTATTAATGAGCAGGCAGGCCGCTCATGTTATCGGCCTATATCGCCTGATTTTAGTTGCGCTTTTGGGTGCCACTTTACTACTTGCCACTCTGAACTGGTTGGATACTCTGATAAGCCTCGCTGCTGTGGTGGGTCTTATTACCTTTACCGCGACGATTGCAGGTACTGGATGTCAAGCACTAACCCAGCTAGTCATTGACCCAAATTACCACGGGCGCGTCATGAGCCTGTGGTCGATGACAATGATGGCATCTCCTGCATTGGGGGCCGCTACCAATGGCGCCCTTGCAGAGTGGGCAGGGTTCGTTACGACCTTTGCTGTCGCGTCAGCGTTGGGGGTATTAGCGGTGCTGGCGCTTTACGCGCGCCGGCGAGTTATCTCAGATTTCGTGCCTGAGGCGATTGCCACAATAAGTGACTCGAGATAGTCCCAGCAGTCTCCGGGCATAAAGCCTTTGGCACTGCCATCCGCGGCAAAGTTGAGGTGCAGGCAGTGATCAAGGCTTTCCGGCGTATGTCTGCTAAGTGCCTGCTGCATCAAATTCATCCGGCTGCGCCAGACACCTAACTGGTCGAGTGCAGCGCCCGCCGGTGAGCCTTTATTCACAGCGGCTGAAGCGTCGATTAGGAGTCTGAGCTCTTTTGATATTGGCCAGAGAATGGCCGGTGCCGCGCTACCCTCGGCTTTGAGTCCGCGCAGCGCACGCAGAGC
>Ga0160423_10000152_pt1 | contig 50732 bp, 68 predicted proteins | sample CRUFie14St8metaG_FD_108191 | JGI IMG/M metagenome (GOLD analysis project Ga0160423, IMG submission 108191) | Marine microbial communities from the Costa Rica Dome - CRUD Field 142mm St8 metaG | ecosystem: Environmental > Aquatic > Marine > Oceanic > Photic zone | place: Costa Rica: the Eastern...
GAAACTCTTTAAATGATTTCATATCCTCGGTTATTCCCATTTAGCCTGGATTATCCCAGCCTTTAATTATATCTGGCGAAAAGTTGTTGTAGGAGAATTCTAATCTATCAACAAGCTTTACCGCTCCACCTTCCGTACGATCTATGGCAACAAAACCTTCTGCGTTGGTTACCTTAAATCCGGATTTTGTTTTTACAAACGTCCCAATATTACTGAGACTGTTAAGTTTATTTATAATAATTAATTTACTGTCTACAATAAAATTCTGTAATTCAAAGACATTTTGTAGATTTTTTTTATTTTCTTTACTGAAAAATGACATAACTGCCGATTTTTTTGCCTCTACGCCAGCTTTTCCTTTAGGTGATTTCATTTTATCTGCTTGTTTAGCGTATCTGTTATTCACCCAATCTATTAATTCGTCAACGTGTTTACCCGTGTCGGTTATTCTTTTTCTTTCTCTAACTTTTGTATTGTTAAATATATTGATAACCATATTTAATTCTTTATTACTTTCTATCTCTTTTAATACTCCAGATTTTATTTTTTGGAATATCTTTCCTGCATTTGATAATGCTACTGTAACTTCTTTTGTTGTTTTAGAATCTAATACTGCACCGGATGTTCCAGGTAAAGTTGCGTCCTGCATCCAAACAGATTTAGATTTTTTTAATTTACTAGCTATCTCACCACCGAAGGAAGCTTTCATTGTTTGAAATGTTGCTCCTGAGTAAGATGTGTGCCATACAATACCAACTTTAGCGGAAGCTATTTGTTTAGCTAAAGGTGTTCCAACTGGAATTGCATAAGCGATTGTATTGGGATGGAACACTAAATGTTTTTTCCCATCGATCTTTTCTATCTTAAGATCTTTCCTTTCAAACATAAAGTCACCTTGGATAACACCTTGTATTCCAAGATCCTTTAGTTCATCAAATGCGAGCTTAAGTTTTTTATTCAGATCTCCACTGGTATCATTATCAATGTCATCATGATTTTTATATACCTTAGCTCCAGTTTTTGCAAAGATGCCTTTCTTTGCAACGAAGAATTGACCATCGCTTGGATCAATTCCCGCGAATACGGCGGGAGCACCGTCCCATTTAACAGTGACGTCAACTGCAGTGGGTGTATTCCCAGCAAGCATATCCCTTAGTGATCGAAGGGCAAGTATTGCCTGTCTGGCTCCCTTAACTCCACCATCCAGAACTAAATCCTCAATGTGTGTCATGTGAGTATTCTTAGATTCCGGAATGTATTGTTTAAGTGATTTCATTTATTTGTACCTTTAAGGTATTATATCCTTTTATTAGTCTATGGTAAACCCCTTTTGGAATAAATACCTTTTTAACATCGTTTAATAACATAGGTAAACAATCTTCTATTTGTAATTGCCAACCTTCTCCTTCTAGTATTTCTACTTCACGATCTGAATTATCTCTATGCCAAACATATTCACTATCAGGTGCCAGAACATCAAATGTTCTGATACCGTCTTGTTCGGTATAAGGTTTACCAGAAATAATTTCCGCCACCTTTTAATCCTAACTGTTTAGCATATCTAGGCAAATTACATGCCCAATATCCAGGAGCTAATTTATCTTTCTTATTCGGACAATCATGTCTATCCGAAAAAGCTTTAGCTCTTTCTTTGTCATTAATTTTTACGTCTCCACCTTCTACATCTTTTGCGTTTCCAAAATTAACTTTCTTAACGTTTCCTGATGAAGGGTCTTTTACATATACTACGAATTTTTTTGGACCTGAACTTCTTCTTGGTTTATTTAGTTCAACATTATCGCCTTGGTATTCTGCCTCGACCATAGGTTGTTCCAAAGGAACCATTTTACCTTCATATAATCCAAAATGTCTATCTTTAAATGATTTCATTTTCCTACCTTTATGTAAGTTGAAGAATCAGTCATATTTGAACCTGCATAGTTAACAAAGTTTGTCATAATGTTATCTGCCTTTTGTCCTATATTCTTTTGTAAGAAATACGCAACATATAAAGCAGCAAGTTTAGCAGAGATCCATGTCCAATCTTTTTTCTTTATTTCTTCTTCAAAGTCTTTAAATTTTGCACCCTTATAGAATTCACTATATAAATCAAACATTAATTTAGTAGATCTCTTATCACCTCTTGCTATTTTCTTAGCTTTTGGTTTAATACCCTTCGCGTGTGCGGGAGGAGCTTTACCAACAGTTCTTTTTATAAAGTCTAGCATAATACCCCAAGATAATCCACCACCTCTGGCTTTCTTACCTTTTATTTCAGCTTTGTTTGAATCACCTGGAGAGTTATCCTTAAATGTCATAGCTCCAGTATCATAAACAAGTGTCATACCTTTTGATGACCAAAAGGTTCCACCTTTGGATTCTAGTTCAATTGCTTTTAATTTATGTCTTGGGGTTTCTGGTGGTACTTTGTTATTATATTCTTTATTTGGTGGAGGATCGTTTTTCTCTGGACCCTTTAATGATATAGCAACTAATCTTCTTTCATTAAACAATTTCATAATAGAAGCGTTTAGTGCGCCAACAGAACTAACATCTAGTTCTTTTTTTACATCCATACCTTTTTCTACGGCCCAAACATCACCTGGGTTCCACTTATCATCTTTTAATGGTTTAAATCCATTATTCTTATAAGCCATATTCTTTAATTGATATATTAAAGTCATGTACGGACCCGCGCGGTCGAAGACTTGACCTTTATGGATATATCCTTCTTTTGCTAACCATTTAGATATAACATACGAAGACATAATCCAGTTATCTGGTGCTTCTAATATTTGATCTGTATTAATGTCAATGTGTTTGGAACCATTATCTTTATATGCTTGTGCTATACGTGCTTCGTCAAAATGATCTAAATCATTACTCCAACCATCATCGACCATTGCACGCATCATACATGCGTTATGAGATTCGTTCCTTGCGGTATCTTTTGAACCAGAACCAGCGCCACCGGTTCCACCACCCATTACTTTAGATTTAGCAAGATCGTTTGATTTAATTTCCTTTCCATCTTTATCTGTAAGAGGAAATCCAGATCTGCCGTAATGGTCTGAATTTTTTTTAAAGTTTTGACAATGTGCTATGGCGTCATCAATGTATTCATCACCAACTTTAAACGTTCCACCTTTTGCAAGTTCCAAAGGAACTTTGTCTTGAATAAGACGCATAAGAATATCGATTCTAGCTTCACCCGTTTTGGAATTATTCTTTTCCAATTGTTGTTTGGTTAGCTTGACTGCTTCTTGTATAGTGAAAGTTTTAAAACGCATAAACATGTTTCCCATTTAAATAAAATTACATGTCTATTTATGCAATTTATTTTTCTGTTTCTTCGTAACCGTCAAAAAAAGGATTAGGTTTTATATTACCTTTGTTATCAAATGCAATAACTTTTATTCTATGTAGTTGTTCCACCGCGCGTTCTGCGCCAACTCTTAGACCTTTAATCCATATCTCTCTTCCTATTAGAACTGAGAATATGAGTAATATAAAAACTTGATATATGTTAAGCTCTATCATAAATTTTATAAGTTAGCTCCCAAACTTTTTTATTATATTGAGTGGTGAAGGAGACTTCCTTCTTAGAATGGTTTCTAAGTAAGGAGTCTGAGATTTCACGCATTCTATGTATGCACTCATATTCAGTTTCAAACGGACCTTCCGTTCCTTCATACTTGTGCATAATCAGAAGTCTCCTTCGTCAACTTGTAAAACTCTTAAGCCTTGTCCTCTCCACATATCAACTACACGTTGTCTATCATCAAGAACAAACCTAACGTTAAACTTATCTTTAATATGATTCTGATAGATTTCAAATTTAACAACACTGTCTTCTCTAAAATCTCTATCAGTCCTCATAATTAATTGGTCATAGTTTATATGATGTGCTCTTAACCACTCTTCAGTAAGTTCTCTGCATACATCATTACCCATTCTTCCAGTAACAACTAAAATGGTATAACCTTGATCTTCATACAATTGTACCAATTCAATAATTTCTGGAATAGGTAAATCGTTATGGACTTGGCTATAATCGTGATGTTCACGGATTTGGTTACCATCTGCATCGTAATGTGAAGCAATAGTTCCATCAATGTCAACTATGATTGCATCTCTTAAAGTATCTTTATCTGTCATCTTATAAATGTCTCCGCTAAATTCTTAATTAAAAATAATAAACCTGCACCATTTAGCATTATAAGTGCTCGGTCTTTCCATACGATACTAACCCATAACCATAAACTAATTCCGATTAAGGATAAGCATAAATCGTAGAATGCCAATTCTGGGATTCCACGAATTGAGATAGCCATTAAAACAAATAATGAGGCTATCCATTTAACTACCCAATCTGCAGTGTACTTTGGCGTTGCAGATTTAAAAATTCTTTTTGAATTCTCTAATTCTTTTTTATCAAACTTTGTCATTAATATCCCATTGTCATGTGTGAATATGCATCAGGACATTTATCAATCTCCTTTCCGCACATACATAGTTCTTCTTCTTCGATATCTACAGCACCAACCATATCTCTGATTTGTGCTTCAGTATATCTTTGTTCTCCGTCTCTTACGGATTGTTCTGCTAATAACTTATAATACATATTTCTCCTTATCTAATGTAATCTGGACCGTATTGTCTCATTCCAGTAATTGTATAACCTTCTAGGATGTTTCCTCTTGCGTGGTTTAAAGCAGGAGCTTTCCAGCTTTTTGCCATAAGGACATCACCTAATTCAAAGTCTTCATGTTTAAGATTAATGAATCCCCATACAGAATCACCAGAACCTGTAGTTCTAATAACCTTAATAAATTTTTGACCTTTTTTCCAATCACATGACATATCACCAGCTAATCCTGGGTGTCTCATATCATGGGCGTTAACTATATCTTTACATAGTTTATCTAAAGCATCTACTAACAGAGTTGCTTGTTCTGTTGCTTGTTCTTTTGTCATAAAATATCTCCTTACTTTTTTATTTTATAGGACCATTATACCATAAAAAAGGGGGCTTTGTAAACCCCCTTTTCGTGACTTTTTCGTGACGATTAATTCACTTAAAATCGATAATGTAATCCAACAGAAGCGTGGTCCATAAACTCACCATGTCTAGATTCTTCTAGAACCATAAGTGATAAGACCATCTGTCCTACATCTTTAGATACGGTAAATCCTAATACGTCTTCACCGTTGTCAAACCTTCCGTAATTTAGTTCAAGGTCAACAATGGATATTAATGGTAAAGTATATCCAACTTCTAAATAAGTTGAATCTGTTTCATCAACGTTTATAAAATAGTCTATATCTAGACCTTTATATGAACCGCCGATAACAGCTTCCTCAAATCTATCACCGAGCATTTCCATATCATAAGATACGATACCTCCTCGGACTGACATGCTATCAGTTAAATCTACTGAATAACCTGCATGCATCACAGAATTAAGTTCATCACCATTGAAAGCTTCCAATCCTACAAACCAACCTTTATGTCCGTAATCCAGACTTAGGCTAGTTGCTAGACCGTTGCTCATATTCACTCCTCTCCAGAATTTGTCAGAGTCAACTCCAACAGATCCACCGACACCAGCTGATGCCATAGGAGAGATTAATATTGCGGCAAATAAAGCTGCCGTTGCAAATAGCTTATTCATAATTAGCCCTCTGCCCTTATGAGTGTGTAAACACCCCATACCACAGCGACCCAAGCTAGAAGCTTAGCTAAACCGCCAAATAATAGAACTGAACCACCAGCTGCGATAAGCAGTAGGCCGTCATAAGAAGTTCTTTCACTGACACGCGCCATTATCCAATCTTTTGCTTTTACTAACATATATTTTCCTCTATATTTTAAATTCAGCGTAAGGGTCTTCGGATTCACCCTCACCAAATTTATTTATTGCTTTGTCAGGTACCAAGTCAGACATAATGTCTGTTTGGGCTGACTCTTCTACATCATAAAGTTTCATTCTACTACGATCTACCCCAATTACAAAACGCTTATATTTGGTTGGATCGTTGTAGCGATTCTTCAATTGTTTAACTAACATCTGACCGAGTTCCTCAAGTTCTTCTGTGCTAATTAAAGCGAACATAAGGTCGGCGGTCGCTGGTAAGCCAAACGATTCCGAAGTATCTTCCAATCCTACATCAGTGTTAGAATAACCAGATCTAGTCGTTTGCGTTGCACTCACGATTGGAAGATTAAATTCGACCGCTAAACCACGTAGCTCTTCAGCTATTGATTTAACGTACGAATAAGTATTTATACTTCCGCCGAGCCCACGGACGCGACTAGAAGCACAAATATTTAAATAATCGATATAAATTATATCAGGTTTAAAGTTCTTTTTAAGTTTCAGTTCATTTAGTAATGCCCTGAAATGTCCTGTATGCGCTGCGCCTGTTGGGTATTCTTTTACTATGAGTTTCCCAATCGAACCTTGCGCAATGTTTTGTATCTTAGAATCAAATACGTTTTTAGGTAATGTTTCTAATTGTTGTATAGGCAAGTCCATAAGGTTAGCATCTATTCTTTCTGCGATTCTTTCTTCCGCCATTTCCATGGTAATGTATAGGACGTTGTTTCCTAAAGAAAGATTAGAAGCTGCGCAATGGCACATGAAAAGCGATTTACCTACACCGGTACCTGCCATGGCTATATTCAAGGTTTTATTCGGTAAACCGCCTTTCGTTATTTTGTTAAAGTAATCTAAATCAAATGGTAACCTTGACTCTTCAGTATTATAAAAATCAAATCTCTTATCTGAGTTGTCTATATAATCATGCCCAATGTTAGGGTCAAAAGAAACGCCAAGAGCGTTACTAAGTATATCCGGAATAGCACCGTCACTTCTTTCTTTATCCTTACCATCTATTATTTGTATAGATTCCATAATGGCGTTATAGACTGCACGTTCTTTACACCAGCTTTCAGACTCTTTTATAAGATAGTCTGTATCTATATCAGACTTAGTTTTAACTTCTTGTATAAGATTATTGGCTTGGGTTAGCACATCTTCTGGTGCACCGACCTTAGACAATTCCATTTCTAAAACTTTACCTGAAGGTATCTTATTATGTGTAACTACAAAGTCCACAATAAGATCAAACACAACTTTATGTGTGCCTTCAAAATAATCTTTCTTTAAAAACGGTATTACTCTTCTACAGTAATCTTCGTTATTAATCAGATGATTTAGTATGTGTGTTTGTATTTGATTCGTCGTTTCCAATTCCAATTACCGCTACATTATTTTCTTCTGCATAATCTAAAGAATCCTCAATTATATGTTGAAGGATTCCACCTATATAGTTTCGAAAGTTGATATCATTTATAAGATCATCATCTTCGTATCCAGCTGAATCCTGGATATTGTAAGTGAAAGAAAGAGTTGCTATATCTAGTTCTTGTGATTCTTTTATTTGAACCTTTCCATATATGTATACAACATTTTTCCACTTACCTGTAAGAAGCTTAACCCCATAGAATTCTACATCATTCGATTCAACGAGTTGATAGTCTGTTGATTTAACTTCCATCTTCAGTCTCTATATCTAGTTCCACATCTAATAAGGGAACTGATCCAATTTGGTAATGACCTTTGATGAATTGCTTAAAGTCTGTTCCTTCAAAAATCGGTTGCCAGAATTCTTCATTAAGCGTGTCTTTTTCTCTGACTTTAGGATCGATAAGTTCTCCAGTAGTCTTATCAACTTTACAATACCAACCGACGTTAGGCTTAGTAACATAACCGCCAGCAAGAGCAACATCCAGAAGACCACTAAACTTTTCGATGCCACCATCCCAAGAAACTGAGATAGGGACTTTAGACTTTTCTTTAACAAATCTTGATTTTTCGACATTGATAACAAAATTATATCCTTTTATTTCTGTTCCTTGTTTCTGTTGTTGTCTTCCAATAATCCAAATATTATCGGCAGAGTAATATATTCCAGTACCACCTGAAACAATAGCTTTAGGGAACAAACCCATCTCCTGATAGGTATGGTTAACAGCTAAAAGGGGAATATCTTTCATTTTCAAATATGGAGTTACCATTCTGAATAATCCTTTTAGCGCCTTTGCACGTGACATATCAGCGACCGATTTTTCACTTAGCGCATCTTCTAATTCTTTCTTAGATGCTAAGTTACCAATCGAATCTATAATAATCACGACTTTATCTCCTTTCTCTAGATTATCTAATTGACTAACTAAATCGAACTTAAGTTGTTCTACGTCAGTTATAGGAGTATGCAAAACTCTTGATGTGTCAATACCAAATGCTTCAAAGTATGATTGTGGTGAACCAAACTCTGAATCATAAAACATTAAGACAGCATCTTCGTTCGCTTTTAGATAATCAGATGCCATTAATAAGGCAAAAGAAGTTTTAAAGTGTTTACTTGGACCAGCTAAAACTGTTAGTCCAGAGTATAATCCACCTTCCATATCTCCTGACAAAGCTACGTTTATCATAGGAACGGATGTAGGTGTTGCACTTTTATCTGTAAAGAATTCTGATTTGTTCAAAGTGTTAGACATTTTAATTTTAGAATTCTTATGTAATTTAGACATTAAACTAGCCATTAGTACCTCCTTTCTGGTCTGAGTTGCATTGAAGCCTCTTTCTTTCTCCAGCGGGCTATACCTTCTGCTTTCTTTCTTTTTCTTTTTTGGTTTGGCTTTTCGTAATACTCTCTACGTCTTACTTCTTGCACAATACCAGCTTTCTCACATTGCTTTTTAAACTTACGTAATGCAACATCAAAAGGCATCGCTTTAGGTGGACGCTTATCCCTTGGATGGCGTTTCCTTGGTCTTAGATCTACACTAGGCAACGAACTCCTCCCCTGGGTTCCAACTGCATCCAGTTAGCCCTCCAGCTTTAAGAGCTTGTAATGTTCTTAGGATCTCATCAGCGTTTCTTCCTGTGTCCAAAGCATTTACACTTACATGTTTTATAATATTGTCAGGGTCTAGAATGAATGTAGCTCTTAGAGCAACTTGTTCATCTATATCTACAATACCTAATTCAGAAGCTAATAGTAGTCCACAGTCTGCACCAAGTGGATGATTAATATCTCTTATTAATCCATTAACCTCTTTCCAAGCGGCTTTACAAAATTCATTGTCTCCAGATATACCTAGAACATCACATTCTTTTTCTACAACATCCATTGCAGCTATTTCTGTAGGACAAATAAAAGTAAAGTCTTTTGGATAAAAGTATACGACAGACCATTCTCCTAAGAGATCTTCTTCCGTCATACTTGTCATTTCATTTCCATGAGGTTTAACTATATTCATAGCAAAGCTAGGAAATACATCATTTATTCCATACATTTATTTTCTCCATAATTGTTTTTGCAAGGTCTATTATACCATAAAACTTAATAAAAGTAAACCCCCTAAATGAATTCATATTCGACCCCTGCTTCTTCAAACATTGTCATTGTTAGGTCGGTGGATTCTTTCCACCTTTCTGGTAAATCAATAATGGGTACAACCACACGTGTAATTCCTACTTGGATAATAGCTTTTGCACATTCGTGACAAACTGGTAATCCATATACGTACATAGTTGCACCATCTAACTTAGCACCATTATAAGATGCGTTGTATATACAATTCATTTCTGCATGAACTACATATTTGTATTTTGTTTCTCTATTAGTATAACGTTCATCCGATTCATCTACCTTTCTAGGAAATCCATTATAACCTTGTGCTAATACTTGTCCCTTTGATCCTATAGCCACTGCACCTATTTGTGTGCTAGGGTCTTTGGACCAAGTAGAAAAGAATTTGGCCAATTCTAAATATCTGTGGTCATACTTTTTAGAACCCATACATGTCTCTCCATATTGTATTATTAATTTGTCTTTGTCTCATTGGTTCATATCTAATCGAATCTGTTTTAAGTGGATGCTTATCTCTTTCCAATATCTTACTTGGTACTAGATCTGCAAACACTTCTTTTAATCTTTTCTTTTCACCTTGTCTTTCAGAATAAGCTGTATTTAATCCATGACATATAACTGATGGAGATAAGAATGGAGCACGTAGTTCCACTGTAGACCACATCATAGTTCTATCTAGTTTTGGTAAATGATAATATGGTAATTCACAAAACACATCTGAATATTGGCTATCATATTCTTTTGCTCTACGATATCCACCAAATAATTCATCTGCGCCATCTCCTGTTAGAACATTATGAAATCCTAATTCTTTTAATTGTTCTCCCATAGCTATTTGGGGTTTAACTGAACCAAGATCTACAGGAGTTTGGTGTATTGCGATTGCGTCCCTATCTGTAATAGAATCTAATGAAACCTCTACGACATCTTTACAAACTAGGGACGCGAAATCTTTTTCATGATTGCTAACATGTATTGGTGTTATATCTAAACCTTGTTCTTTAATTAATCCATGTATGATTGTAGAGTCTAAACCACCGCTAAGTAATATAGCTGCCTCTCTAAATCCACCTAAACGATTAGTAACTGATAGACTTAAATCATCTCTTAGATTAGTACAAGGTACTCTTGTCCAATCATAATATCTTGTTTCCTGTCCATTATACAAATAATGTCCAGGTTTTAATTGTCTAATTTCATTCCATGGTGTAGCACCGGTGTAATCATAACCCCATTTCATAACATTAGAAAGATATAGGTAATTAGGTGTAATAGTACCAAGACCCATCAGTGCATTTGGTTCCGATGCAATAGCTTCCATATCTGTTCTATAATAAACAGGTTTAATACCTAGGAAATCTGTATAGACTATTGGTTTATCTTCTACAAAAGTAATAAAGGACCAGAACCCATCGAAGTGATGGAATAGATCATCGTCTTCCATTTCTTTATATAGTGAATGTAACATGTGACCGTCGTGATCGAAATCTTCACCAAAGTCTTGCCAATTAAATATTTCACCAACAAACATTGATGGAGATTCCCATCTATGATTTTGTATTGGTTGAATAGATTTGTCTTTGTCTTTACAGACCATTGGTAAAGATGTATGAGCCATATCATAACCTTTCCAATGTTTATAATTAGAATATCCAGGAAGACCGCGATAGGCCATTCCTTCCATGATTTGTTCTGTTAATTCCTTGTTAGGTGTATTATGTTTATGTATTAAAAATCCGCACATTATCCGTTTACAAATTGATTTAAAGAATATTTATCTACTACAAAACAATGTAGAGAGCTAGCACTAAAGTGTATAGTTCCAGGTACACAATCTAAACCAGCTTGTTCTATTAACCATAAAGCTAAACGATTAGCAAAGTATAAGTCATTGTGTAGATGTCGCATAACATCGCAAGAGCGCATGTGATAAGCACAATGTAGTTTTCCATGTCTAATCATAAAGTGCCACCCGAACGTGCACGGAACGCGTTCGCCCGCGAGAGCGGCCGTACCATCTTCAGGAAACCAAATAGGAATATAACATTGTCTTGTTGTTGGTTCTTTCTTTAGTAATTCTACTGCGGTATTTAGATTAGCTATATTAAATCTAACACCCATTTGTTCTGTATCTTGCCACATACGTTCTGGATATGAATGAGAGAATGCTTCATCCATTAGATATTTGTCTGTATCTTTTAACCAGTGTACATGACTTGGTGGTGGGTTACAAGGTATACCTCCAACACGTTCTTCAAAGTGTTCGTCTGCCCAAGGTTGTGCTGCACCTAATTCTGTACTAGCTTCTTGTGGGTCGTTGTACATTTCTGCTTGCATATCTGCATGTAATATTTCTAAGAACGTGGGATGTTCTGTAGCACCTTGCCACCTTTCGGTATCTATTTCATAACCTTTTTCTAAAAGGTCTTTACGTAATTTATATAAGCCTTCTTTAAGATTCATCTTTTATCCTGTTAAATATATCACGTTTAGGATCTTGGCCATCGATATCATAATCTAAATAAGCCGAAAAGAATGCGGCATAGTTAATTAAGTCTATAGCTGAATCGTGTAGTGATTCAAAGTTTTCTACGTAGTTATCATCGTCTTTCATAGCATCTAGAACAGAATGCATACGATTGACTTTGCCAGTCATAATATCTAAAATGGTTTGTGCACCATTTGGATAATAGTCTGCTTGTTTAATCCTAGATTTAGGATTCTGATAGTCATTGCCTTTCTTGACAATTAAGTCAGCGGCATTTTTAAGTATGTTTAAAGGTTTCATAATATCTCCATTATACCGTATTTTTCAATAAAAGTAAACCCCTTAGTGGGTTGTAGTTGTTTCAATAATGGCATCGTACACCTGTTTGTCATCATTGTGTTCCCAATAAGAGTCAAACGTATATACACCATTAAGTCTTTTAAACATAAGAACATGTGGGTATTTAGTTTTCCTTCTTTCCAGTTTTAGAATCTGATTGAACCTTGTGACAGCACTAAGGCCATTAAAGGTTTTTATTTCAGTCTCTATACCTGCCTGGGTAATGAGGTCGTGCCACTTTTTAGGATTGTTGGTATAACCGCAGTGTTCCATAAGATAGGCTTCTGCGACTAAACCGTGTGTCGCGTCTCTTTTGATTTCATCATAGGATCTTGGTTTTCCTGTTAATGAATAGCGACTTGCTTCATTGTCGATTACGTCTGATGCGAATCGGGAAGCTTCAGACTCAACCCAATCTAAGCTTTCTTGGTTTAAGTCATCGATTGTAAAAGTTGTTTCTATATGTATTCCAAAGGTTTCAATTAAATTCATAATGTCTATTATATCATAGTTTAGTCTGGTTGTAAACCCCTTTGTGCTAATCTTTGTCTATTAGCGATATGTCCTTCCTGGATTTCTTCTTTAGATTGGCCATGATATGCAACCGCATGATTCATTTCGACCATTCTTTCATTAAGGTTATATTCACCATTTTCATCTTCACAATAGAAAGTTCCTAGTATTCTTCCAAACTTTCCTTTGCTAATTGATGTAGTCATTTTGTATTTCTCTCCTACAATCAATCTATCTTTCACATATTGTGCAGCTAACTTTCCATACCATTTTTCTGTAAGGTCTCTTGTTCTAGATTCCTCTGTATCAATACCATAGAATCTTACTGTTTGGTTTTTATAAGACATACCAAACCCTAAATCTATATCTACTTTAGCTGTATCTCCATCAACTACTTTTGTTATTGTTGCCATATACTCGTACATGTTTACCCCTTAGCTCTCATCTTGTTTGCAAATTCTTCGTTATCGAAGGAGAGCAATAATTGTAATTGTTTAATAGGAAGTCTAATTTGTTTGTTCTTCTCTACAACATCTCTATCCAAAACCTCCCACATTCCAATAGTATTTGTAGAACCATATTCACATATAATACATCTTTCTGCTTTACTAAATGCTTCTAAATCTTCTTTAGTTAATACGAAATTAGTACTAGATCTTTTTTTAGTTCTAACTTCTACTGTTCTTCCGTTTGGATCTTTTCCATCGCAAGATTGTAGTTTATTATTTCTTACTTCGTGGTGTTCTTCTAGAGGGTTGTAATTCAATTCAATGTTTAAATATTCTTGTGCTAACCATTCACCTAAAAATTCAAGCTCTTCAGCTTTGGTTGTAGTTTTTCTAACCTTTGTGACTATAGTTGTTTCCGATTGTGGTATTACCGCATCTTTGGTTTTTGCTACTTTTGTTTTTACTTTTGCTTTTGTTTTTCTTGGCATATTTATTTCCTCTAATTCTATTTATAGAAGATATGATCTTCGATTGTGATAACATACTTTAAATGATCTGCCCAATACGGTCGTATGTAATCTGCATGATACCATAAAGCTCCAGATGTCACATCAATTGTTGGTTCGTTTAATATCATATCTGCTATACGTATTGACTCTATCCACGTTTTACTATCTTTTGGTTCGTCACTCTTTCCATCACAATACCAACTAAATTGGCACATACCTCTAACCGGAATAATCTCTCCGGTCCAAGATGTTTTATATTCTTTTGCTTGATAAACCACCTCACATACTGTGTTAGGGAATTGTAAATCTTCTACGCGATTCATAGTTACATTTCCTACTGCATACCTTCCAGCAAATGGCTGGTTTCCCGCTTCAAAGTATATGTTTTGTGCTAAACAAAATCTATCATTGTTCTCGTCATATCCATAAGCTCTTGTAGGTAATAATAATATAAACATAAGAAATGCACCAAATAGCATTCCACCTAAAAAGGATTTAAATAATAGTTTACCTTTATATTTAACCTGATCGTCAATTACTTTTCCAAATTTACTCATAAAGCATACTCCACTTCATTAATTTTTCTTTTTTAATTTTCATTCTATCTTCAATTTGTTTATCAGTAACAAGACCACTTATTTTTAAAACTTCTATTAGTGTTAATACATCTCCAACTTCATCTTGTAATTGTCTTTCATATTTAGTATCACCACCACTTCTTATCATCTTACTACAAGCCTGTGTTAATTCACCACATTCTTCCATAAGAATTACTAAAGCTTCTTCTCTTTTATTCATATTTGGGTTATGTACCAAACCAACCAACAAAATAGAGCAGTCCAAACCGCTCCTGCTAAAATTATTAAAATGTCCATTATATATTTTTCCTGTATACAAATTCAATTGCGCGTTCTGCTTCTTTATCAATTGGGCGTTTTAAATACCAATTACCTGTTTCAGAGTCTAGATCTCTAATTAAATATTCTATTTCTTTTGCGGTTATAGGATAACCTTGACCGATAGCGTTTCCAGCTATACCAACCATTAGTTGATACATTGCATAATACCAACCTTCAGTTAATCCTTTATAATCTTCTATTTTCTTTTGATTTACAAACGGACAATCTTTATATCCTGTCCAAGATATATTAGTATTTGTTAATTGTGATTTACGATGTTCCATTAAGCCTTTCTTAATTGCATCAGGTAATCGTTCATAGAAACTTTGTTGTGGTACTACATATCTGTGCTTACTCATTAACACATCCGGATCCATAACATCTCCATCGTGGGAGAATATAAAGTTAAATGAATTTTGATATGAGGAAGGAACGTAATACATACGTGATAGATCTTTAGTTTGTGCGTCGGCTATATCACCAATCTCTTTATTTAGTGCGTACCAAAAATGCTTGATATCAGCAGAATCAACCCATTTAGTAAGAGGAAAAACAAGCCTGAACTTAGGGTTATCAGTAGTAGAACTTGCAGTGCTATAACAAATGTACTTATAAGCTTCATATTTTTTTTCTATATCTTTTATATCACCTTTAAAATCATCAACATCTAATATACCGAAACCACCCCATGCGACAACGTTATCGTTAGCACGAGTTGTATCTGGTTTATAAACCGCAGGACTGATTAATGGTGCATCTTGTTTTTTTAGATACTTTTTAGAATCAGCTAATCTATAGAGTACTGTTTCAAACTCTTCGAAAGAATCATAGTTCATTCTCTTTGCGGTTTTATTATCGTATATCGAATCAAATATTGTCAGTGAGATTTCCATACAGTCCCGAATGTGAAGGTGATTCCCAACCTTCTGGTTTAACTAAATCTGGTAATCCAAGTGGGTTTGGTCTGCCAGGTTTGACACCAACCTCTTTGGCCATATTAGCTTTGTGTACTCTGTCCCAAGCTTCTTGGGCATCAACACCGAACGCCAATAGCGTTCCAATAGCGATAACACATAAATCTATGTGTCCATCTATTAACTCTTCTGGGTCTTTATCTTTGAAAGCCTGGATTGTTTCTTCGAATTCTTCTTTTAGGAATTCTATTCGAAATGCCATAAAGTCTTTTAGCTTATCCTTGTTTGCAGGATCTTCCATCCAATCTTTAATACCATACTTATCCTGCATGGATTCTATATCTCTTACCCAGTTATTGTAGTTTCTCATCCTGTAATGATTCCTTTTGGTGGTGTTTCTATTCCAGACCTAGCAGTTCTAAATTGATCTACTAAATCTTCTATTGGGTCAATCGTAAACATAACATCTTGTTTTCTGACTGATACCCCGTCCGCAGCTTTTGTGTAAGGCATCCAAGGCATAAATCCTAGTTTACCTTCTCCAGCTGGTATCATAACAATAGCATCTTTTATTTGATAACTATCTTCGGTTGAATTAGTAATCTCAGCAATGATTTCTTCGCCGGACACTAATCTAAGCAATTTAATTTTCATAATTGGTCTCCATTATACCATAGTTTCATGAGTTTGTAAATCCCCTAATTTCCTCTATCACCTTAGGCTCAAGTTCAGGATCGTTCCACATACGGTTAAGTCCGCTGGGGTGTGGAACTTTTAAATGTTCTATATTATATTTAGTAAAGTGTTTTGCAACATCATTTCCCATTGCAATAACCTTACACCCTTTTATCTTTTCTAAATGTTCCGGATCCGACATATTAGTCCAGGACCAATTTAATAAACCAGCTCTATCTGACCATTTAGTTATTCTTTTAATGGTTGGCGATTTACTAGGGGGAAAGTTACCTGGCTCAGTGCCAACGTAGATTACCTTTCTCAATGTGGTCATTACTCTATCCAAAGAAATCCTCCAATGTACTTACTGGTTCTGGGTTCCAACCTATAGAATCCAATATTGGTTTAATAGCATCGATAAATGTTTTTTGGAATTGCATTTCATAATCTACATAGTTATGTATACCAAATTCTTGCGGTAAGTAATCTGGAAATGCAATTACATTTTCTTTGACTGGGTTTGGCATACGTAGGTAAACAAATTTTAGTTTGTCACCGTTTCTTAGTTCTGGATAATTCTTAAGAGCTAATTCTTTTCTACGCCAATTGTAAAGTAATGCACCACGAACATGGATCGGTGTACCTTTCTTGTATGTGTAGTTCTTGACCGTATCTCCTGCTTGGTTCTTCCATGTGACTACGTCTTGGAAACCAGTTATATTGTTCGCGCCACGCGGGAACGCGACCTCGTGCGGGGGAAGACTAAAGAAATGTTCTTTGAATTGTTTGATTGCTTTCTGTACTGTTTCTTCGTCTGAAGCAATAATAACTTTAAAGATTTCTTTTAGTGCCTCTCTGCAAACTTCGGGTGTAGAACTTTTGTTGGCTTCTACGCCAGTTGTTTTAATCTTTGGAACTTTGTACCTAACACCTTCGTTGTCCACAACATTTAAGATATATCTTTTCTTAGCTAGGTATATCCCTCTGTCTGCAATAACCTCTCTGCCCATAACCATTTTGTTTTCTATCCCACCATATCTTTGGAATAGTGTTTCATAGGATTCTACAAATACATTTTCTAGTTCTTTGCAAACATTATCCAAGAAGTCTATGGGATTAGCTGGACCGAACTTTTCTACTAATGGGCCTAACCCAATATATAAAGAATCTGTATCGATTGCTAATACGTAGTCTTTGTCGGTCTTAAGCAGGTTATTTAAGTAACTATTAATGGCGTTTTCTCCCCATCTGATGATGAGCTGTCCGGATAGGGTAATGGCTTCTGCAACTCTTTGGTCGAAGAATCTAAAATAACGGTTACCCAAAGCACCGTATAAACTATTAAGAAGAATCTTAATTGCCATTTGCCTATTTTCCGCGATTGATATGTCACGTTGTATACGGTACGTTTCTTGTTTGTCATTGCTATCAACCTTCTGCAATTCTTTCTGTGACTTTAACATGTCCTTCTTAACACCAACTCTTTCACCGTACATTTCTTCGATGATCTTAGGAAGTACACCTTGTTTGGTTGTATGGAAGTATTGCCCGTTTGCACAAAGACCCATACCATCTTTGTATACGTTTTGATTACCTTCTAGCATACTATCTACATTGACATTAACCATTTCTCCGTTGGCAATAGTTTCTGGTGACATATTGTATTGCATAATCAAAGAAGGGTATAGTGAATTAAGATCGAAACTAACTACGTGGTCGTGCATACCAACCTGAGGTTCTTTTACATAACCACCTGGGTAATCACCTTTCTCTTGGTCTTTTGGAAATGGAACCACAACGTTATCTGAATACAAATCCCTGTAAATGATTGTGTCCCATATTGCAGTAGTACCAAATACGTCTTGATAGTTAACACCACCTTTGTAAGCTATAGTTAGGGCCAAAGTAATTAGACCCATTTTATCTTCGAACCTATCTACAAGTTCTACGTCTTTTATGTTATAGTCAATAAACTTTTGGAAGTCGTTTTTGTATAGGTTGAATAAAGAACCATGTTCTTCGTAAGATAGTTTAGCTTCGTCTAGTACAACGTGAGCAATATTATTAAGGGAATATGATTCTTGTTGACCGTAGGCATAGCCAAACTTTTTGAATACTTCCATATAATCCATTTGGGTTATACCCTGGAATTCATACGTTTCATCGCGGTTCATAGATTTGTATGCGATGCGAGCTTCTCTTCGTTCGACCATGCCCCAAGGGGAAAGCTTTTTAATGTTCTCTTCGCCAAGATCTGGACCGAACACTCTGCGTATACGATTGACCAAATAAGGTATATCGAAGAACTTAGAGTTCCATCCAGTAATAATGTCTGGGGTATTAGACGGGGTTGACCAGTGGTCTATGAAAGATACTAGCAGATCTTTTTCGGTGGGACAATTTTTATAGACCACACGATTAGTTTTCATATATGAGTTTTCTACATCGTAGTCGCCTAACCCCCAGACGTAATATGTATTGTCAATATTGTTTTTGATTGTGATTGCCGTAACCTGTTTGAGTGCTTCGCCAGGTTCTGGGAAGCCATCGTCTGACTGGACTTCTATATCGATAGTGGTTACGTTGATTAGGTTTCTATCGAACTGTATATGTCCAGGAAACAAATCGTTGATAAGACAGGATTGGTATCTAGTATTACCAAAGATGTATCTGCCCGCAACGTGTTGGTTTTCCTGAATCCAATTCTTAGCATCACGCATAGATTCGAACTGGACAGGAGCAACTGGAACCCCATCGAGAGATTTCCATTTGGTTGCTTTGTTTGTACCTACGAAAAGTGTAGGTTTGTATTTGATTTTCTTTTGTACACGTTTGCCATTTTCTACGCCACGATATAGTAACATATTGCCATAACGAGATACATTTGTGTAAAAATTCATAGGTTCATTATACCATAATATTAAAGGAAAGTAAACCCCCTAATTGCTTAGAGGGTTACTTTTTGTTTAAAGATAACTTAGTCCGGCCAAATACATTAGTGCTGGTGCACACCCGAGGGTGAAACCTATCACCAATACAAATTCGGCAGCGGATCTAATCTCTTGTTTGTGCTTTCTGATGTAGCCCATAACAATCTCCTAGTCTATAAGTGTAACTTACCTACCAGGTTTCGCTAATTGCTCTTATTATAATTTATAAGACTTCTTTGTTGATGCCCTAGCAGATCCAATGTCGATCTTCCTCGGACGCCTTTCTTCTGGGAGTTCTACCCTAGCATACACTACTAATATACCATCCTCGAAGTCAGCACCATCTATTACGACAAATTCAGAGAGTCGGAAGCTCTTCTCGAATTTGCGGGATGAAATCCCTTTATACGCATATTGGCGTTCATCATCTTTTGGCATTTCGCCTTTTACCTTCAGGATACCATCCTTGACTTCAACAGATATTGAATCTTTTTTGAATCCCGCTAAAGCCATTTCAATGAGAAATTTCTCATCGTCAATTTTGACTATGTTGTGGGGTGGATAGTTATCCGTACCGGATCGAGCAGAAGAATGAATTCTTTCTAACTCATCAAAAAGGCCTTCAAAGCCTACAAAAAGTGAACGTGGAACGTTCAAAGTATTTCTTACCATTTTCGTTTCCTCCTATTAAATAGCAAGGTTATTGGTACCCGACCATCGGCGTACCTTATTATATTTATACTGGATTAGTCCTTAGTTTGACTGTTTCCAATATTATATTTTGGACATAGTTCCCACATGTGTTTGTCTTTATAAGGTATTACCTTAATCTGACGTAGTGGGGCTACATCCTTTGCGGATTCAGGTTTTAATATACTTATTAATCCCCAATCAGCTAACAGAGTAGCAATTGTATTCCTACGCTGTATATCATTTTCTAATAGATTGCTTGGTTTACCATCTAAGAGAAATAATTCTTTAAAATGTACTATAAAATATCTGCCTTGTTTATGTAAGATATGACAAGACTGAAATAGTTTATTGTCTTTTCGTGACGCTACACCTATTCGTGTTAGCGTTTCTCTGACTTTTAAAAAGTCATCTGGTTCACTCAGTGTTATCTCTAACATTGAATCTGGTGACCAATCGTTATATGTTTTTTGTTCTTCCACCTTTATAAATCCTTTTTTTCAATTCTTCAATCTGCTTATTGTCCAATAATGATAAAACGGATTTAGCTTTTTCATCGCTATATCCATAATATTCTTTTATAACATCTAGATCCTTATAATCTAATGGCTTTAACCACTTAGAGAATCTATTTTTCTTTCTAATAGTATTTATAAAAAAATCGAATTGAAGACGCGCATCTACGTGATGATTTACGTTCATTAGATTAGCGTATAGTACTGTATCCTGAAAATTGGATAAAGATCTATTTACCATAAAGGCATTATACTCTTTCTCTGCAATGTCATCCACCATGATATCTTTCTTGGTGTTATTAATTGCTTTTACATATTCAAATGGATTCATTTTTATAATAACTTAATTCGGCTTGCTGTTTATTGATTATATCGTTTAGTTCAGCAATCCTTTTATGAGCTTCAACTAATTGTCCTTGAAGCTCTTTCACATTGTGTTCGTATATTGTTTTGTCGTCTGGTTTCATTTATACTTTACCTGTGTCATTAGTTCTGTTAAACATGCTACTAAATTTAGTTCATGATCTGCGGCGAAAGCATTCTTATATTGATAATCCGCCAAGATGAGAACAACCTGTGGTATACTAGATGGCTCTACATATTCACCCATAGAGTCATATATCTTTCTAAATATGGCAGCTGGTTCGCTATCCATATTGTCTGTAACCCATTGTCTCATAAGCCTAAAGTTTTTAGACTTAAGATGTTTCATTAGATCTAATAATGATATATCAGATATTTGAACAAGTATACCAGTATCTATATTACCTGAAGTTCCATACCTTTGTAATTCGTTTAACACCCTACGCCAATCTGGCATGTGTTTCATAATTAGTTCGGCAAGAACTGGTTCTTCATAAGAGATACCTTCACTATCTAAGATGGTTTTACATCTAACCATGAATTGTTCGCATAGAGTTGGCATATCCTTTTTAGGAATGTTAAACTCTACGACCGCACATCTGGAATGTAAAGGTTCTATAATTCTATTTCTAAAATTACAGGTTAGAATAAATCTGCAGTTAGCACTAAACTCTTCTATAAATGCTCTAAGAGCAGGTTGGGTGGATTGGGGGTTTAGATAATCAGCCTCATCTAATATCACCACCTTGTACCCACCCGAAAGAGATATGCTTGAAGCAAATTGTTTTATCTTTGTTCTTAGTGTATCAATTCCGGATTCTTCTGAACCGTTGATTAGTAGGTAATCTAAACCTAATTCGTTGCATAAAGCTTTTGCAATTGTTGTCTTACCTGTGCCGGGTGTTCCGGTAAGAAGCATATTGTGTAGTTCACCTCCGTTAACAATATCTTCGAAAGTTGATTTAATATTTTTAGGTAATATACAATTGTTTATTGTTGTTGGTCTGTACTTTTCGACCCATAGAAATTCTTGCATTCACGTGCTCCATAATAATGAGAGGGGAATTTCACCCCTCTAGTTTTAGCTGTCGTCTGAACTAGCTTCTTCAACTTCAGGTACCGCACCTTCTGGTACTTCTTGACCTGCTTGTTTAGCGTTTTCGTTTAAGAAAGTAACAATTCTGTTTCTTAAACCGCCGACTGTTTCCAATTCTTGTCCTTCAAAACCACCACGTCTTGAACAGATGTCGATAATCTGTACACACGTTGCAATGTCTTGTAGGGAAAGATTGACTCCAGCTTGCTCGTCAGTAGCTGCTTTTACTTCTTCTGTCATAGTTTTCTCCTTGCAAGTAGACTATAATTAAGAGACCTGGACCATCCAGCATCTCCACCTATATCCCCATTATATAAATGAGAATTTTCTAGCATATAGTATTTATACGCCAAAACTCGATCCTTTCTCTAAAGCGATAAAATAATTTATCGGATAATCGGAGTTTGTCCAATGTGATATTAGCTTTGAACTAATACTCACGTAGTAATCACCACCCATAAGTTTTAGATTTGGTATGTTAAATATAAAGCTAAATGTTTCTTTACATTCATTATCTTCATCTAATACCAAACTAAATGAGTTAGATGTACTGTCTTGTGTATCGTAAACCTCTGCGGTTATTCTTCCGTTATCACCTTTGATAACTAGTTCTGCATGACCAAGAACCGCAGCAGCTTTTTTGATTTGATCTATTTGTGCTAAAGGAATATTAACACCAACTTCACAATCTGGCATGTTGATATCTTTTTGTGGTGTAGTTAATATCTCTTTTTCTGAATAAAAGTATTTAACATTTAATCCACCATTTGTGACTTTAACAAAGTTCTCATCAAAGTCTAATTGTGGGTTATCCACTAATGTCAGGACTGATAAGAATTCGTTTAGATCATATATCCCAAACTCTAATGGAAAGTCCTCTGTGATATCTGCTTGGGCCATAATATTTTTGGCTTCAGATATTGTTTTTAGTTTTTGTCCAGGACTAATAACTATATTAGGATTAATCCCTGCGAAGTTCTTTAAAACCTCGATTGTTTCATTACTCACTTGCATCATTATTCTCCGTATCGTGAATGGATAGTGCAATGATTGCATAATGTAATACTTTCATAAGATCCTTTCGCGCGTCGGCGTGCGTGCCCTTGCGTCCGTATCTCTGTGCGTATTTCAATATATTTCCTATTGCAAAACCCGTACCATGACCGCAGTCAACAATAAATTCAGTAGACTGAAAATTGTTTTTGCTGTAATGCGAACCATAGGTTTTATTAATATAATCGGCGAGCTCTTTTACGAGCTCACCTTCGTTAAATTTATAATTAATCTGACTCATCAAACTCCTTAGGACCAAAGTCCTCATCATCCATTGTTGGTACCTCTACACCTGCATCTACTTTAGTATAGAGATCTAGGAAAGCCTCGATTGTATCATCATCGAATCTGTTGATACATAGGTTAATAGCTTTCATTCTATCCTTAAAGATAGAGTAAGTTTGAACTATATGGCAAAGCCTTCTAGTTGAAATAACTTCATCTACACCATCATCATAGAATGTTTTACGTATGATATCAGCCCAATCAATAAGCTTATCTGTAAACTCAGGATCTGAAGCACCGAACTTATCAAAGTGCTTATTAAGAATTTTCTTCTCAATAGCTGGAGAAGCAAACTTTTGATCAACTGAGATAGTAAACCTTTCTAAGAAAGCTTCATCGATTATAGAAGCTGCGGTAAATCTTCCATCTTCTGAACCTTTACCTTTAGTGTTAGCGGTTGCGATTACATTGAAACCTTTTGCAGGCTTAACCACTTCGCCGGTCTTTTTGACCAGTACTGGTTTACCTTCTAAGATACCTTGTAAACACATAATCTTGTTTGTAGCCCTATCGATTTCGTCCAAGAGAAGAATAGCTCCGTTCTCCATAGCTTTTAGTACAGGACCTTTGGCAAATACTGTTTCACCATCTACTAATCTAAATCCACCTAACAAATCATCTTCGTCGGTTTCAGGATTAATCTGGACCCTGATAAATTCTCTATTGAGCTTAGCGGCTGCTTGCTCGACCATAAAGGTTTTACCATTACCAGAAAGACCAGATATATAAACTGGGTAAAACATTTCTGATTTAATAACTTTTAGAATGTCTGAAAAAGAACCCCAAGGTACGAATGTTGGATCGACCTCTGCAAATGTTCTTTCTTTGTTAACCACTGATTGTGGGGCCATACCAACTCTTGCAGAAGGTAAGTCTACGACGTTAGCCTTTCTAATTGGTTCGACCAAATGTGCAAGATTGTACCAACCAATCCTAGATCTAAATTCGCCATCACACAAAGGTGTGTAATCTGACTTTTTATAGCCAAGATTTTTAGCAGTGGTTTCTATCATCTGAGTTTTGAACTCAGTGTTGTCTGGATATTGTTTTACAAGTTCTTCCAGGATAACTTGTGTGGATCTTTTCAAATCATTCATAATATACTCCTTATTAATTTATTATAGGGTCCATTATACCGTATAACAGACCATTTGTAAACCCCCTTTTTGAAACTTTTTTCATTAAGCAACTGCTTTACCAAAGTTTGTTAAAAGGGATTTGTTATTCTTCTTAGATGAAGCAAACTTCTTAAACGCTGTTCTTATTTTAGCGGTTGAAGCATCATCATCTATTTGGAATTCGTCGTCTTGGGCAGCTAAATGTTTTCCACCTTTTACTAAGTAGAATTCATTGTAACCAAGCGTGTCTTTAAACGTAACACATTTAAACTTTCTGTATTCTTTACCAGCTTCTTTCATGTCATATTGTCCACAATCTTGAAGCTTGTATTTCCATTGGTAAGAATCTCCAGCAACAAAGAAGCAAAGTGTTTGAACATTATATCTTTTTTGTATGTTCTCTAGCAACATTGTAGTAAAACCTCTTCTGCTATATGGATCGTTAAACTTAAGAAGACGACCATCAACTTCGACTGTTTGTCCTGACCAATGTGAGCTATCTGCATGTTGAATACCAGAATCATAATCTTTAAAGGGTGACATACCGTTTGAATCACCATCTGAGAGAACGACCAAATTCATTTTCTGAATAGCGTTTCTATTCTTAAACTCTTTTACCATTCTGTGGGATAGGACCAAAGCATCGTTTAAAGGTGTAGAACCATACTCTTCGCATTTACCTGTGATAGAGTATTCATTTAAGCTTGGAATATCTGGATCGTAATCACTGTCCCAATAGTTATTAGTGTTTCTATCTTCATTAGCGACCTTTCTTAAGTAAAGACCTTTGATAGCATCATCGTAGTCTTTTTTGTTTAGGCTTGAACTAACTAACTGTGTTAGGAATACGTCACCCATGTTTATGTCACCATCTATTAAATATTTAGTGGCATGGTTTCCAGTAGTGAACGCATAAACCTCGAAAGGTATATTAACTGTTTTGCAGAATGTAACCAAATGAATAACTTGGTCAATAACGTGATGTAAAGTGTTTGACATAGAACCAGAATAATCTACGAGTAACATCATACCATGGTTTTTGGCATCTGCTAATTGTGTGACCCTAGCAAATATATCTTCACTGTACTTATAAGCATGTACTTTATTTACGTCCAAAGAACCAGATTTAGCAGTTGCCGCTCTTTGCCATTGGTAAGCTGCTTTTCTCATTTCGAATTCTTTGACTGCAAAGTTAGTAGACTTCTTAACTTGGGTTAGATAACCAGGTAATTTTTTTAGATAGTATTGTATTGCCTTATCATCTTCGCCAGTAGTATCCCATCTTTCTTTAGCTTTGGCTCTTGATTCTTTTAGATCTTTAAAACTTTTAATAATTTGGTCACGAGCTTTTTTATTAGGCTCTCTCATGTAAGTAGTTTGTTGACCTCTTTCGTCTTGGTCTATTATACTCTTTTCTGCTTCACGAAAGATATTGTCTGTGATAGATTGGTCTGGATCGCCGCCAACAGATTTTTCAGAGTCGGATTCTTCTTCTGATCCGCTATCATCTGATTGATCTGTTCCCTCTGTTCTCTCTTCTGTCTCTGTTTCCGCATTATCATCTTCGCTTGAAGACGAGTCAGTTTTTTCTGATTTTTCCTCTTCATTTGTATTCTCCAAATAATCATCGTGACCCATAGAAGGACCTTCGTCTTCTCCTTCAGGTATTTCGATGTCGCCTTCTTCTACTTCAGGCTGCGTTAATAATTCTTCTTGGTTTTCTTGGGTCCAAGCCAATATCTCTCTACATAGTTGAACAACTTCATCGAAAGTAGAATTTGTCATGGCACGTTTAAAGAATACCATTTCTTCTTTTGTGAAAGGTACTTGGACTAAGTCACCGAGTTTTGCTTTTATATTTATCTTATCGATGAGTTTAACATCGTTCCAATCAATATCGCTTAGGTCAGAAAAGAAACCTTGTTCTAATAAATTCTTATATCCTCTTTTGAAAGGACCAACTAAACCAGGGTAATCTTTTTGTACGAATCTTTCTATACGTGCGTCTTCTATAACATTCATATAGGATCTAGGTACACCTTCGATTTTTTCTGGACTGTCGTGCCATCCTTCGTAGGGTGTATAAAGTGCGTGACCAACTTCGTGACCGATAAAAAGATCGTAAGTATCTTTTGGCATTTCCTTCCATGCTGGAAGACCAAGTACTCTATTCTTAACATCGAACCAAGCAGTTTTGTAATTACCATGTTGTATAGAGATATTCTCTTTACTTAGTAATTTAGCGATTGTTTTATTGTGCAATTTAAACTCCTTAATTTTTAAATACAGGGACCATTATACCGTATTCTTAGTATAATGTAAACCCCCTTTATGAACTTTTTTTCAATTCGTCTTTAATTTGTCCAGCCATTTGCCAAGCGTTAAGATCTCCTCTAGCTTGAATACCGAAATCAAATCTCTCTATAACTAACTGATAGTATTTTGGACCATCGATAAGATCATAAAGTTTACCTTTAATCTCTTGACCAGTAATCCAGAATTTAGAATCTGATCCTTGTACAGGACTTAATTTATATCCTAATTCTTTAACTGCTTTAATAACAGCATCTTGGTTAACGTGAGCGAATCCATCTGGGGATTTTGATATTGCGGTATAATTCATAATGACTCCTTTTTTAAAATATACGAGGCTATTATACCGAATTTTTGGGGCCTTGAGAACCCCCGTCCCCCCGAAAGTTCACGAAAACGTCACGAAACTATTTGATTTTACTGAAGTTTCTATCTTTGTAGAACTCTATTTTGGACCTAAATTTGTTTTCTAGCACATCGCCTTTGTGGGATATAATAAACACATTTGAATCTTGGTCCAATGTACTTAATATCTTGGTCAGACATTCTATACCATCTACATCTAGACTGGAGTCAAAGGTTTCATCTAGAACTAATAGATTGGTTGCTGCACTGTTTTTCATCTTGGCTATTTGTCTCCAAGTAAACAGCAGGGACAAATCAATCCTTTGTTTTTCACCTTCCGAGAAGGATGCATAGTTAAATGTGTCCCTGTGTCTTGACCTAATTGTTTCATTAAAGTTTTCATCTAAATGGAAAGCTACAAAGAAATCTAATACTTGTAGGTATTCGTTAATTAACCTATTCATAACAGGTAAGTATTGTTTAACTACTTTAGTTTTAATACCTGTATCTTTTAGCATTTCCCCTATAACTTCATTGTAAGTTCTTTCTTCTGTATAGGTTAGCTTATCCTCTGTTAAATCATCTTTGTCAGATCTTAATTGGGTTAACTCTTTCTTAGCAACTTTAACGTCGCCAGTTTGGCCTGATAGCGAATTAATTTCTTTCTGGACCTTATCAATCTCTTTTTGGAGTAAAGAGATCTGATCATTGTTACTATTAATCTTATTCTGTTTAGCTCTAAGCTTATCAAGGTTTTGATTAATCTCAGTCGTTGTCGTACTAAGTACTGAAAGCTTCCTTTGTAAATCCTCTTTTTCAGATTGCACCTCCGCTGCGCTTACTTTAACAAATGCGATCTTTTCATTCTTTAGTTCCTGACCAATTGCCTGATCGCAGGTTGGGCAACTGTCGTTGTCTTCATAAAACTTAGCTTCTTTTACTAAGGTTTTAATCTGCGTATTTAATTGCAGATTGTGGGACTTGATATTAGCTATCTGGTCCATTTGTCTCTGATATGAATCTTCTTCTGACTTCATACTTGCAGACAAATTCTTTCCTAATGTTTTAGATTCATCAAATAGTTTTGTAATATCTGCTTTGTAAGATTTTATAGAATTTCGCTTTTGGCCTATCTGATCTTTGTTTATAGATTGGAGATCTTTTATATATTTCTCTTGTCCCTGCATTTTACTTTTAACAAGATCTAATTGGTGACCAATATCGACTAATTGATTTCTTATTAACGCATTACGTTCTTTTAGTAATTGATTCATCTTACTAAAGATATTAATATCTAATAAGTCTTCTATAACCTCACGCCTTGACCAAGCAGGTAACTGCATAAAAGGAATAAAAGAACTGCTTCCAAGTACCACAATTTGATGGAAGGATTTATGATTAAGTTTAAGTATGTTCTGTTCCAGAAATTTTTGATAGTCTCTTGCATTTGATGCCTGATTAATAATTTTGTCATCTTTATATATTTCAAACTTATTAGGTTTGATTCCTCTTATTATTCTAAACGTTTTACCACCAATTTCAAACTCTACTTCTACGACCGTGCCTTTACCGTTTACTGAATTGATCAGTTGGTCTTTCTTAATATCCCTATGAGGTTTACCAAATAGACCAAACGATAGTGCGTCTAGTAGTGTAGATTTTCCGGACCCATTTTGTCCTACGATTAATGTTGTTGGTGATCTGTGTAAGTCGACTTGAATAGTTTCGTTTCCCGTGGATAAGAAGTTTTTCCACGAACATGATTTAAATGTTATCATAATACCTCTAAGTTCTGAGCTTCAGTATATAGCTCTCTTAATTTCACTTTTATATGTTCTTTGTCTAGATCTGTATCTACTGCTTCAACATAGGAGTCTAACATTTCAGTAGTATCTTCCAAAGAAACTTTATCATCTTGTACGCTATCACCTAAGAACTCTTCAAAGTTTTCTGCAATCTTAAGTTCATAGGTTTCAACCGATTGTAACTTATCTATGAATTTGTCAAACATGTAAAGATCGTTTTTGTTTAGTACAATAATCTTTACAAACTTTTTTTCAAACTCACTTATATCTATATCACTATAATCCCTGGTTTCATCATCATAAACAAACTTTTTAAAAATCGTTATCGGGTTTCGAACGGCCTCTATCTCTCGTGTATCGGTGTCCAACACGTGAAAATACTTAGGATCGTCTACGTCTGCCCATGTAAATTCCATTTGGGAACCAAGATAGTGTACATTGTCTCTACTAGATTTAGTATGAAAATGCCCAGATAGAACTGTTTCGAATCTTGAGAACACATCTGCGTTCATACCGTGGGGGTTTGGCATACCCGGCATCATATCGAAACCTTTTAATTCTAAGTGTGCGCCAAGTATATCAGCTTCACAATTCATAGCCCATTTGGTATATTCTTCATAATTAGATTTGTTAATCCAAGGTATAACTGCTACACCTAATCCATCGTAATCTAATACTGTAGGCTTCATTACAATATTAATGTTAGATGTAAAGTAACCTAATAGCTCTTTTAAACTGCAAAGTTCGTTTGTGTTCTTAAAATAAACATCGTGGTTACCAGGAATAATATCCATAGTAATCCCAGCATCCCGTAAGGGTTCGAGAAAATGTTTTCGGTTCGTGTTGAGAGCTTTGAAATTAACAAACTTACGATGTTCATAATAATCTCCTAAATGTAAGATATGTTTTATATTGTGTTCTTTCAAATAAGGAAAAAATACTTCTTCGTAAAATCTTCCTTGATATTGTAAAAATATATCTGATGAGTTTCTGACACCACAGTGAGTGTCGTTGAGTATTGCTACTTTCATATATTATCCCATGAAGAGTTCTAACTTCTTCTTTTCTTTTTCTTTTTTAGCGAATTCTTTTATAGCTGTATCTTTGGTTCGAACAGTTTGTATTCTTTGTCTAAGTGTATCTACATATTGCATAGTTTCTGCTGCACCAGCTTCGTCCATACCTAGAGCTGTGAAATCTTCGATTCCCATTTTCTCAATAAACTTAAACTTAATATCTTGTTGTTTCTTTTCCTTTGCTATTCTACGGATAAATGCAAAATAACAAATTTGTGTAAAGTAAGAGAATGCATTTGGGTTACCTGTTCTTGTAGCTGTTTCAATCTTATAATTACCAATAGCTCTTAAACAGTTTTCCACTGCATCCATTACCATTTCTTCCCGATAGGTATACCGAACAAAGTTTGGTCGATGACTAAGTCCTTCGGCTATCTTTATAAAGCATTGTGCAATATAGTCTGTGACCTTAGGTATTTCTTTGTCTTTCTCTTTAGCTTCATTAACGGTTTTTACATATTCAACAACGGCTAAAGAAAACTCTTTGTTGTTTATGTAGTGGGGCTTTTTCTTCGCAGGTATTTTAGCGGCCATATTTTATCTCCATAATGTTGTTCATTATACCATAGTTTAACAGAAAAGTAAATCCCCAATTTGGGGGTTTACAAAATGCGTTTTTTATGATATAATATATTGTCGTCCTCAGGGACAGAGAGAGATTAGTGAATAGTCTTAATCTCTTCAGGTTCTTTAAGTTCATCATATAGTTCTTCTTCGAGGGCGTCAAGTATCTCCTCTTCGGTTTTCATTGCAGGTGGTTTAGCTCTAGGCTTCATATAACCCGTCGCTAACTTTATATATTCTTCTTTCATATCTGGATCAATCTCAACATGATGTACGATATTAGCTCTTTGTATTTTAAAAATCTTTTGAGAGGAGAAAGGGAACCAAGGTATAAAAGCAAACCCACCGATTAAATTATTTTTTACTAAATATGGTCTTTCTATTGTAATTGTTCCATCATCTTTTTCTTTTATCAGTGCTACTATTTCTTCACCTGATATTAACTTAAAGTGTCGAATGGATAAAAGTAATGTGTCCATATTATATATTTATCTCGTAAATCTTGTATTTAAACTTTTCTTTTGAATATATTTTAATTCTTTCGGCCGCGTGATTTAGGGTATAATTCTTCTTAGACTTGTAATGTAAATCATCTGCAATATCATATACTGTAGTATTTATATTATCTCCAGAAACCCTAAGCCCTCTTCCAATCGATTGTAATACACGAATCTGAGACTTAGAGGGCGAAGCGAATATTAAATTATGTAATCTCTTTATATTTATACCAGTTGAGAACGTACCTAATGATGCTACGATAATTGCATTACCTTCTTTTTCTGTAATAGCTCTTATTTGTTCTCTATCATCAACTGGGGTTTCGCCACTTACATAGAATAGTTTTCTATCTTTAAATACTTTATGTTTATCTAATTTATCTTTTAACATATCATATAATGGCTTACCGTGTTTTTCTACGTAATTAAATAATATTAATGTATTACCTTTTTGGTCTATTGCCAAGTTACTAATAAAATTATTGCGCGCTTCATATCCAACAATAAAGTCTAACTCCTGTTGGTATTTTAGTTTAGATATAACTTTACAATATTCTTCTTTATATTTTAACAGTAGTATTTGTATATCTAATTGCGCTAATTGTTCGTTATCCATAAGTGCTTTAGTTGTTGTTACTCTATGAACAGGACCAAATAAACCTTCTAAAACTAATTGGTGTGTTTGTGTTCCATCTAATGTTCCAGTTGTTCCGATTCTATATTCCGCATTAACACATTTTTCCATAATCGATGTTAATGATTTGGCTTTAAATTGGTGTGCTTCATCTCCTATAACCATACCAACATTTTCAAAAGATTTTGCCGGCAGTTTATGTTGTGATTGCCATGTAGATATTTTACATCTTAACATTGTAGTTTTTTCTGCACCACCATATATTCTGTGACAGAATTCGTCTGTGTTAAAAGATGGGTCATTCTTAGAATATTCTTCGAAGTCAGAATACATTTGTTCAACCAAAGACGTGGTTGGTACAATAATTAATATCTTTTTAGTTGGATTTTTTAATAGGTAATAACGGACTAATAGGTATATTATTAATGACTTACCTGATGCAGTAGGTGATAATAACAGGCTCTTAGACGTACGTAGCGCGTGTTTAAGCGCATCTAACTGGTAATCCCTTGGTGATATATGGCTTGGTAACGACGTTTCTTCCAATGTTGCGTCTAATATATCTTGGTCAAACTCTTCTGTAATTGGACCATCATTAACAATCGTATAGTCTCTTTCTTCACAGAATTGTTCTAAGTATTTGTATAATCCACAGTATAACGTTTTCTTACGCATATCAAATAAACGTATTTTACCATCCCACATACGATTTTTATATGCTGGCATAAACTTATAACCAGGTACATAGAAACAAAAATGTTCACTAAGTTCTCTCTCAGTACTCGGCTCACATTCTATATGTAAGAATGATTCGTTTACTTTTTTAACTATTAATGATTCCATTTATTCTTGTTTTAGTACTTTCAACATCATAACAAAGGTATTCGTGTATATACCATAATATAAAATTATTTGCATACTCTGCATCATGCCAATCTAAATGTTTAACTAAATCAGGTAATTCTGTTAGTGTTTGTAATTTCTTTGTTGCCCAATGATATTCTGGCCATCCATAAGATATAATAGGTACTTGGTGCATTAAACATTCTATTCCTGCAGTACTATTATCTATGATCGCCACGCGGGTGCGCGGGAGCACGTCGTGAATACTAATAAATCCATCTATAACAGTTATTCCTTCTTTTCTCCATTTGGCTATTTGTTCTTTTTTACCTTTCATAGCTGGATGTAATTTAATTACTATATTATCTTTAGGTATTGCATTTACTATTTGGCAAATCTTTTTCCAATGGTCACCAAACCCAAAACCATTTACAGTTTCATCGTGTGGTTGTTGTCCTATAATTAATACATGGTCATTTGGAATTTTTATTTTAGGTTTACGCCATTTCAATAATATAGAATCATCCCATTTATTAGATTTGGTTTCAATAAGAGCATTAATTACATTATGATCTGTTTCAGGCCAATTTCTCATTTCAACTTGTAGTGGTTTAATAAATGCTAAAGAAGAACTATTTGCATAACCTATAGTATCTAAAGCAAAATGTCTAGATGTTGGTGCAGTAGGTTTAAATATAATATTATTAGCAGTATATACTTCATTTACATGACAATGATTATATACGTTCCATTCTACTAATCCGTGTATAGGATTATCTACTTCAGTATGACCAAGCTCATTAAAAGCTTGTCTAATTATTTCTTCGTGTTTGGTAAAATTGTCAAAACGATATTGGTGTATCTTATATTCCACTAGTAAACTTTCTCCACTCAATCATATTTTTAATAGATTGGTGTCTCCATCTTATCGTATCCATAATTTCTTTTAGTGTAGCTACTATCTCTTCTTGCATAGCTATTTTTAATTGGTGTTCTTGTATGATTGGATCTGCATCATACCATTTATCTAAATCACCCTTTAATACAGTTAAACCGTTTAATGGGTCATAATCCCAACCTTTTTGGTCTAACTCTTCCTGACTTAACTTACCGCCATAATGCAAAAACTTATCGCGCAAGATTGGTTTGAAATCTAATTCTAATTTCTTTAATTTAAGTTTAGATCTAGAGTAAAGGTCTAAGTATTTGGAATGTAATTTAGCCGATTCGCGTGTTGCTTCATCTAAGGCCATTTCATCTATATGGCTATCTTTCTGCCACATTTCAAGTAAAGATTCTATATTCATAATGTCTATTATACCATAGTTTATGGTATTTGTAAATCCCTAATTATTCAAATTCAAAGTATGTATACTTAAAGCTCACACTGGCTTGTACATATTCGATATCAGATTGTTGTGCATTAAATTCTATTGAGGATAAACTTGTTGGAAAGAGTTCCTGAAACTTAATAACTTTTGATACGTTATTATGTGATGATAGTATCATAAGTCTTGCATCATACTTTTGTTTATCATCTTTCTTCTGGATTATATCATGCATCCAGTTATATATTTCTATATAGTTTTCTAGGTTCTCTGTCACATTAAATGTTATGGTTAATTGGTCAAAGGTCATACGATCACCGGTTAGACCTAAGTTGACACCTTTATAGGGTTGCTCAATTGCTGATAGTGATATACCAGGTAAATTGGCTTGCGTACAGAAATATTCTGTATTTGCAAAGTTTGCGTCTATCTTAAAATTAAATCCTACTGGACTTAAAAAGTTTTTATTAGAAGTTAATGCCATTTAATTATCCGATTGAGATTTTCCAAATTTTATGTATTCTACCCTTTTTCATAAACTTATGAATTGTGTTCATATATTTTTTTATCATACATCTATTTATACAAGTTAAAATGCCGGACAAAAGAAAAGAGGGACCGAAGTCCCTCTTTAATAAGTTGTTTCGAAAAACGGTTTACACCATTATGTCATCAACTCTGAAGATTCTGAAGTATGGGTTAGCTCTATCAGTACCTACTCCGTCTGCTGCGACGAATGGGTTAGCAACCATTCCATATCTTGTTTTGAATCCGATCCTTGGTTGGAAATCGTTCTCACCAACGGCTTTAACCATAGTTAAAGGAACGTATGGGCAGTAGAACATACCAGCGTCATAAGGATTGTTACCTCTATAACCAACACATGCAAAGTCAACAGTTGAATATGGATCAATGTAAACTTTTAGTCTGCCGTTAAGAACACCAGCAAATGTATTACCTGTGTCATCAACGTTTAGGTTAGTTGAAAGAGCTGGAGAGTAATCCATTAGACCTGAAGCAGCTAATGCTGAAGCAACGTCTGAAGAAACGATAACATAGTTACCTTTTCCACGTCTTGTTTCTTTAGCAATAACGTTAGCTTCTCTTTCGAGTTGCATAATTAGGCCTTTGAATTTCTCTGCCATCCATCTACCGTCTGAGTCAGTGGCAACGTCAAAGATACCAGAAACTGCAGTTGAAGATTGTAAAGCACCAATTTTAGCTTTTGTTAAAATTGTTCTAACAACTTCACGGTTGATTTCAGCTAAGATCTCAGCTGATAGGATATTAGCAAGTTCGCCTTCAGCGTCAAGACCATGAATTGCTTTAAGGTCTTGTGCTAATTCCATTGTGTATTCAGCTTTAAGTGCTCTTGATTTAGCTGTAACAGTTGATTTCTCAATTGAGAAAGCCATTTCACCAAAAGAACCATCACCAGAACCGCCTCTTCCGAGTCTTTCTGCAGCTGATGTTGCAAGACCAGAACCAAATGTAGATACAGTATCAGCTGTATCAGCGATGGATCCGTCTGTGTCGGCATCTACTACACCTGCTAAACCAGTTGGATCAGCTTGATGTGTACCAGTACCTGAGAAGTCAGTATCCGCTTCGTCGAATAATGCCTCTGTTCCGCCTTGTGTTGAATACTTAGATTTCATTGCGAAGATAAGACCAGTTGGTCCACTCATTGGCTGAACGCCAGCAATGTCATAAGCAATCAAGTTAGGCATAGCACGTCTAACTAAAGAAATAAGAACTGGATCGAAATTATCGATGTTAGAACCAGTAGCGTTAGCTGGAGCTGCTTCTGTTAAATCGAATGATCTTTTTGCTCTTTCTTCTCTTAGGGCTACTTCTTGGTTTTCAAGAAGACGTGCAGTAACCGCTTTCTTATAATGATCGCCGATCTCAGGAGCACTTTCGTGACCTAGGACTGGTTCCCATTTTTCGATTAGATTTTTATCTGCGTTAAACATTTTTTTCCCCTATAAGGTTGCAAATTATTTGTTAAATTTAGTTATGGCATTAGTGTATGCGCTCATAGTTTCTGATATTTCTACCGGAGTAGACTCATCATTTCCTACTACTGCATCAGCTTCGTCAGTTGATTCACTAACTTCTTGTTTGAAGTAAGAATCTTTAATAACTTTAACTTTATTTTCAAAAGTTTCGCTATCTTCAAATTCTACGTCTTCTACTAAAGATGCTAATTTCTCAGCTTCAGTTACTGCTAAGCCTGAAGATGCCTTACGAACGATATCTGCTTTCTCAAAAGATTGAGCTGATTCGTGTAAACGTATATTATCTTCTGTGGTTTTATTGAGTTGCTCTTCTAGTTCAGCTACTTGATCGGCTAAGTCGTCGATTAAGTCTGCTTTACCTTCTGGAACTTCAATATAATGCTCTTTGAAAACGCTCTGTAAAGAATTCATAAACTCTTCAGCGATCTCAGTTCTAAGACCTGTTTGAACAGCTAATTCGTTCTCTTTCATCCATCCTTCAACTACGTAGTTCAAGTAAGAATCTACTTTCTCTACTAAGTCATTTTGAATTTCAGAAACTTCGTTTTCAAGGTTTTGCGCATATTCTGATTCCAGCCTATCGATTTCAGCACCAACTTTAGATTGGTATGCTGCTTCAAATATTGCTGAAGCCTTATCACGGAATCCATCAGAAAGAGTTGCCTCTTCTGCTACTATAACATCTAAGTCCTCTGACCAATCAACTGATTCAACAGGTGATTTTACGATCTTTTCAGGATTCTTATCAGCCTCAGAAGGTTTCATTTTGATAGATTTATCTTTATCTTTCTTCTTCTGTGCGTCAATAGCTTTCCCTACTGAACCGTCGTCAATTGACTCTGATTGTTTTAGCATTCTGCCAAGTAATTCTTGCGCTTCGTGCTTTCTTGCTTTTTTAAGCATGTCGACTGCGGCGTTAACGATGCCAGCTTTAGTTTTCGGCATTTCAAATTTTGGAGCAGACTCTTCGACTTCTTCGTCTTCATCGTCTTCTTCTTCATCTGAATGATATGCTTCTTTTTTCTTAGCTGCTTCTGCAACGTCTTCACTTTCCTCTTCGGAAACAGTTTGTTCTTCAACAACTTCGTCTTCTACAACCTCTTCAGATTGCTCTTCAACGACTTCGTCTTGAACCACTTCTTCTTCAGAAACGCCTTCGACTATTTTTTTATATTCGTTAGTCAAATTAGACATATCTTTGTCTCCCAAAGTTTTTGATTAAATTATAATCTAGAGAGGAAATTTTTAAACGCCTTTATTTCCAGTTCTGGCAATGCCTTTGCTGGAGCACGTTTTATTTCAGTCTCAATTAATTCAATTTCTTGAGGTTTCAAAATGCCGTTGTCCCAAATCCAGTCTACGCCTTCCATTATTCCATTAACGAATGCGGAAGGTGCAGAGGGATCTTGAACTATATCTACGGAGGCTAACATAAAGTCATCCCGTACATACGCGCCATCTCTCCTGTTCTCAAGAGTACCCATACCACGACTTGATACACCAAGCTTAACTCCACCTTCAAGCAAACCTTCAACGATTTGTCCCATAGGGGTTTTAAGGATTGATGCTTTTCCTATAACATCATTTCCCTGGAATTCCAGGTTCGTGATCTTATGTGAAACTTTATCCAGGTTTACGGTTGGTCCTTCTGGATGATTTAACTCTCCAACCGCTCTTCCCTGAGAAACCTGTTCTTTAACATATTTGCTAACAGCTTTCTCTAAAATCTTTTTTTCATATATTCGGCCGTTTCTATTCTTTTGTTCGGCCTGCATAAAGACACCTTCTATATAAAGGTCCTTTTTACCATTGTTCTTTTCTACGATAACATCTAATTTGTTATCAATGTATTCTGAAATTAACTTCATTTTATTCCTCTAATAAGTTTAGGAATTCTTCTATTGCGGATTCAGCTTCTAGTATATCTTCGAATTCGCCTAGTCTTTCCTGACCAGAAACTGCTATATAAGAATTACCTTCCTTAAATAGTTCTACGATTCCAAGCATACCATATTTCTTTACAAGAATCTTATCTTCTTGTAGAGATTTTCTAAATTCGCCAAATTGTAAAGTCATTATTCTTCTTCCTGTGCAATTGGTTCTTCTTCTTTACCAATTCCACTAGCTATTTTAACCTTTTCAGCGTCTAAAGCATCGTTTAGCTTAGACTTAATTAAACTATCAAAGGTTTTATTAGCCTTTACATTATCACCATTCTTAATATTATCAATCAATTCAGTTGTACTCATAAAGTTTTCCTCTATCTTTATTTATAAAAATTAAATGTCTAGGTCGAGATCTTCTCCGTCCTCGTCCTTCTCATTTTCCATTTGTTTATCTTGTGCTTCAATTTCTTCGTCAGATTGTCTTAATATAGTCTTACGTATCCATTCGTTAGATACATATTTACCTACATATTCATCTAATGAAGCTAACATTTCAAAACGTTCACGAATCATTTCTGACTCTTTTAACTCACTGAAGTAGTTATCTTCAATAAAGTCAAATACTATTTGCTCTTTCCATGAATCCCAATCTTGTGGAGTAATTACCTTTTTCAATAGTAATTGTGTTCTTAAAGATTGCATGAAAAGATCGCTAAATCTTTTTCTTAATCTATCGATGAATTTCTTAAACTTAACCTCATCTCTAGATATTTCGGTGCTTCTTCCTAAACTAAACTGAGCTTCTTGTTCCAATCTATTAATTGGTACGTTTAATGCTCTATATAGTTTCTTTTGGAAATAGATAATATCATCAATCTGTCCTAGATTTTCGCCACCTGGTAATGTTGATATTTCTGTTCCTCTTCCACCTTCTCTTCGTGGTAAAAAGAAATCTTCCAACATTGACATGTGTTTCTTATCATCTTTTATTTCCCCTGTTGCTGCATCATAAACTAATTTGTTTCGATATTGGTTCATAATATTTTTTAGATATTCTTCAGCTTTACCTTTAGGTAAGTTACCTACGTCAATATAGAATATTCTTCTTTCTGGTGCTCTACTTATTCTGTAGATAACCAAAGAATCTTCCATCATTCTTAATTGGTTAACAGGTTTAATAGCCTTGTGCATATATGACAAGACTCTTGATCTGCTTGGGTCTAACATTCCTGAAGTACAATAGATAATTGCGTCAGGGTGTATTTTTACCCCTTGGTTATGTGACTGCATTTTATTGTCTTGGAATATAAAATATTCTTCCTGCTTAACAATAATCTTAGCGCCAGTTTTTTGATCTTCTTTCTCTTCGATCTCTTTGACCTTTCTTAATTTAGTTGGGTCAATATACCTTAATTCTTTAATACCTTTAGTTGGATTACCTTCATCTATTATAACATGATATGGTAATCTCCCATCAACATACCACTTTCTGAATATATCATGTGCATATTGATTAAAGTTAATCATTTTTAATATAACTTGAAACTCATCACGCATCACATCTTTTATCTGATCCGATACATCTAGTTCGTCTAATATTATATTTACTGGCGCCTCTGTATGGTCACCAACAATTGATTCATTAACAATGTCTTCTACGGCTGCATCACATTCGGGCTGTGCTGCTATATCGCGATATCTCATTATTAATTCGTTTTCGGTTTTTACCTTATCGCCATCTACATCCAAATAGACACCAAAGTGTCCACCGGATTGTATAACACCGGCACCGTCAGATTCTGTATCTGGTACAAATGATGGGCGTTCAGGCTTCTTTGCCTTACGATTTATTTCAAATCCAAAAAATTCTGCCATATTATCCTCTTATTATATTATCAGAGGGGAAATTAATCCCCTCTTCTAATATATTTATATCACTTATGAAGTGACGTCTGATTCCCAATATTGAACTTGTAGCTCAACTGTAAACTCTTCAATAGCGTCTGCAGTATCGTAGTTAAGATCAATAGCAGCAACAGATGAAGGCCAACATCCTCTAAAGTCATACTTCATAGAAGTTGAACCATCTTTTCTTAATTGCTCTACAACAACATCAGCTGTGTAATCATTCATGTTTACTAAGCCAGTATTGTTTTGATGCTCGTTAATACCGTTCATCCACTGTTCAAACGCACGTCTTACGTTAAACTCAGCGTCATTGATAACAGTAAGAGTTAAATTTTCAAATGTTCTGTCTCCAGCCATTTTTAATTTTCTTCCTCTGAAACCAACTTCTATTCCGCCGATTGTACCGCTTGGAATAGTAGCTTGTTTACATAAGAATGATGTAAGTTCTACATCACTGTCCACGTATGATGGAAAGTTTACTGTAGCTTTAAACAGGGAAGGTCTAGCACCGCCACCACTAAGCTTAGATTTAAAGTCGTCTATACCTAATATTGCCATGATTAACCTCCTGAGATCTCAGAGAATTCCACTCCGGATCTTGTAGCTACAAAGTTCAAGGTAATGAAATTAATAGATCTTGCAGGCTTAATGAATATATCTGCTACAAAACTATTACTATCAATTACTTGACTTGTGTTATTTGTTGTATCACATACTACTTTAAAGTCTGTGATTCCTCTTCGTCCCTTAACATCTCTTAGGAAAGGTTCTACTAAATTTAAGAACTGAGCTCTTGTAAATTCATCGTTGAATTCAAATAGCTGAGCCTCTGCTGCAGTAGATATAGCCTTTTCTAATGTAATGAAAAGTCTTCGAACGTTAACTCGGTCGAATGCGGAAGGTCTTTTTAATGCTGTTTTATCTCCGAACAGAATTGTACCTTGTCCTGGTAAGGAAACTATTGGGTTTACTCTTGCTTTATATAGAGAATCTCTATCTGCTTGCACAGGGTTATAAGCAAGTTTTGATACGCCTAATAGTTGACCTCTGTTAACACCTGCTGGTGAGAACCAAGAATCAGCAACGTTGTCTGTGTTTGCACATAGACCAGCTAAGTGACCAGCAGCGCCTATCCATACGAAATTGTCATTATATTTATCGTACACATATACTGCGCCTGAGTCTATAACTGCGTAAGAGCTTGAACTAATACCATTAGCCCATTCTAATACTGTTGTCACAGGAGCCGAAGCGCCTTGTGAATCTGCTATTGGAGGAGATAAAAATGCCATACAATCTTTTCTAGCGTTTGCTATTGTGATTAGATGTTCAGCTATTACTTCCTGACCGTTAGTATCTGGATATGCAAATAATAGACCAACGTCTACTGTATTGGAATCTTTCATTAGGTCGAAACCTGCTGTAATTTCCCCAGTACTTGGTGCGTTATCATCTGTTCCTCCAGATAAGCTATTTGCTATTGCGGTTGTTGAACCAGCAATAGTTGATAAGGCAGTTAGGTTTCCACCTGCGTCTCCCAAACTGGAAGGGTGGTCTAACCATCTTATATATTCGGAATTCGAATTAATTACATCTACGTAATAATTTGATGTTCCGTCTGATTTTTTAGCGTCTGCAGCCTGTGATAAAAATGAATATGATTCTAGAACAGAATTAGCTGTTCCAGTCCATACGCCAGTTTCATCAAGAACTAAAACGTGAAGCTCGTCGCCAATAGTTCCTTTACCTAAACCTGCTGCATAGTCAGAAGTTTCTGGTTCTGCATCGAAAACAGAAGAGTATTTTAATCCAGTAGCATATTCAATAGTGCTAAAATTATTTACTCCCTCTGTGACGATACATACTTTCAGACCATTCCCAAGAATACCAGGGTGCTTAGCAGCCCATGTTCCTTTAGAATTACCTCCAGCAGCATATTGATTTACGTAATCACTATCGTTTTCAATTAAAAGACCTGATCCGTCTGCAGTTGCATTTTTGTTTCCAGTTTTCGCACGAACTACTTTTAAAGCATTTCCATATTTCAGGAAAGATGCAGCAGTTAGGAAATATCCACATGTGTTACTGTCTGGGCTTCCAAATACTTCAGCTAGTTGTTGTTCTGAACTAACTGTAACTACTTCATTAACAGGACCCCAATTGAAGACCCCAGCGAATCCACCAATACTGGTAGAAACGGCAGGTACTACGGCTGTCGCGTCAATTTCTTTGACTTGAACGCCTGGTGATACTTGAAATGCCATCGCTTTATCCTCTCAAAAAGGTTTATATTTATAAGTTAACATAATACGGTTTTAATTCACTCGTCTTTATTTATGATTACCAAAGTCCTGTGGACTTAGTGTCTTCTTCAAACCATACATTACCTTCTCCGTCTCCTACTCCTTTATTGGTATCTTGTCCATCATTTATAATACCAAATGGTAATAAATCATCTTGTATAGCTTCTAATTGTTCTTTATATAATAAGTTTTTCATGTCTATATCTGATATAGATTGGAATATATCTGTTGTAGTAAACCAACCAAACAAGACTAAATTCATCATTAAGTCATCGTGGTTAGGTGCTATAGCCATAAAAGTATTACCCTTTGCAACAAATGTACTCATTTCTATTATTGTTTGCGCATCTTTAATTAGTAATTTCTTTTGCTCAATTAAGTCTTTTATTGTAGAACATCCAATACGCTTAACTCTTCTAGTCATTGTACAACCAATTGCGTTCTTCTTAACTGCTGATTCTACAAACATATTTTCATATTCTAAGTCATAGTATAATCCATTACAAACCACAATACCTGCATCATTACTTTCTATTAAGACATAAGCTTCATTATAGGTCTTAGCGTATTTGTATACAATATCAGGTAATAACATAGGAGAGATATTATTATCTCTAAATGTAGCTACTTGTTCAAATGGTTCTGTGCTTACATCTATAATATTAAATGTACTATAGTCTTGTCCTCTTCCCTTTGCTACATCTACACACATTATATAATCATGGTCTTCCTTTGGTTTCTTGTATATAAAAACATTCTCTTGGAATGATAAAGGTTCTAATGCCTTCTGGGCTAATAAGTGATTTGCGCTTATAAGTGTATTACCCCTTCCATGAAATGTATTACCGAACTCTTGTTCAAACTGTAATTCAGATGTATTTGCTACAGTTTCTTCTTTCCATTTTTCATCTCTTCCTGGTACGTCCCACCAATCTACTCTAAATGGTTTAAATTCATTTGTTCCAGTCGAAGCGCCTTCCCATATTTTATGATATACATTACCAATACCATTTGCTGTAGATGTAATAATAATTTGTGTATCTTTACCGGCTGATACTACAGGATATGTAGATGTATAGAATTGTGCATCATTCTCTACAAATGCGAACTCATCTAAGAATAGTAGATTGATTGATAAACCCCTTATAGAACTTCCAGACGTGGCCGCTGCCATGATTTTAGAATTATTACTGAACTCTATAGACCCTTTATTCAATGCTTTACATCCAGGTTGTAAAAAGAATGGTAAGTTTTCAAGCGCGAGCGTCACGCGTGCGAGCATCTCTCTCGCGACCGCGCCTTTGTTTGCTAATATAGCAATTGTCTTTTCTGGGTGGAAACAAGCATACCATAATAGATATACGACCGAACTAATAGATTTACCACTTTGTCTACATGCTAAAACCACACTAAATCTATTCTTATTAAAGTGTGAAAACATTTCTTCTTGATATGGATATAGATTAAATGGAACTAATCCTTCATCAAGAGATATAATCTTTATATACTTACGAGCAAAATAACAAGGATCATCCATACATTTTTTGTATTCAACAATCTCTTCTTTTGTAAAGTCACTGACTACACCGTCTCTTTTGATTGACGGATTACCTAAATAGCCAAATTCGTTATTCTTAATTCTCTGGTTTGACATCTATTACATCATCTTTATCTAATAACATTCTTTGTAGTTCTGTTGTGCTTCCAACAAATACATTGTTATTAGTTATTTCTTTTTTCACATCATCTTGTGTTAATTCTTTTTTACTTTTTTGTAGCTTCATAAGCTTATCTGTTATATCACCAATAGATTTTAAGTGATTAGATAATACTTCGAACGCTCGCGGGTGCTCGCTCTCGCGTGCGAGTTCTGCTAATGAGTCCATGGATTGTGTACCTACTTGTATTAGTTCTTTGTAAGTATCACGGGAAAATTCATAATCGTCTTTTATATCTTTCTTATCGATATAATCAGATCTTCTTGTACCGGGAAGATTCTTCTCCAGGCTTTTCGATATTGCATCTTTCTTACTCATAATTTACCTATGTTATAGTTACGTTAACTGTATAGTTATCATCTTCATCCGCTGTTGGTGGGTCAATAGCAAAATTCATTTCTTCTAATATATTTGAGCCATTCTGATCTTCATTAAAGTCTATATTAATTGTCTTAATAACTTTAGCTTCAGATTTTCCTGAATAGAATGTCATTTTCATTTGGAAGTCTAGAGTATATATTAATACTCTTCTTGCCATATAATCACCATCATATTGGTCATCAATATTTACACCAGTTAATATAATTGGCACATCTTGTTTATAATTCGTCCAACCATCTATTGGTTTAATAGTTACAGTATATTCTGGTTGGAAATAAGGTAATATCTGTTCTAGTACTTGTAACCCATCATCTTGATTCTTGGCCATAATATTTAATTGCATACCAATATTATATGGTACATGGGTTTGTATTATTTCTTTTTTAATAGAACTATCTGCTATTGGATTTGTTATCTTATCTCTCTTTTTAATTTTCTTTGTAGAATCTACATCTAAACTAGTTATTTCAAACGATAAACGTGGAAGCTTAATTGCCACACTTGCATCAGACATTGTATCTTGGTCTATACGTGATAAGAATTTTTGTTTAGGACCATACGCTAAAGGAACTCTGATCTGATTTAATATACCACCAGAACCATCTTTTCTAACCACAGTTATATCATTAAAGAGTGTACCAAATACGGCAACTGCTTTTCTTAGTGTTGCGTTATAAAAATGAGATCCAAACATTAGTAATTATCCGATGGGTCACCAAACGGATTAGCCTCTGTGAAGTCTAAGAATCCATCTGCACTTACTTCAAATGCCACGTTCTCTGCTCCACCATCCGATGGGAATACGTTTTCAGAATTATCACCTATATCATATATCTTAGTTATAAAAGCTGTAACTGCAGAAGTGCCTCCAGTTAGTCCTATAGTATTTGATACGATGAAATCTGTTGCTGTTGTTGTTCCACTAACACCAATATTAGATACTGTAATTGTTCCTGCAGTATCTGAGGTTTTAGTGACGGTTTGTACTTCGCCTTTAACTGTTATTCCAGTTGAAACGACCTGTGAAACTTCTTCACCTACTGAGTAGTGATTACCTCCACTTGTACTATATTCAATTGTTTCCTGATAAGAAAGTCTTTGTTGTGTAATATCAATTGCTTCAACACCTGTTTCAAAGTCTTCTTCATTATATTCATATAAGCTACATTGTAACTTGTAAACTGGTAGGTTTGATAATTGATAAAATGGTTGTTCGTGTTCGACAAACATAATTTCAAAGAACTTGTTTGTCATTGGAAGGAATATTATATCACCTTCTGTTGGTACAGGATAGTCTACTTCGTTATTCCAAACCCCAATTAGTTTGTTCCATTGTCTTTTAGAAATAATAAATGTAGCTTCATCTCTTATCTCTAAACCGAACTTAGAATATAAATCTCCTGAACCTTCAAATCCATCTGTTCCCTCTATATAAGCTTCTATAATATAGGCATCATCAAATTTAGAATTTGAAGCTTCACCTAGTACATCGTCTCTTGTAACTATGGTTCTTGGAAGATAATAACAATCTTGACCATAGATTTTCAGAGATTCAATTACAAGATCTTCATAGAGGTTTTGCTCTGATTTGACGGCTTGAGAAAAGTAAACGTTTCTAGCCATGTCTTATCCTGTATAAAAATCAACCGGCTCTTCCCAATTGAGTCTGGCTTCTTCAGTAAGTTTTTCTAACTCTTGTGTAGCATCATCAAATAACTGCCGACCATTAAATGTCACGCCACCAGGCATAACCATTCCTTCGAATTTAATTAAATTAGCACCCCATTGTTGTTTAATTAATGCAGTTGTATATCTTTTTAAATAATAGTCATTATATACATCTGTATATGTATTTGGGTCTAATATCCTATAACATTCTAATACTAGATAAGTTGAATCTATCGCTAATTTATGTTCTACTCCCATATTAGCATGATTAGCACAATAAGAATATAATGTATCTGGAGCATCTTCAGCAACTACAAATGTTATTGTATCTCCTGACACTGAAATTCCTGTATTATATTCTGACCCACCGCCATGTGTTCCATCAGCGGTTTCAGAGAATTTTAATGGATGAGCTCCTTGAGCTGCATTGTTAAATGTATATGTAACTCCCTTTGATATACTTAATGTTTCATTTCCATTAAACCTATATTGATTTCCTGAAGATGTTGATACCACTGTAACTGTAATTGTTTGTGGTTCAACAGCATCTGTTTCACCCTTCCAATCCATATCAATTCTTAAAGTATTTCTGTGTCTATTGAAATCTATATGTTTGTCATCTGGGTCTATAAGCATATCTAATAATGCTAAATGGTTCATAGTCATTTTATAATCGACCATTGTACCTAAAAATCCCAAAGAATAGATATCATTTAAAAACATTTGATATTTAACATCAAACATATTTACTTGGGTTGAGCCTGAATTGTCTCTGAGTGGCATTACTCTAACTACATTTGTAACTAAATCTGGCACTGTAATATAGCCATTAGCCTGGTCTGTAGGAGTAACTAGATGCTTAAGATATACTTTCTCTACTGCATCTTGATGATATTCTTGGTAAAATTGTAAAGCTTCATCAACTCTATCATCTACTTGGTCATCATCCACATTTATTTCTATGACAGGTGCGCCTAGTGCTCTTTTGCAATATGATATTAATGTTGCTCTACTGTTTGGTTTTGCCATTTTTAAATTCCTTTATATCATTCTATTTATAACAATTACAAACTTGATTCCCAATCATTCCACCATTTCTTATATTTTTCCTGGAATGCAATTTCATTATCATGATTATGTGGATGTGTTTCACCGTGAGCTAAAGTTGTTCTATCGGCTTCTGGTATGTTATATGTGGCGGTTCTTGTTTCAACTAAATCATCTTCACTCAGAACTACCCAATCTATCATCTCTTTCGTTCCTTCGGCATCAACTACTTTTTCCACCTTTTGAATTTCGTAATTATTATAATCTTTAAATGTCCAGGTAATAGAAGTAGATTCACCTGCTCCGTTTCTTTCGATTGTATATGTTGTATCTGTATAAAATTTCATTAGAAGCAATTATTAGATTCTGCATAAGCCCTAAGCTTATGTCTATATGTTCCAAGTGTAGTATCATTATATCCTGTTTTTCTTGCTGATACATCCATTGTAACTGTACATGTTGAGGTTGTGGTTTGATAACATTCTGCAAGTGCAATAGCTGTCATTCTAGCACCAATTGATTGTCCATTACTTATTGTTTGCCAACTATTATCACTTGCCGCATAAGTACCAACTGCAGTTGATCCAACAATATTTCCTGAACCACCAGCTGGGGTAGATGTTTCAGACCAATTCATTTTTATAGCTGTAACCCCACCTAAATTAAATCTTCCCATTGTTATGTAAGAAGTACTTAATGAGCTTGACCCACCGCCTACTGGATAGTAAAGACTAATAGGAGCAGTATTTGTTTCTTTTACCTCATAGTAAACATAGTTGTCTTGTCTTCTTAATCTCAAGTCTAATTGAACTTGTAAGTAAACAATTGGTGCTGTCATATCTCTAGTTGAATAAGTTGAATTATTACTAGAATTAATCACAACATAGTTTGTTGTAGATATATCTGTTGTTGCAGATAGTCCTTTAAACTCTGCTAATCCATCAGGTGCGGATAAACCTGCTGCAGATGCCGCGGCTCTTAAAGAACCACCACCACCAAATTCGCTGGTTACAACTGATAGATAAGTTGGATTACTATTAGGTACACCCATGTTACACGTCTTGCGGTTCTATAATTGCGCCAGCTGCTATTTTATGAGCAAATCCATTTTTCACTTCTTCGATTCTAGCCACTGTGTTAGCGTGATCGTAATTACCACCAGAATCATAACAGACATTTACTGTTCTAGTGTGGTCAATCTTTGGGCTGTCTGATTTAAAAGTTACTTGTATATCTTTTACATCACTTACTATATTTTTCATTTGACCAGGTTTATCTGGGTCAGGCATTTGTATAGTTCTTTTACCTGTAAACGTTTCGTCTATTGTATATGTTATTGCCATTTTTTCTCCTAACTAAAACAAGCGTTATATATTGCTTTTACCTTTTCAGATTCTGAAGATACATCACTATCTTTATCAAAAATCTTTTGTGTGTTATCATCATAATCAATAATGAGTTTATCGTTATCATCATCTGTGGGATTCATAGGCCCATCATAAAATGTTGCTGTTCTCAAATTTGCCATTATTTTTCCTCCAATTTCTTTTCTAAGTCTTCAACTTTTTTATTTAAATCTTTTATTGCTTCAATAAGTAATCCTGTTAAATGTCCGTATTCAACTCCATACCTATCATTCTCTTTATCGTGTGTCACAACTTCAGGAACTATGTCTAATAATTCTTGAGCTATAACACCCATTCTTTCTGGTGTTGTGTTTGTTGATGATGAATCATTATCATGTTCAGAATCTTTCCACTCGTATGTAACACCCCTTAATGCTAATACTTTTTCTAGTCCATTATCTATTACTTTTATATTCTTTTTCAGTCTTTCATCTGAAGAACCTACAATGTCACCAGTTGCATATATTGCACCAGTTACATATAATGAATATGAACTTGAAGTTGTAGAAGAAGTTATACCTGTACAATTATTACCTACATGATGATAGTCATACCATCTACTATTAGCTTGTCTATAATTACCGCCGTTACCTGCAGAATCAAACATCCAATGAACTTGACCATAAGAATCATATAGTCCACCATATCCACCTCTACTTCCATTAACTCTAGCGGATGCATAACTACTTCCTGCATTAGGATAGAAGTGGAAACCATTAGTATTACTTGAATATATACCTGCTCCAGCTACATTTTGCCAGTTTGATATTTGTGAATATCCATTTGATGCTAATCTGTGGATTGTACTTGCGCCATTTTCTGCAGAGCTATAACCTTGTAATAAACCAGCATCTAGTCCTGAACCAGATCCATCGTTATCAGCATTCCAAACCTTTGCCCATGAACCAGCACTATTCCATTTTCCTCTTACAAATAGAAGACTGTTAGTACCAGCTCCCATAACCATTTGCCAACCATAATCGGACGTATTATTTGTATAGTGAAGTGCGTTAAATCCTACCCAGTGAGATGTTCCTGAAGGTGTATTAGCTGGTGTACTCCAACCATCAATAAATCCAGAACCATATCTAAATACTGTATCAAAGTTGGTACTGCCCCAACCCATTGTACCAATCCAATAGTTAGTATCAGTTGTACTTTGTTCTCTTCCTTGATAACCAGTTTTAGTAGTTTGATGCATTAAGGATCTGAAACTTGCTAAGTCTGCGTATCTAATATAACCATCACTAGAAGTATAAACCCTATCTGGTACACCAGATCCTAAATCACCAGAAGTTGTATTAATCCAACCTGCTTGGATATAACCATTAACATCTGTTCTTACAACTTTATTTGCTTCGTTCGCCCTTCCAGCATGTAGTTCTATTCCATCAAGTAAATCTGCATCTAATCCAGAACCTGACCCATCGTTACCCGCATGCCAGATTGTACTACCATTAGCGAATAAAGAATTTACATTAAAATAGAAATTACTTAGATTAGTATAAATGTGTGCGTGTGAGCCATTTGCTGGTCCAAATTCAATATATCCTGAAGGAGTTTGGTGTCTCCAACCCCATGAACCATTGTGCATATAATAAGTAGTCTGATCACCAAATCCAATAGCACTTTTAACTGATAAATTACCAGCAGTTGATAGTGTCATAGCAGCATCTGTTTTACCCATTCCACTATGTCTCCAAGCAAATCCTCTATCAGCGTCATTATTAAACTGGAAAGTCATTGCATAATCTGCTAACCAACCGTAATCATATCCTGATACCATACCTATTGCGTATGTATCACTATCTCCCCACATCTGGAATTTTCCATAATCATCAGATGCAGGTGCTGAGAAAGATGTTGCATCTAAATTACCGCCACTGCCTAAAGTTGCCTTGGTTGCACCATTAACCATCAATGAAATTGGATGATTTGACATGGTTCCTATTTTACCTTCTCCTTGTCCATTATGAGAATACATAGTTGTAATAATACCATCACCATTAGCTTTAACATCTAGTCTAGCATGAGCTGTTCCTGAAACATTGACTCTTCCGTGCCAACCTCCATCGTTACTTACAGAACCAACTCCATTACCAAATTCATTATAGACATTACTGAAACTATTTGAACCTGTAAATGTATTATTTGCTGAAAGCGAAACACCTGATGATGCGTATCCTTGTGATTGAACCCAGGATTGAGTTGCGATTGATTGACCATTTATTTTTGCATCATTTGGTAATACTTCAAAGTCTACTGTACCAGTCATTAAATGGCCTGAAACGTCAAATTTTATACTATCTGGTGATCCTTCATAATACCCAAGACCATAACCTGTATAAGTTGAATCATATTGCCATATAGGTAAGATTGAACTACTATGCGTTGTTCCATATAATCCACCTGTTACCATTCTAGCGCCACCTAGTATTTGTCCGCCGCCGCTAATAGTTAAGTTATCATCAACAGTTACTGCACCATTGAAATATGATGTTCCATTGTTATAAAAATCATAAGAGCCGTGTACTGATGAGGACTTTACAGCAAACTTACCAGATGCATGACCTGAAGCCATTCCAACATTGCCTGTACTTGTAATAGCTCCTGAACCAATAGTTCCTATGTTTGTAAGGTTTCTTGATGAATCTATTACTGTTGTTGTGCCTTGTCTTAAGTCGCCCATGAAGTCAAGAGCAGAAC
>Ga0160423_10000153_pt1 | contig 50712 bp, 56 predicted proteins | sample CRUFie14St8metaG_FD_108191 | JGI IMG/M metagenome (GOLD analysis project Ga0160423, IMG submission 108191) | Marine microbial communities from the Costa Rica Dome - CRUD Field 142mm St8 metaG | ecosystem: Environmental > Aquatic > Marine > Oceanic > Photic zone | place: Costa Rica: the Eastern...
AGTATAGCCGATGAGGATGATTCTGCGGCTGTAGTGGATGTAGAGACTAGAGTAAGCATTGTAGCAAGAGTTTGGTCTATTGATTCCTTCCCTGATGGGGTTGGTAATTCTCGTTGGGCTGCTACCCTTGTTGATTCTACAGGTTCTGCCCAAATTGTTGCTTTCAAGCAATTCATTCCTTTGAGTGCCGCTGCAGTAAAACGTGGAGACACTATTGCAATCCTAAATGGCGAGAAAGGAGAGTGGGGTGGTCGCCCTCAAGTCAAATGCGGACCTGGAACAAAGGTAGTTATTGTCTCAGATGCTGAGGATGTTCCAGAATTCTAATTCCCCCACCTGTGCCGGCAAAACCTTCAATTGGATTGGTTCATTGACCAAATTGAATAATTATGGTCTTTGAATTAATTGAGATAGCAATTATCATCGGTGCCGCTTATTTCTCAATATTTGAATGGATTAAGAAGAAGGACATAAAATCGAATGAGAAAAATGATTTTTTCGTACCTGCGGCATTTCTGGTGTTTGGAATTATTTTTGCGTTTACGATTGGAGTAGATGGAGAGGGCTTTTTCTTTCCATTTGCCTCGATGATTTGTGGTATAGCTGCCGTCCCATTGGTGATATCTCTGGCGATGACCGGTATGGCTCAGGATCAACAAAAGTTGGATGGTGAGTTAACTTACAACGAAGGAGATAAATTTTGGATCATTCAAAATAAGTTAACACCTCTGAGTTCTGAGTTAGAGCAATTCGACGGCAAGGAAGGTAAAATCACTGAGGTAAATGCCGATCGAAGTGTTGAGATGAAATTTGCAGATGGCTCTGTTGGTACTTTTTGGTTGACTAATCTGAGCAATATTCCCCCAGAATCGCCAAAGTCCGAGAAGAAGGGTTGGTGGCAATAAATGGCGGAAGGAAAAGGTAACATCTTGATATCTGGGATTATAGTAGTAATAATGATTGTATATTCATTAATTCCCTTATCATTTCTAAGCCATATGGGTAAAGAAGCACCCGGGGCTATGGCCCCAACTGGGATGTTTGACCCCTTGATTCTATGCTGTCTTCTGATTCCATTAGCGATTGGGACTCTCTTTTTGCTGAGATAATATGAACCTTAGTGGTTAGATTTTGTATTGGCGCCGAGAGAGGGATTTGAACCCCCGAGTCCAAGGGACAGTGGATTTCGAATCCACCGCAATACCGGGCTATGCGATCTCGGCAGTAAGCCGGCCACCTGCGATTTGGTCATAAGTCTGACTAGCCTCCCTTGGGTTGATGCGAATTACGGTGAATCACGAAGACGGAGATCCAAGTATTGTCGAGGCGGATGCACCGATAAGTATCGCCGAAGTTTTGAACAAGCTCGATATTGCAAGTTCAACAGTTCTTGCGGTACTTGGTGAAACTATCGTCCCTCATTCCTCGATAATCACCGAAGATATAGAGATCGAGCTGATAGTAGTATCAAGCGGTGGTTAGGTCCCCTCGAAGTGTAGTTCCTGGTCCATAAGTAACTAATTCCTCGTCTTTTCGCATTACTGAAGCCTTATTTCCCAGTAATTCAAAAGTGTCATTTTTACATCGAAGGAAAGATCCTTCATACAAACCGATTACTGGTGTATTGTTGGTTTGATGGTATTCACTAACTCTTCTTGCACGGGTTTCTCCAAAGTGTTGTTGGAATTCTCCATCCTCATTCTCCCTAAACCAAATTCCTCCAGGGTGGTAATGAGGGTTGATTTGAAATGGAACGATACCAAATGTTTCGAATGAAGGAACCATTGTAATTGCCATATCATTGGTTGTCTGCATACTAGGGCAGGCCACATTTGCGCCTGCACTTACTCCTGCGTAAGGAACCCCTCTTTGCAATACTGCCTCCCTAATTGGTTCAATGAGTCCTCTTTCGTGTAGGGCTCGCACAAGCAACCATGTATTCCCGCCTCCAACATAGACCCCATCCATTGCCTCGATGGCGGCTAGTGGGTCATCAAATTCGTGTAGGCCGACTAGTTCGTATCCAGATTGCCCAGCAAATTCTTGCATCCTCTTAGTATATCCGTCGTAATCATTAGATGCAAATGGGACAAACACGACCCTTTCACAATCAGCAAAATTTTCTGACATTAAGTCGCGGTACAATTCTCTGCGTTCATCTGTGCCGATTCCGCCGCTTCCAAGCAGTGCACGCATTTGCATCACCAATCAGACGTAGAAATCATCAGCTTCAGCAGGCATTCCAAGATGTTCTTCGATAGATCCGCTAACTTCTATGCTTGCGAGTAATTTCCTTGCGGTCTCTTCTGTAGTGTCCAAGTCGATACCTAGTGGCAAGCCAAGTGCTTCCTCAATCCAACGTGCTAGCCTATCTGCTGCGATAACATCTGCTGACGCACCAACAGTATCAGCAACTAATGCAACCGCTGGAACTTTGTGTATCGAAGAAAGTGAGACCAAAAGTCCAGCAACCCCTATCATCCCAGCCTCAGGTTGAGATTTACTTACTTCGATATCATTGGCTTGGAGGTTACTTCGTACCTTTGCATCCGCGCAAATCACGTGGATTGCTTTCTCTTCAACTTCAGAAGCTAGACCGGCTAAGACCAATAGTTGAGGTGTCGAATTTGCCATTTCCAGGATTGTATGTGCAACCTCATGTTGCCCTGTTGCAGTCATTGGCTGTAACTCACCAGTTACCGTCACAACATATCTTCCATCGGGCAACATTACTCGATGGACTAGCATTGATGGAGGAGCAAGTAGTCCATCTTTGTCCAAAGTAGAGTGAGGGGGCATATCTGGATGAAGTATTCTCGCAATTAGGGTCGAAGGATTATTTTCTACCAATGCATCAACAACCAACTTGCCAACATTTCCTACACCTGGTACGGCTTCCAACAAAGCCACGTGTTCAGGTAATGAATCCCCAATCAACCAATGTATGTGAGCACGACTCATTCATCTCCCTCCTTACGAGGGGTGGGCAATGATTCAATCCATTCGTCGCTCCCAGCGTCTTCTCGCTGTCTTCTACGTGCTCCTTGAGCATCTTGAGGTGAGTATTTCATTGGTGCAGCCGAAGTCATCTTCCCTCCACACTCCTTGCATTTTTCAGCAAGTCCATACTCGCCACAAACTGTACACCGTTGTAGTCTCGTCCGAGCCATCCCTGTCCCTCAGTAAGCACGTCCGCTTTCAGAGGTCTTTGAAGTTGTAGCATGCAAATTGGATATTCACATGCGTTCGATATCGATTGAACCGTCAACCGAAGCGATGGATTCTGTGGCTGCGGTTTGGGCCCTTTCCCACATTCTTTCAGCGGTCTCGTAATCTGGAGCCTTGATGTCAACTCTGTATTCAGGGGCTCCATCGTAGTGACATGTGAGTGTAGCGTCTTCCTCGCCTTCAGCGGCTGCTTCAGCGGCAAGAAGTGCCTCTTGTATTGCATAGACCCCCTTTGAATCCCATACTTCAATGTTGAACAGACCACGAATCTCGACAAACGGAGGGATGATATTCTCTACGGCTAATTCGATTACTGTAGACATCCAATCTCCACTGAAGCCATTATCGGATAATGCAGTTTCAGAAATCGCACACTCCTCTAGGGCGCCATAAAGGGTCCCAAAAATTTCAGTCATTTCTTCTGAAATTTCAATGGTTTTTTGATCATCCCATCCAGTTCTCTCTGCAACAACACCCATGATCTGGTGAGCACGCTGCTCATTCTTCCAACTTTGAATCGTATCTCTTCGACGTTCTTCTGAAACGCTCTTGATGGATAGGTCAACACGTTCTCGATCTTTTTTGACTCCGATTACTTTGGCTACGACCCGTTGACCAACTCGAATATGATTGCGTATGTTCTTGACCCACCCTGAAGCTACTTCTCCAACGAAAACAAATCCTTCACGTGAACCATACCCGTCTAGAGTAAGATAGGCTCCGTTTTCCCGGACATTACTAACTGTGCAAACGAGTAATTCACCTTCTTCTGGCCAATTATCGTTGTTATCAGCCATTCTTGTTCAGTCCCCTTCACTCGAGGACGTCTACGATTGTGCTACCAACTAGCTCGGCTTTACCACCTGCTGGGCGGGCCAATGTGGAACCGCAAATTGAGCAGGAAATCTGGGTTGACGCCCTTTCGAAAATTATAGTTTCATTACCGCAGTCACGGCAGTTTACTCGCAAGAATTTCGCATCTCCCATGTTATCACTTCTCCACGAGTTCAAACTTCTTCGCTCTCTGAGCAGCAGGCTGGTGTGCCTTGCCAGTCTCAGAGCAACGGTAGAGTAGGTTGACCCGCTTTGTTGGCTTTTCACCAGAAGGCTTTGGACGAGGGAAACCTCTGTATCCAGATGTAGCCTTGCGGAATCTTCGCTGACCCCACTTTAATTCGGAAGCGCGTCGCTTCTTGACACGCTCGACTGTGTGCTCAGTATGCTTACCAGCGGACGGGCTGTAGCGCATTACCTTACGTGGCATCTTGACCATTACCGAGCACCTCAACGTCTTACGACGACGCGCCCACCTATGACCCATATTTGATTGTGTCGCGAGACGGCGACCTGACTCTAAAGGCGAAGTGACTCATTTTCGCCTAAATTCAGGATAGTCAATTCAAAGAATCTCCCCCCGCTCGAACACTCATGGTCTTTTGGGTGAATCAGGCACTTCTCAGCACCACCCTAATGCTAGCAGCATTCTCAATGTGGAGGATGGGCCCTGCATTCAAGCGTAGTAAATTCGCTGGCCCTGTGGCATTAATTGGACTTGCAGGGCTCCTATTTTTGCCTGAACAACCTCTTTATTTTGAGTCAGATTATCACCGCTGTGAGGTCATTTCATTTTGCAACAATGATGGACGAGAATCTTATCTGAAAGTGGTTTTTTCGTCGTTGTTTACAATTTCATCTGCATATATTGGTTGCTACGCAATAATTAGAGGCTCACGTATTTATTCAGAAAGGAACCTACCTGTTTTAGCTACTGGATGGATTATACTTGCAGTGTCTTGGTGGTCAATTTTCCAAAGCACATGGTTCGCAGAAGCCTATAGTAGACTGGATGTTCTTGCGTGGATGGTTTGTTTTCTATTTGGAACTATAGCTACAGTGTACTTATTCTTCGTGATAATTAGATACACAGAAAAGAACACTCCTAGAGACCCTCCAATTCAACCCCTAGATGAAAAGGAAAGACGTTTAGTCACTGAAATGGTTAGAAGAAATATGGTAGGTGGAAAATAATGGCAAGTTTTGGCTTTTCATTTACTGGCCTTGGCTCTTTGGGGGCAATGATGCTAATCGCACTGGTATTCTTCTCCTACTTCTTTGCAATTCATCTGATCGTAACCTGGAACCCCTATCATCGTCCAGTAATTCCTCTGATTTCTTCCCTAATTCTTAGTCTAGGTCCAATGTTAGCAATGGCAATGGAAACAGATGGATCTAGTTCAATTTCCCAAATGCTTGAGGTTGCTTTCTTGTTTACAACATTGGGCCTAGGAGTGATTGTACTTTGGATGCCAATTATTCTCGCAGTCGTCACTTTTCAAATGATTATTGTGTCTAGAAAAAGTCCGTCGGAAGACCCTCTTATGGAGATGTTAGATAACTAATATGAGCATTTGATAACTCCATTCTGTCAGTAAACCTGTTGCAATCCTTTGAGTAACGCTCATAACAAGCCCGTCGGTCGCGGCGTTGTCCTAAGAGGTGGAAATCGTGTCAAAGGGAACTCCAAGCATGGGCAAGAAGCAGAAGTCCACGCATATTCGATGCCGACGCTGTGGCCGACATTCCTATCACAAGCAGAAGCGGGCTTGCTCCTCGTGTGGCTATGGCGAATCTTCAAGACGCCGCAAATTCCGCTGGAGTAAGCGAAACCGATCGATGGCCCAGCACAAGAAGTGAAGACTTCGCTCCGGAAATGGCTAAGTCCTTACTGAATCAGCGCGAGTCGAATCCCGATGTGTGGCATCATAGGTCTCGTCGGGCATCCTGATAGTCAGGTAGGGAAGACTCTCTACGATGGCTTACTTGTTTTACAACATCGAGGACAGGATGCCGCTGGTATAGTAACCAGCGATTCAAGCAATATTTCGCACAGAAGAGCGAATGGTCTAGTCAGAGATGTGTTCCGACTCCGCCACATTCAATCACTTGAAGGTTCAATGGGGTTAGGACACGTCCGGTACCCTACTGCAGGTTCTGCATCGGCCTCAGAGGCTCAACCATTCTACACCAACTCACCATTCGGCGTAAGTCTAGCACACAATGGAAATTTAACAAACCCAGAAGAAATAATTGATACTTTACTTGAAAGAGATCATCGCAGAATCAATACTAGTTCGGATTCAGAAGCATTACTGAATCTATTCGCAGCAGAAATTCAGCGTTCAATCAATGGCCGTAGAGGCGGATTAGATGCACTAAGTGAGGAAGATGTATTCAAGGCGGTCAGAGCGATTAATGACACCGTTGAGGGCTCATATTCAGTTGTTACAATGATTACTGGCTGGGGTATGGTGGCTTTCCGAGACCCCCATGGGATTAGGCCTCTGAGTATTGGAAATTGTGAAATCGATGGATTTACCGAAACTCTAGTAGCATCTGAATCCGTAGCTATGAAGGCGCTTGGATTTGAAACAGAAAGAGATGTGAAGCCAGGAGAAGCAATTGTCGTTAGGATGGATGGAACTAGAAATTCAAGGATTTGTGCTGACTTACCTACTCATACCCCTTGCATTTTCGAATATGTTTACTTTGCACGCCCCGATTCTCGTTTAGACGGAGTGTCTGTCCATGGGGCAAGGTTAGCCATGGGTGCGAGGTTGGCGAATCGTATTTCTGAGGAATTTCCAGATCATGCGATCGATTGTGTAATACCGGTTCCCGATAGTGGCAGAATTGCTGCTCTTGAATTGGCTAGGGAGTTAGGCGTCTCATATAGAGAGGGATTCGTAAAGAATCGATACATTGGTCGAACATTCATTATGCCCGGGCAGGCCATGAGAAAGGATTCTGTACGAAAGAAACTAAACACGATTAGACATGAATTTGAAGGACGAAATGTACTAATTGTCGACGATAGCATCGTCAGAGGAAATACTTCCAGAAGGATTGTTGAGATGGCTAGAGAAGCAGGGGCAAAAAAGGTCTACTTCGCTTCAGCAGCACCACCTGTGGTTCATCCAAATGTGTATGGAATCGACATGCCTGCAAAGCATGAGTATGTCGCTCATAATCGCACCTCTGCAGAGGTCGGTGAAGCGATTGGTGCTGATTGGTTAATCTATCAAAAACTCGAAGATTTAGTTGAATCATGTTTGGGTGCAGGGGATAGTCGTCTTGCAAACTTTGACTGCTCATGTTTCGATGGTCGCTATGTTGCAGGCAGAATCGACCAGGCATATCTGGAATCCTTAGAGACCAAGAGAAAAGATTCTGCTAAAGTCTAAATTTGGTTAATTTTCAATCGTCCATTTACCCGGCACTGTGAAAACCACTAACTCTTGGTTGAGGTTGTGAAGGTTGACAGTTTGCCGACAATCGAGGCCTTTGCCGAGATTGAAATGCGTCAGGATGTGGTTTCTTCCTGTGTACTCGAAAAATCCCGCTTTGCAGTAGGTACTATCGACGGTAAACTGCAAATTTTTGAGCTAGATAATCTTCTACAGGATGCCGATTTTGATTCGGCAATTATCTCGATAATCGACTCGGATGAATCAGTAGTCGCAGCATCGATTTCAGGTGAAATCAAGTCACTGACTGACTCATTAAATTGGCATCATGAAATTCAATCAGGAATTGAACATATGGCTAAATTAGAAGATTTAATCTGTGTCTCGGATACCTCTGGATTAATTATTTTCCTTAGTTTCAAAGGAGATGAGGTCAGAACCCAGTCTCATGGAGATGTAAATCAACTAGCACATTCTGTTGATGGACGTTATTTAGCAATCGCAAAAACAGATGGGACTTTACTCCTATCAAGTAAAAACGGAGAAATTCTGCAAGAATCCATTGCTGATCCTGAAGACGTTGAAACAATCTCGCAAGTTTGTTTCCGTTCAGATGGTATTCTTTTAGCCTGTCGAGATTCTCTAGGTATGACACTAGACGAACGACCCGAAAATCGTCTAGAGTGCTGGCACCCTCAGAGAGGACTTCTGCATACTACTGAGTTACCAGCCATGGCAACTAGCATTCTTGCAACCGAGGATGGCGCAATAGTCGGTTGCCAAAATGGAGCGATATTACGATTTAGAATTGGTAAGGATGTAGAGGAGTTACTAATTGTTGATAATTCGGTTTCTTCAATTATCCAGTGGGAACAAGATTTGATTATTGGTACTTGGTTCAATGCAAAGAGGATTTCATCTAGTGGTGATATAATTTGGTCCTATGAGCACGAGGGTCTAGTAACTGAGATTTTGGAAATTGGTTCCGATTTAATCACAGTTATTGGTCGGTCACCAACGGGCCAAAAACCCGCCTCGATTGTTTTACTTGAACCGAATTCTGAACCTACAATGCCCGAGGACGAGTCATATGTCTATGAGTATAGCAAGGATGCTACAAATGAGTTTGCAGGTGGCTTGAGTGATGAAGAGATTGCCATAGCAGAAGCACCTCCAATACCCTCCAATGAAACTAATCAATTGCTGGATGCTCTGGATGAGGAGTTAGATCATATCGAAGATGAGAAAGTGATTTCCGAGGCAGATTTATTGGCTGATTTATCCGCATCTGCAAAAGCGATTAATCTTCCACCTATTGCAGATGCTGGTGAGGACAAGACCATCTCATCAGAAGACGACAATACTGCAATTATTCTCCTAGATGGCTCGAGATCATACGACCCAGATGGGAAAATTCAGTCTTATGCTTGGCAGGACTCAAATGGCAATGTAATAGGCGACTCAGCTCAAGTTCGAGTCCGCCTGCCTTTGGGAACTCATCCGTTTGAACTAACCGTTATCGATGATAAGGGAGCGGCAACAAAAGCTATTGTTACAATTAGGATTCAATAAATCCATTCAAAGCGATGATAAGGCTGTTTTTAGAGCAGGAACCGCTTCTTCCCAAGTAGCAACGATTCCGTAATCTGCAACGCCGAAGATAGGTGCTTCTGGGTCTTTATTTATGGCTACGATGTACTTCGATGAACGCATTCCTGCGAGATGTTGAATCGCGCCTGAAATTCCAACTGCTATGTACAAAGATGGGGTGACAGTCTTTCCAGTTTGTCCGACCTGCATACTGTGCGGCATTCCCCATTCATCTACAACCGCTCTACTGGCTCCAACCGCAGCCCCGATTAAATCGGCTACTTCTTCAAGTTCCGAGAAATTTTCTTTCTGACCGATACCTCTTCCGCCAGAGATAATTATGTCTGCTTCTGATACATCGAGTCTTTCGCTCGCCTTGGAGATAGCCTCTTTGACAGCGATCGAGACATCCGCACTTTGGTCGACGACATTTACCGCTGCACTACCACCTGACCCTGCAGCGTCGAATGCATTTGCTCTCAGTGTAATCGCGCAATCACCTGAAACCGTTGAGTTTTCAACCGCCTTACCTGAGTAAATTGGACGGGTGATGGTAATTCCTGGGGCCAAACCAGTAGCATCTTGTATAACTGGGATCCCTTTCTTTGCTGCTACTCTTGAAGCGACTTCACGACCGATTGATGTGGCTCCGGCGATAATTACTCCTGAGCACTGAGATGCGATTGCACTAGCCCATGCGCCACCATCGAATGTGGAGAAGCAATCTCCGACAATTGAGACGACCTTTGATACTCCATCTATTGTTGCTGCATCGTCAGCTCCTACTCCGCCGGGTACTACGACCGTTGTTGTAGCACCAAGAGAACTTGCTGCACCGACTAATTGTGCGGTTATTGGATGGATTGAGTTTCCTGAACTTTCTGCGATTATTGTACATTCCATACTATCTCCTCCTCAAATTACGTTTGCCTCGTCTCGAAGTTTACTAACAACTGTAGATACAGATTCAGCACCTTCAAATTTCTGACCAGGTGGTTTTTCGGCTGGTGGGGAATGTGAATTTATGGTTACTCCTGTCCCACTAATATCTACACCCAGGTCCTCGACCGTCCATGTTTCGATGGTTTTTTTCTTTGCCATCATTATTCCTCTAACATTGGGTCTGCGCATTTCTGTGACACCTTTATCGAAAGCAAAAACACAAGGCGCAGAAACAGCCACCTTTTCATGCCCAGCTGAACTAGGGCGAGTTGCTGTAAATTCTCCTCCGTCAGATGAGAGTTCGGATACTAGAGTTACCGAGGATGCCCCGATTATTTCGGCTACACCAGGTCCAGTTGAACCCGCATTAGTATCTGCGGCTTGTTTTCCACAAAAAATCACAGAAGCTCCTGATTTCTGGATTGCTGCTGCGAGAAGATACTGTATCTGAGTGGAGTCAAGATCGTTAATGTTCTCGACGGATACATGAACCAAATTATCAGCACCAACCGCGGCAGCATCTCGTAGTAACTTTTCGCAGCGTGCTGGGCCAGCAGTAATTGCAACTAGTTCTCCGCCTGCTGATTCTTTCAACTGCAATGCAGCTTCCAAAGCATACTCGTCGTAAGGGCTGAAGGACCATTTCGATACGGCATTTTCATCTACACGACCACCGTTCACGGTGATCTTTGCAGTAGTGTCTGGAACTTGCTTGAGTAGTACAGCGATGGTCATATGATTACCCTTTGACGTCTCTTCGACCCGTGCCACATCTATGAAGATTAGCGACCTCACCTTAGGTGTTTACGATATCATTTACAGTTCTCTGGTGAATGCCTGTATTCCAGTTATGTGCCGACCGAGAATCAAATTGTGAATGTCATGAGTTCCTTCGTATGTCTTCACAGATTCCAGATTTGCCATGTGGCGCATGATACAATATTCGTCTAGTATTCCGTTTGCTCCATGGATATCCCTAGCCTCTCTTGCGATTTCAAGAGCGATATCTACGTTGTTCATCTTAGCAAGGGAGATGTGTTCGGGGATCCAAGTCCCTGCATCTTTTTTCTGTCCTAGATGATATGCAAGCAACTGGGCCTTGGTTATCTCCCTAAGCATCCATGCTAATTTGTTTTGAACCAACTGATAGCTGGCGATTGGATGAGTAAATTGTATCCGGCTAAGGGCGTAATCCTTTGCGGAATCAAAGCATGCCTGTGCGGCTCCAACTGCTCCCCATGAAATTCCATACCGGGCGTTGTTAAGACAGGAAAACGGACCTCTTAATCCCTTAACTCCCGGTAAAATTCTATCCTTCGGGATTTTGCAATCTTGGAACACTAATTCGCTTGTAACACTGGCTTTGAGTGAGTGTTTTCCTTTCATTTCAGGTGCGCTAAATCCAGGATCATCTTTCTCGACAATGAATCCACGAATGACTCCGTCTAATTTAGCCCAAACTACCGCTAATTGAGCGATGGTTCCGTTAGTTATCCACATTTTTGCCCCATTGAGCAAGTAGTGGTCGCCCATATCTTCGGCCTTAGTAATCATGTCACCGGGATTTGAACCGTAATCCGGTTCTGTAAGGCCGAAGCATCCAATCCATTCACCGCTTGCCATCTTTGGAAGGTACTTTTGTTTTTGGTCTTCGCTTCCAAAATCCCAAATTGGATACATAGCAAGGCTTCCTTGAACACTAGCAAAGGAGCGCAATCCGCTATCTCCCCTCTCTAGCTCCCTACAGATTACGCCATAGGCCGTGTAAGATAGACCAGGACAGTCATAACCCTCTAGCGGAGCACCAAGAACTCCCATTTCCCCAAGTGCAACTCTCCATTCGTCGGGGAAGACTCCATCTCTGCATGCATGTTCGATGTTTGGAATCACTTCTTGATCGACAAAGTCACGAACCATGTCTCGGACCATGCGCTCTTCATCGGTCAATAGTGAATCTACATCGTAGAAGTCGAGGGCTTCGTATGGCATGGATTTCAATCCGCTCGCGAGGTAGGCCCCTCATGAAGGTTGCCTGCTTCGTAATTCGCGCCGAAGGCGCGGAGCACTTAAACAAAAAAGCCGAATAAAAATCTCAGCGTCGTTTTCTTTGCTGTCTTGCCCTTCGACGAGCCAAATCATTTCTTTCATCTTGATTGCCCATTCGTTCAATTATCCGGTCTTTCACTCTTGGTGGAGATACCAGATATACTAGGCAAAGAACAACGAGTCCTGTTGCTGCAGGAATAGCGATTACAATCCACATATCAAGAAGCCCAGCCTGATCAGATACGGTAGGGGCATATTGGAACAGATATCCACGGCTTGTAACTATCCAACCTGAGTCTACACCGGTAGCCCAAGTTCCTACGATTCTATCGCTGGATAGATTGAGATCATCAATATCTGAATGCTCAAGCCATGGGTATGAGCCATTCAGACTAATGTCATGCTCTACAAGACTAGTAGGAGTCGTTGCAATTAGTGCCCGATCGCCTTCCTGTGCCTCAATGCCTACAAAGTACAATTCCAAATTTTGAAGTCGACTAATACTCGGAATTGAAGCAGAGATATCTTCCGGATTCAACTCGATGTGTGCAATAATTTGATTCTCCGCAATTGCGATGCAGTATCCGGTTTCTCCACTTGGGCATTCAACACCTGTCCAGGGATATCCAGATCCTCCTACCCAAGTAAATGTGTGGTCTCTCTCGATTATACCAATGCCTTCGACAGTAGCACTAACGACACACATCATGATTGTATCATGGCAATCAATTGCGGTTATCTCACTAGTTCCAGAACCGGATAGTGCGTGTATCTCCGCTCCTCCGTCTTCTGCTGCTCTCATTCTCCATATCTGGCCTTCTTCTGTGCCTAGATAAGCCCATGAGCCTGCTGTATTCCACGCCACTGCTGTGATTTTTGCATAGTCGAGGGATACATCTGATGCAGCTCTCTCTAGAGATTGGTCTTGTTTCGCATATCTCAGTACGACTCCGTGTTCTCCAACGATGAGTGCAGTTTGACCCCCCGGGTGAAAATCCGCATCGTGCAATTCACTAACACCATTCCATACCATTTCCACTTGTTCAGAAGGGTCTGTTGCATCTAGGACTCTGACGTATCCGTCCAATCCATAGACCAAAGCGGTGGTTCCATCAGTATTGATGGCAACGCCATTCAGTCCCAGATCTTCTTCGGAAATTGACAAATTCTCCTTTATCACAACAGCAGAGGTTGCAAGGACATTTTGAGATGCCAACATCATGACTATCAGGGCTACCAACAAACCGCGTGCAACCACTCCCATGCTAATCGCAGAGTGAAGGTTGGTTTAGGAGTGTGGGATGGGCTGCGAGAGTAGGGTAGTCTGTGGCAGTATTGAAGAATGGGTCAGTAACGCGAGCCATCATGGAGAGATTCGAGGTCAAGCGCGGACTAGTCAAACAGGTAACAGCAGATGGAGGTCTTGCGGCTTTAGCAAGCAAACATTTTGAGATAGTAGAGGCAGATGGAGAAAATGCATTTTCCGGCTCTCATGATATCATGACTTCAATTGTTGGTCATTATTCAGACAAAGGTGCATTAATCGTTGACGTTACAAATGTCCCTCCAAATTTCGATGATCCAGAAGCAATGGCCCGCGCTCAAGATACACGTAAGCGCTGGACTACATTCTTGGACGAGTCCACAGGGTACAATTCTAAACAACGAGGGGACAAGGCAAAGGAATGGGCAAAGAAGGCATCAAAGGCCAAATCAGCAGTCTCCGCTGCTCGCCATTTCATGAGTATGTCACAGAATCTATCTTCAGATGTCAAGGCACAGGCTGAGGACTTGATTGCAGAGATCGAAGCCGCTCTTGACGATAACGATAACACCCGAGCGGCAGGAAGAGGCGAGAAACTCAACAAACTACTAGACTCCTGAGTGGTATAGATGTCAACCCAAGACACGCCAGATGATCTCGCCCCCGAGATTAAGGCGTCTATTGATAGAATGTTCCATAATGTCGAGGAAGTAGTAGGATTAGACCACCTTGCTGGGGTATTATCAGGTTCTAAGAGCCACGGTGGTGACTCTACGGTAAGAGCATACATCGGTTTGGAGCCTAGTGGCAAAGCTCACCTGGGATGGGTAATTTTGGCAGAAACCATTCGAAATATGCTTTCTGAGGGAGTCAATGTATTGATTCTACTTGCAGACTGGCATGCTTGGGTCAACGATAAGTTTGGTCGGGATATGGAGAAAATTTCAGTTGCAGGAGAGTATATGGCAGAAGTTTTTCGAGTCTTAATTGGATTCCCCGAAGAAGGAGATGGCCCGGGGCAATTGAGATTTGTGAGTGCCAGCGAGGTGATGGATTCCGGGGCTTATTGGGAAAGAGTGTTACGATGCTCCAAGGGAATGAGTCTCAATCGGGCACGTCGAACATTCAGTATAATGGGTAGAAGTGAAGATTCCTCAGATGACGATTTAGCCGCCTTCTTCTATCCCGCAATGCAAGCGGCAGACATATTCGAATTAGATATCGATATTGCCTTCGGTGGTATGGATCAAAGAAAGGCGCACATGTACATGCGTGAAGTCGCAGATAGGAATGGCTGGACTAAAGCGACTTGTATCCACACCCCAATGTTATCTGGTCTAAAAGGGCAAGGCGGAGGTAGAATGGACTCCTTTGATCACAAGATGTCGAAATCAGATCCAGGTAACGCAATCTTCGTTCACGACACACCCAAGCAGATAGATAAGAAGTTCAGGAAAGCATTCCTAGAGGTCGGCAATCCAGCATCTCCTGTTTTCGAAATCGCTGAACATATCGTCCTGCCCAACATCGGTCAATTGCACGTTGAGCCTAAGCCCGAATTTGGCCAACCTAGTATTTGGAAAGATCTAGAATCATTTGTTTCCGCGGTTAGTGGCGGAGAAATCCATCCATTTGACGCAAAAATGGCCGTTGCTAGAGGGCTAACAGAAGTTCTCTCGCCCGTTGTTGAGCATTTTGAAGAAAATAATGCACTCCTTGAGGCGGTTAATCAGATGACCGGCTCGCAGTAATGCGATTACAGTTAGGCCTCCAAACCTATTTTGACGCCACAGGTATCATAACCCCCCCCTGACGGCGGGCGGGCGAAGGGGACCAGAACATGACAGGTGTTGGAATCGATGATATTGCAATCTACTTTCCAAAGTTATACTTCGATATGAAGGACTTTGCAGAATTCCGTGGTGCTGATTTTGGTAAACTCAACAAAGGATTGGGTCTTACTGCTATGGCTATTCCAGACGCTCACGAAGATACAGCTACCATGGGTGCAAATGCTTGCGCTAGACTAATTGATAGAAATCAACTGGATCCTCGAAAAATAGGGCGAATTTATCTCGGTACCGAGTCCGCTCTTGACGGTGCTAAGCCTACTGCAACCTACATCATGGATATGCTTGAACAACGCTATGATGACACCTACGGCAAAGACTGCTTCCGTAATTGCGATGTTGTCGACCTAACTTTCGCTTGTATTGGCGCGGTAGACGCAATGCACAACACTCTTGATTGGGTCGCCAGAGGCGGCGAAGAACAGGATAGAATCGGTATCGTGGTATTTGCTGACAATGCAAAGTACGATCTTGGATCATCAGGCGAATATACTCAAGGAGCCGGTGGAGGTGCAATTCTTATTCGCCACAACCCACGACTTATCGAAATCCCTGATAATTGGGGGGTATCTACAATGCCGGTCCACGATTTCTTCAAACCTCGAAGAGAGGTTGAAATGAAGACCGTGGTTGAAAATGTCCTTGACTTAGCGGAAGAGGCAGGCGAGCCTAAGAAGGAAGGATTGGTAGATAAGATTCTAGCAATCCTACCTAAGTCTTCCAAAAAGGATGACATCATGTTTGAATCTCACACTTTGAAGATTCACAAGGACACTCCTGTTTTTGATGGTGCTTTTTCAAACCGATGTTATTCTGAATCAGTCAAGACTGCTTTCGTCAATTTCAGACAAAAGGCAATCAACTCGGGAAGATATGATCCAGAAAATGACGAAATCCTGACAGAGCAATGGAATCGAATTATCGTTCATTTACCTTATGCGTTCCAAGGTAAGCGAATGTTCCCCGACGTATTCCGACATGATAGGCGTCATCTTCCGATGTGGGAAGAGATAGTCTCCGAGATTGGCCCTGAGCCTTTCCCAGAAGATTTTGATGATTCTCCAGAAGGTCTTGAGGAATTTGAGAAAGCAAACGATTCTTATCGGCGTTTAATTTCAAAGACTGATGAATTCAAGGAATTCGTCGATACAAGAATCGAAAAGACTCAGAGGGCTTCGAGTTTAATTGGAAATCAATACACTGGTTCCATATTTTTGGCTTTGATGTCAACAGTAGAATCTGATTACTTGGATGGAACTGAAATGGAAGGAAAGAGAGTAGGTCTTTGTGGATATGGTTCAGGCGCCAAAGCCAAGGTATTCGAGGGTATAATGCAACCTCAATGGAAAGAGATTGCCAGTCGTTTTTCCTTATTCGAAAGATTGTCAGCAAGAACTCCTCTAGACAAGGATGTTTACGAAAGATTGCATCGTGGTTCCCAGAAAGACTCCGTGGTTACGCCAACAAAGGAGTTCGCCTTAGTTGCAGTTGGTAGAGAAGGCAACCTAGAAGGTCAACGAGAATATAGTTGGGTGGAATAAATTCACCCAAGTATTCCATTTAGAACCTCTATGAATCTGTCAACTTCCTGTTCCGTGTTGTAGTGCAATAAGCCAACACGTAGAGCACCTTCTGGCTCCAACCCCAATGTTTCAGATAATTCCAGAGCATAGAAATTACCAGCCCAAGCGAAAATACCCTCTTCAGCTAATGCCGCACCTATTTGTTCAGCCGTCATCGAGGGATGTGTGAATGACACCGTAGGTGCTCTGTGTTTTTTCATAGATGGATCAGTCACTCCCCAAATCTTGACTCCGTCTATTTCTTGTAGGCCTTGAATCATACTCCAACATAATTCACTTTCATAGTTTTCAATTGCTGAAAAAGCTACACGAAGGGCCTTTCTTCTACTCAGTTCATCATTAGAAATATTTCTGCCTAGCCATGCTAAATGCTCTATTGCAGCTAGAGTACCTGCCATAGATTCGTGACTTTGGGTCCCTGTCATCCAACGAAATGGGACGTCCTCAGATGACACGCGTAACTTTGCTACCGGGAGTTCGGCAAGTCGGTTGTATCTACCCCAAAGGATGCCTTGATGAGTTCCAAAGAATTTGTACGATGAACAAGCGAGATAATCACAACCCATCTCCCGGATATCGATTAGTGCATGAGGTGCATAATGAACTGCATCAACGAATACCTCAGCACCAAATGAATGAGCCTTGGTGCATATTCCCTTGACATCGTTTATTGTACCAGAGAAGTTTGAGGCTGCCCCGATTGCAACGATAACAGTATTTTCGTTGATATTTTGTTCAATACTTTCTATGCTATGAGTACAATCTGTAGGATTAATGTCAATCCATTTTAATTTAGCACCAGACCATTGAGCTGCTAAAACCCAAGGTCTGACATTTGCGTCATGATCAGAGCGAGTGACCACAACTTCATCCTCAGGCCCCCAAGTTCTACTCAGTGCACTGGCTAATTGTATCGTAAGGCTGGTCATATTTTGTCCAAAAACAATCTCTCGATGGTCAGTACAACCGAGGAAATCAGCACACGCAACCATTGTCTGTTCAATTAACTCATCAGTTTCCTTTGAAGTAGCAAATGACATTCCAACATTGGAATTTTGATGCAAAAGATAGTGTTTCACGGCTTCTCCAACAGATTCCGGAGACTGACTTCCACCAGGGCCATCAAAGAAAATCGCTTGATGGCCATTAACTCGTCTAGTTAGGCCAGGAAATCGAGAGCGAATTTCCTCTATTGGGTAATTCGACATACCATCACTCCGGAGCGATGGAGCGATTGATGACAATTCTTTGAACTTCTTGGGTACCTTCGTATATTTGGGTTATTTTTGCATCACGGAAGAATCTCTCAACAGGGAAATCGGTGGTAAATCCGTATCCGCCCAGAACTTGGACTGCTCTTTCTGAAACCCACATAGCGGTATCTCCAGCAAACAATTTCGCCATGCTAGCCTCCATTGAATGCCTAGGTCCATCCTCTTCGTAGTGTTGTTGTTTAGTCCATGCAGCCTTGTAGACCATGTGTCGAGCGGCTTCAGTCTGTGTTGCCATATCAGCGAGATAGTTTCCGATACTCTGATGGTGGGCGATTGGCTTCCCAAAGGCTTCTCTTTGGTGGGCGTAATTGAGAGCAGATTCATATGCGCCTTGAGCAATTCCAAGCGCTTGTGCAGCAATTCCAATTCTAGAGTTGTCGAGAGCATTCATTGCAATAGGGAAGCCATTTCCAGCTCCTTTGAGTACATTCTCGACAGGTACTTTACAGTCTTCAAGTAGAAGAGTACAGGTGTCAGAGGAACGAATTCCCAATTTGTCCTCTTTCTTTCCGACACTGAATCCTTCCATGCTTGAGTCAACAATAAATGCAGTTGTACCACCGTGTTTCTTCGTACCATAATCTGGATGATCAACGTCCTTTGCGAAGAGGACATAGATGTCGGCCGAAGCTCCATTTGTGACCCACATTTTTTCGCCATTGAGGATGTAGTGACTTCCATCGTCACTGAGTTTTGCCCTACAGCCTAATGCTGCTGCATCGGTACCTGCGCCCGCCTCAGAAAGTGAGTAAGCACCAATCTCGCCAGCCGCTAATCGGGGGAGGAAACGTTGTTTCTGGTCATCGTTTCCATGAAGGGAAATTGTCATTGAACAAAGTCCGACATGTACACAGAACATGACAGAGAAAGAGGGGTCTACCCTTGCCAGTTCTTCTACGATAATCGCTTCTGAAATATCGTCTATTGGATTCCCTCCATATTTCTCGGGAATTGTGATACCTTGTAATCCGTATTCACAGAATGCTTTCCATTCATCCAAAGGTGGTTTTTGATTACGATCTCTCTCCAAACAAGTAGGCGCTAAAACCTCCTCTGCAAAGTCTCTAACCATCTCTCGAATCATGCTTTGCTCTTCCGTTTCCGCGAAGTCCATATCGGTTACCAATCCTGCCGAGCAAGGTCACATTGTTAAGGCATCGTAACCGACGATAACACGCTTATTTGAAGAACGAATCATTCAAATTGGAGACTATGGGCGAGCCCATCGGAGATGAATATGTCAGACTCGGACTACTTCGAATTTGGAGTCGCTCACGACCGCCGATACACCCTTGAACATCTTTGGCTTCAGTTGCTAGATGAAAAGGATGGTACAGTAAAGATAGGGATGTCTGAATTCTTACGCGCAGACTACGGAGATGTGGTACGGGTTATCCTTCCTCATCCGCAGGATACGAGTGAATTTATTCTCGACGATGAAGGAACAGCAGGTGTTCGAGACGATGGTGAAGAAGGCTCAACCCCGGCAACTCCTTCTGCAGGCGATGAAATAGGAATTGGAGAACTTCTGGTTACTCTCCGCACCGTGTCCGATAGAGTGTTGATTAATTCGCCATTCCCATGCAAAGTTCTCGAACTTAATGGGGAGGTAGAAGATAATGCTGATCTTGCAAATGACGATGCCTATGGCGATGGGTGGTTCCTCATCGTTAAACCTCATGAATTCGACGAGGACCAGTTCCTTGATGCAAATGAGTACATTGAATACCTAAACGACCTCTGATTATGGCCAAGCCAAAGTAGGCCATGATTCTGGGTCTTCTGTTTCCCATTCCAGCGTCTCAAGCATCGATATAACCTCATCAGCTTCAGAAAGATTTTCTTCAATCTGTCTCCTGTGAAGCCATCCCTTCAAACGCCCTAGTCTGACACCAGCTTCTAAGCCGGTTACATCCATCAATCTCTCCCCATCTATCAATGGCTTATTGCCTGCTTTTTGAGGCTCAATATTGGAAGATGCCTCGATGAAATCAAAGCCGAGTTCTCCAAAGTATTGCTTCACTTCTTCCCTCATTGAATCGGAACAGGCCGCGTTAAATCGCCTAAGTGAGCCAATTTCAAGGCTAAGATCAGAGATTTGCAAATCGTGCAAAAAACGAATCGTAGATGCCTCTTCATTGGATAATCGTAGAGTTTTCTTGAGATGATTTGCCAACTCAATTCCCGTTCGATTGTCCTTCGAGCATAAAATCGCCAAATTGACCAATGGTGAACTTGACAATCTTTCTCCTCTAGAAAAAATTGTTTCAGGAATTACTCTATTTAGAACTCCAAAATTCTGCATTAATCCTATAATTTCTATTTTATTCACACCTTGTAGGATTCGTGAAAGTTCAGCCCACTTACGTTCGGATGATACTTTTTCAAGCATGTGTAGATTTTCTGATATTGCGACTTGTAAATCATCATCTAAATCCCTAGTCCCCAGTTCTTCAGAATCTAGGAAGCGAAATGCCCTCATTATTCTCAAACCATCTTCCCTTATTCTATCATGAGAATTTCCGACAGCACGGATTATGCCGGCGTTCAAGTCATTCAAACCTCCAAATTCATCGATAATTTCACCGGTTACAGGATCTAAAGCCATGGCATTAATTGTGAAATCACGCCGTGCTAAATCTTCGATTATATCATCGCCAAATTCTACATCCTCGGGTCTTCGGCCATCCACATAGGCGCCGTCACAGCGCAACGTTGTGATTTCCCAAGAGTTGTCGGATTCATCATCTAGCACCAGAATGGTTCCAAATTCTGCACCTACTGAAATCGTTTTTTCGAACAATTGGTTTACGGCATCAGGGTGCAAATTTGTGGCGATATCCATGTCAGTGGTATTTGAGCCATTTAACCGATCTCTAACCCAACCTCCAACAATCCAGGCCTGACCGTGCTTAGATAGCGTGTCTAGGACTTGCTTATCTGAAGGGGTGAGTTGGTCCAATAGGCCGCCCATGATGTGCCTCATTGAGGGCCCAACATCAACCTCTCGGGCATTATGCCTATCTGTAATGGCTGTTTTGGATGACCATGGAGGTAGAGTTGGTGCCACTTGAGGTGCTTCGCCCTCATGAACAAATAATCCAAAAAAAAGTTGATCAATTAGAGCGAATCACCCATCGTTGGAACGCTTACACAAAGCCACTTTTGTTAGATCGTTCGACCGGTACAATCCTCGATGGCCACCATCGGTATCACGTTGCCCAGAGGATTGGTTTGCTGTGTGTTCCATGTGTTCTGATCGATTATTTGGAGGATGAAACTATCGAATTAGATGTTTGGCCCAATTGTGGACGCGATTCTATTTCTAAGCAGGATGTTATTGATGCAGCACTTTCAGGGGATTTGATGCAACCGAAGACTAGTCGTCATCGTCTATCCGATCATCTTCCTCCAATCGCAGTTCCTCTGTCTAGATTGAAACAACCTGCGATTGCAGATTGATTGCAATTATTGCTCAGCTAGAAGATTTCTTGCTGAAGATGAAATTAGCTCCAAATCGGATTTAGCTAGTTCTTCTACCAAAGACAGGGTTGATTCTGAAATAGGTCTGCCTATCAGATCTTCAATTAATTGTGAACGCATTTCTTCGGATCGTGAATCGTCCATCAATAATTCATTTCTGAGAATCATTCCTGTCTCACTTCTTTCACCACGTAATAGACGAATCAAAAGCATCTCTGAGGCATTTGATTTTAGTAAGTCGGACATTCCTTCTTTAGCTGCCCAGTCTGTGTCTCGAAGTCTTCTTGCGAAGCGATTCACGAAAGAGGTGTTGGAATCTTCAATCCATGAATCTATTTGAATTGGAGATGATGATAGTAAAATGCTTGCGATACGAGCTTTCACTTCGCCATTAGATGTGTTAATTAGTTCATTCAGTCGACTTTCAATTTCCTCATTGAGAGTTGATGAATCCGCTTCGATTATTCCAATCGCAGAAGTTCTGACTGTTTCTGACTCATCATCGAGAAGTTGCAAAATAATGCTTGAATCTACATTCTCCAAGCTAGATAATCGATCTGCAACGGCTCTTCTTACGGCTCTGTCTTCCACAACCAAGGCTTGTGGAATCGAGTTTTCATCCACACTAATTCTTGCAGTCCAAGCGGCTAATCTGATGCTTGCCTCATCATCTGAGGAAAGTGTCTCAAGAATTGCTCGACCAGCACCATCTGCTCTAGTCGCAATTCTTGCGGCTAACAATCTTCTGGAATTCTCACCGGATTTAGATAGTTTTTCGATTAACGCCAGATCTTTACTCGCGGCCCACTTCTCTATTGCTTCAAGGGCCTTATCTCTGAACCACGGGTCAGGGTCTTGAAGTAATTTTTCAAATCCCTCTAACGCCTCGGGATCATCTAACTCGAAAAGATGTCTGACCGCTCTTCGACGCTGTCTCACATCTTTGTGGTTCAACTTAGCCAAGGCGGGCCTAATGCTCATATTGTCGGCGAATCGAAAGTATGGCATGAACACTACGCAATTACGAATCGCAAATATTCATGCAACGGTTCAAGGAATCAAATCTTCGTGACCACCGACCATGGGGGGTTCATCGTCGTCCCAGTCAGCTGGAGAGTCGATATCAATTGCAAGCAATTCTCCAAATAGAGGCCACATAGGTTGTAGCCACTCCATTTCTGCCATGAGCAATTCAAACACGGGATGCTCGACTAATTCATCCTCGGTCGCATCCTCATCTAAAGGCGGTATGTCAGAAGGCATACTCCGAAGTGATTCTACTAATTCTTCGATTCTTTCGACGGTTTCATTATCGATTTCTACCAATTCGATAATTATATCCAGAGCGTCTTGGATATGGTCTGCTAATGCTTGTGGGTCAAGTGGGTCTCGTTCTGCCTCGGTGAGATCCATCGGCCCAAAAACAACATTTCCTAGTTCGGTATCTAACCAATCATCACCCTGTCTTTCTCGTTTCAGTAAGGTTTGTTGAATGGGTCCACCAAATGGCCCCAAAACAAATCCTCCCTCTTCAACCACACCCGCGACGGTCAGAGGAATTTCTCTCACCGCTCCGGTGATTAGGACTCTGTCAACGCCTCTGGATATCTCTTCATCGCCTTCAAATGAGTTAACGGGCAATACTCGAATCAGTCCTTTTGAATCGTGAAATTCCAATCTTTCTTCCGTGTGGTATAGAACCTCGGGATGAGGTTCTAGAACAGTAATCATTCCATCTTTTCCAACAATATGGTCAATTAGAGCTGCTAAGTATCCGCCCTTCGACCCTATCAAGAGAACATGTTGGCCAACTCGCAGTTCGAGATGATGAAGAAGAGTTGCTATCATGTGTGGCGCTGAGATGGTTTTGGCAGCATCATTCCGAGTAATTAGGAATGGAACTGGTCTATCATGCCAGAATGCATCTAATTCGAAGTCAGTAAATGACCCGACGAAAACGTGTTTCATGGCTTCAGCAACCTCATTTTCCAGAGGTAGGCCGCTTCTGCGAAGCCTCTGCAAAAGGTCTTCTATGGGCTTCATTGGTTCACCTTTACACAGACTATTGCACCACCAATCATTTGAACACATTGCGTCCGCGGTCTCACTAAGGGCCCGTGGTCTAGGGGTTATGACGTCGCTCTTACAAAGCGAAGATCACCGGTTCAATTCCGGTCGGGCCCACCAAAATTCTGTCATCTACGCTTGTGAAAGAGTCAAGAAGGACGAGGCGAGCGAAGGGTCGTGGTCGAAGAGACTGCTGCGCTCGCCTCGAGGTTGAGCCGAAGACTGCGTAAGAGGGGCTGGAGCATAGCTACTGCCGAATCTTGCACAGGTGGTTTATTGGCCTCAACTTTCACTGATATATCCGGTGCAACCAGTTGGTTTGACCAAGGCTGGGTAGTATACAACAATGAAGGAAAGATGCGAGAACTTGGTGTGGAGAAATCTGCCTTCGACCAAGGGGAAGCGGGAGCTGTATCCCACCAGGTAGCACTTCAGATGGCCAGGGGTGCTCGCTATCGCTCCGATGCCGAGGTGTCGATTGCTATCACCGGTATCGCCGGTCCAGGGGGGGCAACGCCCACCAAAGAAGTAGGACTTGTTCATGTCGCTGTTACTGCAGGAGACCAATTCATTGTCCGTAGAAGGGACTTTGGGGAAAATGATCGTTTGGATAATAAAAAGTCCTTCGTGTCTTTCGCCCTCAGACTTTCTCTCGAACTTCTGGATAGAGTTGTTGAGGAGGAAGAACGAATCGCAGCCGTCGAGAGTCGTTCTGAAGGCGGTGAAGAACAACAACCTGAGTCCATGGATCCTAAATCAGAACAATGGCAAGGTAACCTGTCTTGGGCGGATTGGGAAACAGATACTGTCGCCGATGAGATTCAGAAGGTAGATTTAGCATCGCTGACAGATTGGGATGAATGAGAATTCATTATCCGGCTCTACGAGCCGCAGCAATCGATATCATCATGAGCGGTCCAGTATGTGCTTTGACATATGACGGCTGAGTCTTGGACTGAAAAGAGTCGAGTCCTCGCTGCTGCGGGCCTAGTCGTAATGGGGCGAGATGCCCAAACAAAAATTGAGCAATTAAGCAATCTAGGTCCGTTAATTGAGGCTGCAAATGCAAGTGAAACTCGATTGTTAACTGGTCAAAGTATAGACGAATTACTGAGCATAGTGCCTACCGAAGAAACTCTTGCTGAGTCAAATCCTGAAATGCAAATTACCTCACCAACTTTGCAAGCAACTTTGGCAAGACCTGAATCTGGTCAGGCTATTGGAAGGACAATCGCGCCAATCACTACGGATGAGCCCTCGCCTGCACCTAGGCCTCATGGATTGGATCATTACAGGATGCAAGACTTCCCTATGCAAGCAATAGATGTTGATTCTGAAATAGAGATTCATTTCGATATTACTGGGTCGTCTAGAACAGAAGGTAAAATGACGGACATTCAATCTTTTTTTGGAGATAGGTTGAAGCAAATTCGCAATCAACTAATCTCAGGTGGAGCCCTCCCTCGTCGTCCGATTAGTATCGCCGAAGCATGGAGAAATAGACAGAGGCACACATCGAAAGATTACGAAATCACTCTAGTTGGTCTAGCCTCTGAATCACGCTTCACCCGGGCAGGTAACTTGGGTTTCGCATTCGAAGATGAGACACAAAACATTCAGTGTTCTCTTCGTCCTCCATCTGGAGCAAGTCCACTTCATCCTGCTTTGGACGGACTAATGGACGATGATGTAGTTGGAATCAGCGGACATTTCCTTCTCGGTGAAAGAAGCCCTCTATTCATGGTTAGTAACATCCATTTGCCTCCGATGAGGCAGCATTCAAAGGCCACTGCGGGAGAAGATCAAGCAGTTTCCGCTGCCTTCCTTTCCGATGTTCATGTCGGGTCGAAGACCTTCTTGGCCCCCCAATGGGAGAAGATGATTCAGTGGTTCAATTCAGACCCATTAGCCAGGACTGTGAAATATTTCGTCCTCAGCGGGGATGGAGTCGATGGAGTTGGAATTTATCCCGGTCAAGAAAGACATCTAGCAATTACAGACCTATTTGCACAATATGGAGAACTTGCACGACTTCTGGAAGGTCTTCCAGATTGGGTAGATGTTGTTATTTTACCCGGAAATCATGATGCGGTTCGTCCTGCTGAACCTCAACCAGCACTAGATCCGGAAGTACAACAAGACTACTCAGATGCGGTTTTTGTCGGAAATCCATCTGAATTTAGCTTGCATGGAGTTAGAATTCTGTCTTATCATGGGAAAAGTATCGATGATTTTGTTGCAGGCCTACGTTCTGTTACCTATTCGAAGCCAGAAATGGCGATGAGAGCTATGCTAGAAAGAAGGCATCTCGCTCCATCTTGGGGTGGAAAAACCCCTCTCTCGCCTGAACCTGAGGATAGGATGGTAATTCAGCAAACTCCGGATATTTTTGTTACAGGTCATGTCCACGGACATTATGTTGGCAATCACAAAGGTACAACGATAGTTCACTCATCAACCTGGCAAGACCAAACCGATTACCAAAGGATGTTAGGTTTTCAACCAAAACCCTGCATCTTGACTGTCATAAATCTGCATACCCATGAATCGGCTAGCATACCCTTTGCTTGAACCTCATTCAGGAAATGGCTCGCCAAACATAGGCTGCCAAATCTCTCTCAAATCCTGCCCTTCAATTACCGGTACTCCTGCCTTTACGAAATCTTCTGCGCCCCTGTTTGGAGCCGGATTAAATCCTATGAATCTTGAACCAGGAATCATCATTGAAAGGTCGGGTCCTGAATCTCCAACCGAGACGATATTTTCTGGGTCAATGGAATTTATCCTGGCAAATTTTTCCACTGTAATCCCTTTATCATGCGATTGAACTACAGTGGGCTTGGAACCAATCAACCATCCTTCTTCATCCCAATCAAATCCATTTGCAGCCCAATCATCAACCTTGAGCATATTTGCTATTGAACCGATGAGTAAGTCTACACCTGAGGATACGATTGCAACTAGGACTCCACGATTCTGTAATTCCTTCACAACTTCCCTCGCTCCCGGCATTAACTTGATTCCAGAGTAACATCTCATGATATCGTCGCGATGTATCTCAGGTTGAACTTCTCTCCATAGGCGGATGTCATCCAATACAAATTCCTCTTCTGTGACTTCTTTGCGAATGAATTTGGCAAGCATTTCTTTGTTTTCTGTTCCAAAATAATCGTGAATATTTTGCCATGATGAATCATTTGCAGCTAATACTCCGTCACAATCGAAGGCAACAGCTTTGACTTGCTTCATATTTTACCCTGCATCAAGTGAGGTGTTTAGATTCTGCGTGGCGATGGGTTGGATATATTGCCCACTTGCCTTTGGCCTTGTATATGGTAGAGGGCGACCTGGGGATAAAGGTCAGAATGCTTTTTTTTGGCCCCCTCGCAGAATCCATGGGTCAGCGAGAAATAGAGGTTGCATTATTGCAGGGTTCTACCGCTAGGGACCTAATCGATAGATTCCGATTAACTCCGATGCTTGATTCAGGCCTTAGAGTGGCTATTGATGGTGTAGTAGGTGCAGATTTGGACGCAAATCTTGCTGATGCTTGTGAAATTGCCTTCTTACCTCCGGTTTCTGGTGGTTAATCAGAAAACCGACAATTTACTGTGCTCTTTGACGAAGCCTTTGAGAGAGGAATACCACACGGGGTGTTTGAGAGAGATGATTGGACCCACAGAATTTGTTATCATCGGAATAATGGCCGTATTCCTTTTTGGTGCCAAAAGAATCCCAGAACTGGCTAGAAATCTGGGTAGGGCCAAAGGAGAATTTCATGCTGGAATTTCAGATGTCACATCTCCTTCACGTGCTGAGCTAGACATGGATAGAGGCGGTGTCAGTGACGAGGTTGCTAACGAGAATGAATAAATCTGTCATTTCTTTCTCTTCAATTTTAGCGCCGTCCCACAATTTGTACACTCTCCATAATTTTTCTGTTTTGTACTAGTTGAATTTGGTGCTTCGAATTCACTCCTGCAACCGCTGCAGATTAAGGTCCAAGCCCAAACTTGGCCTATCCCAACTTCACTAACTCCTTGCCATTCTATATCTAGGATAGTCGCTACATTTTGCATTCGGTAATCATCAGTTATGAGTAGAGCCGACCTTTCTAATGCTAGTGAGACCAATGCAAGATCAGTTTCAGACATACCACTAATATCTCCGCTCTGTTTTGCAGCATTTACTGCCGAATTTAGAGAAGTCTCATACGGTTGAGAATAAACTAGTCCTAAACTTTCCAATAAAACTGCTCTATCAGGAGATATTCGGAGCAATTCTTCTTCTTGATGAGGAACAATTAGCCCGCCGGATAATTCTGAGATTGGCCATGAAATCAAGGCGGCAGTGTCGAGCACACGCACCTTGACCATGCTAGTGGGTAGACGGCCCAACCTATCAGGGGTGGGGTAGAGTAGTTATCAATCGACAATTTGCGGTAACCTTCATCGGGAATTGGCTAGGGGCGATGTTTGATGGAGATCTTACCCGAGGGGCTTGTCGACTCTGCAATAGAGTGGGCAGATGGCCTTGGATACCTCGGTTTGGCGATTCTAACTTCTACCGAGGCTGCGTTGCAACCAATCCCTCCAGATCCTTTAGTGTGGAATATGATTCTAGATGCAGAGAATGGATTTGTGGTTGCTACAGTAGTCATGATTGCAACTATTTCGAGTGTTCTTGGGGCTCTTGCAGGATATGCAATTGGGATGTATGGAGGAGGTTGGCTACTAGAGAGATTTGTATCTCAATCAACGATTACAAGATTGAATGTACTCGTTGATAGATATGGTTCGGCTGGAATATTCATTGCAGCGGTATCTCCAATTCCATACAAGGCTCTAGCGTGGATTGCTGGAGCTGGGCGTATGGACTTGCGTCTTTTTGTTGCAGCAGGAATTGTTGGAAGAGGTCTCAGATTTGGAATTCCAGGTGCATTATTGGGTATTTACGGAGAGTCCATGAAATCTTCAATGACTGGTTTTGAGGGAGCTATGGTATTCAGTATAGCTTCAATTATTGGGCTTATTATTGTGATTCCTGCTGCTCGCTGGTGGAAAGGTCTACTCGATGAAGAAGAATGATTCTAACCAATTCGATTATTTGTGAGTTGTATCTCGGACAGCCATCGCTCCTGTGGTGTAGCACGGTCCATCATTCCGGGTTTTCATCCCGGCGACCCGGGTTCAAATCCCGGCAGGAGCACCAAATTATGTCATTCAAGCAAGAAATCAACTAGCTAGATTATCTATCATCGCTTCGATAGTTTCCGGATTTGCTTCTTTGTTTCTGCCAGATGTCAATGATCTGCCGATCACATCTGCTCCAATGAACGAGAACATACTACGCATGGCCATGATTACATGTGCGCCGCCACCACCACTGTGAGTAGCGAGTCCTACTGCCTTACCAGTGCACATCTTTCGAAAGTTCTGCCAATCTCGGGATAACCAAGCAATTGCATTATTGAGGGTAGGTGGGAAAGACCCATTGTATTCAGGAGCGACAATTACCCAAGCATCGGCCTCAATCATTTTTTGGGTTAAATCGGATACATCTGGAGATTGCTCGGGGTCTGAAGAACGTGCAACTGTGAACATAGGTAAATCCATTGCAGCCAAATCAACAATATCTGAGTCGTGGCCTTTGTCTTTCGCCATGTTGGAAAATCTTTCCGCCAATTCTAGGTTTGTGCCGGAGGTAGCAGTAATCATCAGGAAATTCGCCATAGTGCTCCGAGGGGCTATGCGTACTTCAAGAGAATAGTATCATTCAACTTCTACAATTGAGGTTGGAATCCCCCTTTCAGCAGCCAATTCAATGACTATTCTCGTCCATTTACTGGTGTCTGAAGGCATCGCCAAAATATGCGAGGCACCTTTCAGAATTTTCTCGGTGAGAGTGTTGGGAGCCTCTGCTCTTCCCGTATCGACTAAACTTCTGGTGGGTTCGCTCCATTCTTCTGTAAAAACCGCAATTTCTATTGAACTATTGTCAGCCCATCTTTCTGCCATATAGTCCACTCCGCTTGCTCCACCAACAATTATCAAATCTGGATATCCATTATTTTCTACCCAATTTTCGATTGCTTTCTCAAACACTTCATAATCATAAAATCTACTACTGCCTACTATTGCTAAATTAATTACAGATCCGTCTTGATTCAAGTCTCGTCCACCGAGAGAATCGACCACATCTTGTCCAGAGGTTGTTACCATTGTCTCCGCGAAGTAGGTCTCTGCGGATAAAGATGGCCATTTTGCATTCAGATTTTGAATTGTTTGGATATTATATCCCACCTATTGATATCAAGGTATCCAGTCCCCTATTCCAGAGGTTAAGCCATGGCTCTAGATATTGATGCTATTCGAGCGGATTTTCCAATTCTGGATAGGGTGTTACCTAATGGTAAGAAACTGGTTTATTTTGACAACGCCGCTACCTCTCAAAAACCTCAGGTTGTTATCGATTCGATGACTCGATTTTACGAGGAATACAATTCCAATGCACATCGAGCCAACCATACCTTAGCTGACGAGGCTACAACTGCTTTGGAAGAAGCCAGAAGCAAGATATCACGCTATTTTGGCACTAAACCGGAAAACATGATTTACACAAGTGGGGCAACTGAAGCAATCAATTTGGTAGCATATGGTTGGGCTCGTTACAATTTACAGCAAGATGACGTGGTTGTAGTTACGGAAATGGAGCACCATGCGGACATAGTTCCATGGCAAGAGCTCAACAAAGAAAAAGGGGTAGAGGTTCGCTATGTACCTATCAACTCCACAACATTCACTCTAGATATGGAAGCCTTTGAAGTAGCCCTTGAAGGGGCTAAACTAGTCTGTGTCGTCCATACTAGCAATGTGTTAGGAATTCGTAATCCTGTGGAAGAAATCATCGAGAAATCTCAGGCTGTAGGTGCTCGTGTACTGCTTGATTGCGCTCAGAGTGCGCCACATGAAAGAATTTTCTTCGATAATATGGGTGCTGATTTTATTGCAATCTCAGCCCATAAAATGGCTGGCCCAACCGGAATTGGTTGTGTTTTGGTAAAGCCAGACGCCATGGCAGAAATGGGTCCATTCATGACCGGTGGTTCCATAATCAGACGAGTATCAACCGAAGGTACGACATTCCAAGAAGGTCATGCGATGTTTGAGACTGGTACTCCAAGAATCGCCGAGGCTATCGGTTGGGGGGCTGCAGTAGAATGGCTAAGCCAATTCGACATGAGGGAGGTTCATGCTCACATCCATGACATAGCATCTTGGACTGCAGATCAAATGCTTGAGATACCTGGTCTCCGTATCTTCGGTGACCCCAGTCACCCAAAATCAAGTGGTGCTGTATCATTTCTTCACGATTCAATTCAATCGCAAGATTTAGCATTTCTATTGGACGAGGGTGGCTTTGCCGTCAGAACAGGCCATCATTGTGCCCAGCCTCTTATGGATGCATTAGGTGTGCCGTCGACGAATCGTGCCTCATTTTGGATTTACAACACTTTAGATGAGGCTCAGTCCTTTGTTGAGCACTTGAGATATGTTTGTGAGCGTTTTGCTTGAGGTAAGCCAAGCCCCCTCGTCATATTGAATAGAAACCATCGAGAGGGTGAATTATGGCAGAGAGGCGATGGCCCGAGCATCTAGACTCGGTAGTCGAGGAGTTCGAGGATTGCTTTGACTCAATGGAAAGATACGAGTTGCTGTTTGAGTATGCCAAAAACCACCCAAGCCCGTTACCTGATGATGAATGGACGGAAGAAAATCAAGTCCATGGTTGTCAATCTAGAGCTCACGTTGAATGTGACCGAGATGATTCGGGTAATTTCTTGATGCGAGGGGGGGCAGATGCACAGATTGTTCAGGGATTAATGTCCGTAACCGCTATGGCGGTAAATGGAATGAATCCAAAGGAAGTGGCACAAATGTCTCCAGACTACGCCGATGCAATGGGGATTCGGAATTCTTTAACTCCGAGTAGAGCCAATGGATTTTTGAACATGTTCGAAAGAGTTCGTTCGGAAGCAGAGAAGATGGTGTAATTATGGTCGATGAGAAGTCTGTTCGTGAATCTCTAATTGAGGTAGAAGATCCAGAAATGAAAATTTCAGTAATTGATTTGGGCTTGATTTATGGAGTCTCAATCGATGATTCACACGCTGAAATCGATATGACATTGACAAGTCCAGGTTGCCCTGTCGCGCCTGAATTAATGGCGGCTGTACATCGGGCCGCTCTCACCACAGAGGGTATAGAAAGCGTTCATGTCAACCTGACATTTTCTCCACCTTGGGATCCAAAAATCCATGCTACTGAAGATGGTAAATTTGAGTTAGGTGTTTTCTAATTCAAACGCAATTCAGCTGCTCTGACAGTGTTGCTCATCAGCATTGAGATAGTCATTGGACCTACCCCACCTGGCACTGGAGTAATGTGTCCCGCTATGTTTGCGGCTTCAGGTTCTATGTCTCCGGTAAGACGACTTCCACTTTCTCTAGAGTCATCTGCGACACGATTAATTCCAACATCGATTACTGTCGCTCCTGGCTTTATCCATTCAGCTTGAATCGCTTCCGCCCTTCCAATTGCGGCAACTACTAGGTCCGCAGTCCGACAAATATCCGCAATATCTTGCGTTCTAGAATGAGCAATTGTCACTGTGGCATCAACGCCTTTCTGCGCCAATAAAAGTGCGAGGGGCATACCAACTATCCGTGAACGTCCGATTACAACTGCTTTCTTCCCTTGTAGGTCAATAGCCGCATCCTCGATAATTTTCATCACACCGGCAGGGGTACATGGTAGCATACCGTCTACTTGGCCCATGACTAATCTCCCGAGATTTGTTGGATGGAATCCATCGACATCTTTTGCGGGGTCGATTGCTTCAGTTATGGCCAATTCGTCTGTTCCGTTTGGAGTGGGGCTTTGAACAAGTATTCCATGAACCGAATTATCTGAATTAAGATTCGCAACGACTCTCATTAAATCTTCTTGAGTGACATTGTTTGGAAGGTCAACTCTTGTGCTCTTTATTCCAGTTCTTTCACAAGCTCGTTGTTTGTTACGGACGTATACATGACTTGCTGGGTCATCACCGGCGAGTACTACTGCAAGATGAGGCTCAACTCCTGATTCCTTCAGTGCCGAGACCCTCTCGGCGAGTTCCGCCTCAATACGCAATCCTAACGCCTTACCATCAAGTATAACTGCGCTCACGAAGTATTCGCCCTGCCTATCGGACTTGACCTTTTTTCTAACGATGGCCTTACCTGGCCTCAAAGAGGGTGAAAATTGGAGCCCCAGGAGGGATTCGAACCCCCGGCCGTCTGATTACAAATCAGATGCTCTACCAGTCTGAGCTACTGAGGCAGCACCCCCCGCTGCCCACGTTCGATTCTTGAACCCTGCACCCTGAGGGCTAGCCGATATAGGGCCAAGTTGAATGCCTAAACACTCCTCCGAACCCCACTGGATAGCATGCCTAACTCAAATTCTCATAGGAAATTGAACATGGTAATTGCCGCTTGGGCATGCATACTTCTTGGTGCAGGGGTTGTCTTTGGTACTGCTGGAAATACATTTGCAATAGCGGTAGGCGCTCCGTTGTCTATCGCTGGCGCTGTATTACTTCTGTTTGGGTTAGGAATGCCTGATGAATCATCAGTCGATCCCGATGAATTAGCAGCATGGGCTCCCGACGCGGTAAAGATGCCCGATGCTGGACGAGCTATGTATCGGGTAGATACTTCATTGGACCCTCCGATAAAAACCTCGATTTTATGCGGTCGATGTGGACATTTAGAGTGGGTTGATGGTAGGAAACCTACGTTCTACAGTTGTGTGGAATGCAAAACAGAACTTTGGGTGGCAGAAGAAGAATGAATGAGATATCCCAAAGTAAGTATCAAAGCGAGAAGGCCTAAGAGAAGTGTTAGAGGTGAGGTGTTGAGTCTAGGGAATAACGAGCGAAGAATGCTTCGAGCATTACTTTCAGACACCTCGCGCAATTGGACACTTTCAGAAATTCTAGAGGCTACGAAATGGACTGATCAAGTCCATGTTGCAGGCGCAGGACAGGCGTTAAACGAGGCGGGACTAGTAGAAATCACTGAATCCTCATCTCGCACAGTTGTACTTGGTCCAGAAGGGCTTAATGCTGTAACAAATGGTTTGTTAGAGGCACGAATTTGGAATTGGTTACTACATTCCAAAGAATCAGAGAAGAATATGCAAGGTTTGTTCTCTGCAGGCTTTGAACGTCAGGAAGCTGGACCCGGTGTCGGGCTTCTGAAATCATTAGGAGTCAAGATAGAGGCTGGGTCCTTTGTTTGGCAAGATCAAGAAGAGGTTTCTGCCACTATAGAAAATCGAACATCATTCATCAATAGTTTAGCAGAAACGGCACAAGATGCAGATACTCTTGACGCCTCTCTAATAGATCATTTCCAAAATAGGAAGGGCTTGATTGAAATCGAGAATAGCATCACTAGGAATTGGAGTTTGACTAAGGATGGTGCCAAATACAATGTTGAAGATTTACAAGAAGTTGAACAAATTGGTGAGATTACCCCTGAACTTCTTCAAGGTGAATCTTGGAGAGATGCTGAATTCAAACCATTCGATGTCAATGCTCCAGCGCCCATTCCTGCCGGAGGCAGACCGCACCCTATGCAAGCACTGATTGAACGAATTCGTTCAGTTTTCTTGGAAATGGGATTCTCAGAAATTGAGGGAGATTATGTTCAATCAGCGGGGTGGAATATGGATGCATTATTCATCCCTCAATCTCACCCCGCTAGAACCATGCAAGACACATTCTATCTGAATAATCCAGAGAAGGTAGAAGTTGCACCTGAAATGCTGGACCTATGGGCTAAGGTGCATGAGCACGGACATGACACCGGAAGCAAAGGATGGGGGGTAAAATTCGACAAAGAAGAAGCTGAAAAGGGCTTACTCAGAACACATACGACAGTCAATACAATACGTCACATCGCTGAAAATCCACACGTTCCAAGTCGAGTTTTTGGAATTGGTCGTGTATTCAGACAAGAGACAATTGATCGGACTCATCTGCCCGAATTCCATCAAATTGAAGGTATTATTCACGAACCGGATGCAAATCTTCCAATGCTAATTTCTACCCTCAAAACATTCTACGCAAAGATGGGATACCCCGATGTTCGAGTACGTCCTGCTTACTTCCCTTACACTGAACCATCGGTAGAGATCGAAGTTTACTGGCGTGGCGAATGGTTAGAACTGGGTGGTTCTGGAATTTTCCGACCTGAAGTCACTGAACCACTCGGTACTGAATGGCCAGTATGTGCGTGGGGGATGGGTCTGGAACGACTTGCAATGCTGGTATTAGGATTGGATGATATCAGAGAACTGTATCAACCAGATCTAGAGCGTCTTTCAAAGATGCCAATTCTTTGAAACGGTTTTTTACTAATCGAAAGAGGAATTTCATTCACTCTTCTCAACAATATACTGGATAGTTACCGTATCCTTTGTCGTCAGGTTCTGACCACACTTTGCTTCCATGGTGATGGTCAAATTTTTTTCTAATTCGGTAAATTCCATGAAAAAGGAACCATTTTCATTTATTGCCACATTCAAACTAGACTCATCTATTTCTGAATCGGACCAAACAAACTCACAAGTTTCAATCGAAGTGTGGGTAATATTCCCACTAAGAATAGCATCGCTACCCTGCTCAATGGTGGTTTCAAAATCATCAAGAATTATCTCTGTTAATCCTTCATCAGGATAAGAAATTGTAAATTCAGTTTGCCATGTTGTCTCTTGATTTAGATAATCTCTTGCTAAAATGCTTAGTGAATGAGTACCGGTATTTAGTCCGGTAATGTCGACTACATATTGTCCATTTTCATCGAGATAGGTGTCTGGTAATTTGGCATTATTCAAAGAGACTTCAAGGTGTATCTCATCAAGAGATTCGTCATCAACAGAAATACTGATGCTTGTTACCTCTCCAACTAAGAAATCGCCAGGCTCATCTCCTGTGATAGTTGGGGGTTGATCTGAAATATCGGTTTCTACACCAATAAAGAAAAGCCCTAGCATAACGCTACCAATCATCAAAAAAGCCAATGTCAAGCTCCTGACCTGCTCTTTGTCCATACAAGTTCCTCCTATATTGAACCTAAAAAGCCAACTTGCATTTTTCGTATATACTTGAAAGAATGACAGTCAATTGTAAAACTCACTCGTTAGCAAGATTTTGTAAATCTTCTACAAAGAGATCTATATCCCAAGCCGTACCAGTCCAAGCCAATCTCTTTCTGAGTTGTTTATCTAGTACGAAAGTTACAGTCGAATGGCCTATTTCGTAGTCTCCTAATGATTCCTCATGAGGATTAGTTTCCTCGCCCTCTGCAGAACCTTCTAAAACACATGAAAGATAATCTCCATTCGGACGCTCATAACCCTCATCACACATACAATGAGCACTCGAACCTTCACCCATTACCCAGCCGTGACCATTACAATCAACACCTACTGGAAGCAGAGAAGTGTTTGCTCCTGACTCAACCCAAGCCAAGTGGTCATCGTAAGTAGCGAAACCCTCAATATAGCCCTCTTCTGATTCCTGCCAACTCCAAGAGGTATGATTCCAATTCATCAATGTCCAGCCTTCTGTAGAGAAATTAACTTCTGCCGAATTTCTTGCTTTGTTGTCTAGATCAGCCACTGTATCAGAAACTTCTAAGTTTGAATTTAGATAATCTACAACTATTGTCTCGTTGCTCGAATTTAGGAATACTACCCTATTCATTGCGCCTTCTGGCGGGGCACTAGCGGCAATGTGCTCGTCGTCAACAATCACGTTCCATGATGAGTAAACTTCCATCAGAGTACTTGGCCTTTCAGCAGTTAGATGGGTCCAATTGTATCCTCTAGATTCAGTCCAATCGGATAGATGTTCCACTGTATCTCTTGCAGGATCAATAGTGACCGAGACGAAAACGACATCATCACTTTCCTCACCTAGACTATCCTGAGCATATGCCATATTTGCTGAAATTGCCAAACAAATATCAGGGCAACTAGTGTATACAAAAGCCACAACAACTACCTTTCCTTCTAAATCAGAGAGAGTGAAATCCTGACCATTTTGATCTATCAAGGTAAAATCGGGTGCATCTGGAGGGTCTCGATATTCTATTCCATTGAATTCGATATCATTGTCGTCTTGACCTAGACACCCAGATAGTAAAATCGAAACAAGAAGAATTGCGAATATTTTCTGACGCATATTCATTCCTCAAGTAGGTACAGTATGTCTTCTAGGACCATTTCTGCATTCCAATCGGTGTCTCCCCACCAAACCCTTTGATTGAAATTCTTGTCAACGATGATTGTCCCCGTAGTATGGTCTACCCAGTAACTTAGAGGATGATGCTTGACGGTAACTGCCGAATCCTCAGACTGTTGTGTGTCAACTCCACATCCCTCGTCATCGACTTCTTCGCCTTCAGGTGTATCAGCACAGAGATCAAATCCATCCGCCACTCCATCTCCATCTTGGTCAGAATCATAAGTGGTTAATCCAACATCAAAGTTAACCCATACCGGTTGTAATTCTTCCAAGCTTCCTGTAAGGTGTGGCCAATGGAATCCTCGGTCATCAGAGTATTGCTTCAGTACAGTAGAGTTGTCAGTCCAAGGGTCTACTGTGATGGATAGAATTGCCACTTCTTCACCATATGCATCTCCCAATTGTTCAGCGACGTAGTGTAAGTTAGCGCTTACAATTGGGCATATGTCAGGGCAACGGGTGAATAAGAAAGCGATAACGATGACTTTTCCTTCTAGTTCGCTTAGTGCGTAAGGCTCACCATCCTCGTCGAGTAAAATGAAGTCTTCAACTGCCACTGCTGGCTTTATTTCTTCACCGTAAAATGGGCTTTCTTCCTCTCCCATACAACCAGCGGTCAGAAGACCGATAGTGACTAGAATTACCGATATTACATGCAAGTTGATTTTCATTCCACTTTTTCCTCCTTTGCTATGTTATTCGAATCTTCTCTGGCATTGTTCCTCATTACCCAAATACTAGCTGCGGCAACAAATGATACGATTGCGCCAATTAGCAAGAAATTTTCAAACTCAAAATCATCACTTGATTCGGATGGCTCTTGTCCACCTCCAGGCAAACTAAATCCTCCATCGGGGGGTCCATTTTCGGTATGGTTGTCTAATTGGACCGTTACGTTGACGATACGCCATAGTGACCCATTGTTGATAATCTGTATTTCCAAAACTGTAGGCTTGTAGTATTCTGGGTCAAGCCAGACTCGACATTCATCATCGGTAGTAAGCGAATTCGAAGGACCAGTTTCACACTCCCATTCTATTGTGCCATTTTTTCCCTCAGTGGTGAAATTGAGGGTTCGATTTCTATCTACTACGTTGTAAAAAATCAAGGTATCATTCTGTTGAACGGAGGCTTCGTCTGGCTGAACTGAATTATTTCTCATTATGAAGGCGAATGTGTTTGCGCCGTGAGCGGACGCTGTTGGAGCCATCAATAACACAGCTGCCATTACCAATGCGATTCTAACGCGCATTAGTTCCACCTCATTCATCAGATGCCTCTACTGACCATAGGGCGGGGTAATCATATCTCGAATCATAATCTTCGTCAAACTGGACGACGTATACACCACTGACCATTTCCGAAATGAAAACGAATCCTCTTGGATCATATTGTAGACCCCAGTCGAATGGAATCATACAAGATGCCCAACAATCAGCCATGTCGTATCCTAGGGTGTTTGTGGGGTCATCTATCCAATCTGGCCCCGCTGGTAAGTAATATCCGAGGGTATGTGAAGGTGCAAGTTGAGTTATTGCTTGGAATCCTCTATCAGGTTCAGGGTAGCCGTTTTCCCAAACTAGCTCATCCCAAATATGGCCGTGGTCGGTTATCCAAACACCTGCATGGTAGTGAGTCCAATAGACGTGACCGCTCAATCCTGTATCTCCATTGTGGGGGCTGAATATGTACCCTCCAGGGATGTAGTGGTGAGGGTGTGTTGAACCATCTGCCAGAGTGCTTTCTCCGGGTAATTTCCACTTGGAAACTAAGAACGGCTTGGTTGGATCAGTTGTGTCGATGGTCCATATGTATCCAGTATGGTTTGCGTTAGAGCCGTATTCTGGAGCGATGTATGTGTAATGCCTCCAATTTTCACTGTAGGTAGCGTCATCTGGTCCAGTTCCACAATGTTCTGGCCAGGTCTCTACAGGGTCATACTCACTGATTCCTGAACAAATCAGATTGTCTTGAGGAACTGCATAGTGGATGTTGTCATTTCCATCATTTGCATCCAACCATACATCAGGATCCATGTTTGCATGGCCACCGCCATCAGGACCGTACCATCCTGAATCATCTGTGGGGCACCCAAGCCAGCGGCTGGTTTCAGGCGGCCATGAAATTCCCAGAGGGTCTGCAATTTGAGGAGGTTCAGAAACATCAACAAATCTCAATCCAGCACCCCAATATGAGACTGCTAACAACTTCTGCTTTGTAATCGGGTGAATGAAAAATACGTTGTCATGGTTGAAAATCGACCCGCCACAGGTTGTTTGTGGCTCGGGTGTGTATCCGCCCCAGCGAATGATTTCTCTGCTTGCATTTTGTTGCTCATTGTTGTTTGTGGGATTTAGTCCTTCGAAATCAATCAGAGCATAGAAAATTTGAGTTCCTTTGTAGAATGTTCCACTAGAGCCTTCTACCATTTCGGGGTAAGGGTCTGCTCCGAATAGGAATAGATGACAATCATCTTGCCATAGAGCAGTTGGATTGGATGGTTCCCAGTCGCAATAGACGTGTAGATCTTGGTTGTGGAATCCAGCAGGCGGATTATCCCATTCAGCGACCTTAACTGGGCTTGTCTTGTCTCCTACATAGATCAAATCGAGTCGGTTTGCCCCACTGTTAGCATCGTCATCATTTGGAATCGGGTCAAGTTCGGAATTGGTTAATTCGTGGTTTACCAAAACCCAATTGTTGTCTGAGGTGACCTTGATGTCTATCATCCGGGCTATTTCTGCGTAGTAAGTTGACAATAGTCGAATATCATTCGGTTTGCTGATATCAAGAATTTCGAATTGGTTGTAGGAAGATACGTATGCATAGCAGCCACCTGTGCCATCTCCATAAATTTCGCAATCATCTAAGAAATTCCCTTCAATTGCGATTTCTGAATTATCTCCAGGGGTGGGGCCTGTATTCTTGAATTCATCAAAACAAGGCCTTCCAGCCACGTTATCCAATTCCGCTGGAGGTTTGACATTTCCATCACAATTCAGATTGTGATAATCAATAAGCTGAGCATTTGGTGTTGCAAGCCTGTGTGCAAGCAAATCATTGTGTGAGTGATTGCCATCTTCGATTTCGGTTACTGGGTCAATCCATTCCCAACTATCTGAATCGTCTGCATCCGGTTCGAATACACCAATGCATCCACTCAGAGGTGCTGCAAGCATAAGGAAAGTCATCAGAATCATTGGGGTCAGAAAACTACGAGTCATGGTCTCACCATTGGCTATGGCTTTGGCGGTATTCGTTCAGCAATTGAATGCAACGGTCCTAAGCGCCCTCTAAGAGAGGGCGTTATTCAGAGGGTATTCCGTCTGATTATGATTCCAAAGGAATACCATATGGTGCATCGATATCTAGTTGCACGATGTATAATCCAGTTGTAATGCAAGAAAGATAGGTGTATCCTTCATGGTATTCTGCAGCCCATAGAAACGGTGTCCATCCAAAGTCGTAGTATGAACTGTCTAGAGGGACTCCATCCTCTCCGTGAGGTAAGTGATAACCAATCGTAGCCTCCATGTGGGCAACAGACCGATTCTTCCCTTCTTCCAATCCCAGAAGCATCAGGGTTTCAATGTCTACAACCCACAATCCTGCGTGATAATGTGAGAGGTATATTCGCCCATCCCATGCACCTCCATGACTTTGGTCGGGCATATTTGGTAGACCTGTTTGGAAGATTTCGTGATCGGCATTGTGAGGACTAAAGAGTAACCATTCTTCACCAGTTGGGATGAAATGTTCGTCTGCAAAAGGAATCTCATAACCATGAATTAACTTAGGTAAGAAGGTTACTTTTCCGTTCAATACTTCGTAATCTGTGGTGTCCAGCAAATACCCCATGCCGGTTCCAATCTCAGTCGAAAGCACCTCGGTCGCTAGGAAGGTCATGTGCATTTTTCCAGCAGGATAACCTAGGTGACTTGCATCAACCATCTTGTCAACCGGTTCTGCGTAGTGGATGTAAGAGGCGCGACCACCATTTTCATTGCTGGTGCAACCACAATCCATCTCACCGTCTCCATCAAGATCGGCGAATTCCATCCAAGCCCCAACTTCAGGCGCTCTCCATGTACAGCCGGCTTGAGTTCCACCGGACATACGACATAGCGAACCATGCCAGAGATATTGTTCCGGACTATTTTGAGGGTGAGGGACATCGCTAACATCGAAGAGCCTCAAGCCAGCTTCCCAGTACGCTCCATAGACGTAGGTTCGGCCATAGCGCGGGTCGCTCTGGTCCTCACCAGGCCAAGTCTGAACGGTCATATCGTGAATGTAGATCCAACCTCCAAGGGTAGTTTCCCAACTTACTTCTGCTTCGCCAACCTTGACTATTCTAGGTAAGTCGCCCCAAAGTCCGAAGTTAAGATGGGCAATGGTAATTCCACCACAGGCATCTCCCTGGCCAACGTCACATGCTTCATAGTCTGGATTAGCCACGAAAATGTACCACTCTCCATCTATCATGTGAGTGTAGAGATTATGAGGTCCACTTGGATGATCAGCATCATACCAAGCATCGACAAAGGTAGGGTCGGTCTTGTCGGTGACATCGACTAAAGTCACGGTAACTTGAGCAGGGTCTCCCCACTGGCCAACATTAGGGTCAGCATTACCTGCATCTACCAATTGATTCTGAACAATAATGTATTCTCGACCATTATATTCTAGATATTTCACATCCAGGACTTGGGTATTTGGATCGATATATACACCTGTTACAGTAGTATTTGCAGGATTTGTAACATCGACTATGTGCATTTCAGACCATCCGGCAAGATAAGCATAGGTTCTGCCATCGGGGGAATCGGCTACTTGCACTTCGGCATTGCCAGGTGCCGTTAATGGGTTGAATGAAACAGGTTGGATATTATCGGTATAGAAGATGTGTTGACTTGCGTTTCTGTGGTCATGCCCCTCATCATATTGAATCAATGGATCAATCATTGAAGACGGGCCATCCGAGGTCAAAGATTCTCCATCCTCGAGCATCATTATCGCCGCTCCCCCAATTAGAAGAGTAACCGCTAATCCACCAGCGATAAGCAGCCGCTCGGCGTCCATCATTCTCCCGAAGGTCCGAGTCATGTTGAAGTCTTTGCCGCAGTACGGAGTGTCGTGAAGCGTACTGGCTGGTTGCTTGTAGTGGTCACATTGAGCATTCTGGTAAGCTCATCTGTAACTGCTCATGACCAAAAGGAGTACACAGTAATCCTTGGCTCAGAAGGCGCCACACCTTCTTCGATTAATGCTGGCATACTTGTCGAAACCGATTCAATTTTCTTTCGCAATCATGATTCTAGAGAAAACGCCACTCACAGAATTCTAATCGATGCTGACTCTGATGGTTCATTCGATTCTATAGATGATATCTACACTGATTGGATGTATACTTCCTGTGAATTAAACCAAACAGGTCATAAGGTTGACGAGAGTTGTAATACCTCCGCAACCGTTCTTTTAGCGCCTGAAAATGGCTTACTCCCAGGAAACATATCAATGATTCATCAGGTCAAGTATGACGAACAAGTAACAGATACTCCATTTTATGCTGTATTCTCAATTGACGACCACAGTCAACAAAACGCACTCGGCCCACAAGGGCCGCATGTCCATACGGAAACTGAGGATTCAGATGCATTCCTCAGAGGTGTTGTTGTGATTATGGCGGGTATTTCTATCTGGTTAACCACTCTCTTAATTTCCCCTCGAGGCAACGACTGAGGCTTACTTTCTAACGGTCGAACTCAAGAACCCCTGCTTGGTCGGCAGGCTCACGGGGCGCTTAGCTCAGCTTGGAAGAGCACCTGGTTTGCAACCAGGGGGCCGGGGGTTCAAATCCCCCAGCGTCCACCACTTTAGCGGCATTATTGTCGAAAAGTACGATCAATCCATTTTTCTCGCTTTCTTAACAAGAGCGACTATTTCCTTTCTGGCTTCATCGCTGTCAATTGCCTGATTCTCAAATGCAATTCTAATTGGCCTAGATCCGTCGTTAGTCATTGCAGACATTTCAAATCCATATCTATCTATACCGGTCATTGTAGCCTCAGAGGTATCGATGGCTTTACTCATCTTCTGACAAATAATAATCATGGCATCCTCGTGATCATCATTCATGTGTTCTATGATGTCGTCAGAATAAGCATTCAAAGGATCCGGTTCAGCCCCACCCCAATCATCACCTTCAATCCAAGACATTCTTCCAAAGCCCCCGATATATCGAACAGATGTGACCGACAAACGGAAGAAATGAAAATCACCAAAATCAGCGTAGAACTTTGCGCTTTCGTGTTTTGATATGAATATCTCTTTCATGCGTGAACGTTCTTCATCAGGCACCTTGGAACAATTCCCAATTAGAGTTACTCTGCCCAAGGCTAATGGGTTATCGTCACCTCCTTCAGCTATCAACAGTGAAGACTTAGAATCCCTCATCAGATTTTTTGTATGTTCGGCCAATCCACTGATCAGAAAGATTGGGTCTCCGTCATCCAATGCATATGTGACAAAAGATCCGTATGGAAAACCACCTTCATCTGCTGAGATAGTGCATAACGTGGCGGTTCCTATTCTTTCAGCCAATGTCCTAGCCTGTTCAGCATGAGTTGGAGTAGCAACATTAGCGTCATACAACAACTCCTGCCGCTGCGGAGAGCTCCCTTTGGGTAGTTGATGTCTCGGCGTCGAATTATTTTTCTCTGACACTATGCTTCCCCCAGAATCATCCGACTGAAATTCTGCAATGTTTCCTCAATCCAATCTTCACATTCAGTAGTATCTTCATAGTCTACATCACAATCTATGCGTTCGTTAATACGATTACCACCCTTTTCCTCTAACACTCTATCCCATTCTTTTCCTGATTCACAGAAAAATTCGTAACTAGTATCTCCCAAAGCTAGAACCGCGAAATTAACGCCATCCATACTATTGTCATCACAATCACATGATGCCTGATACAGGTCTTCTGCATTCATCGGCTGTTCGCCCTCTCCCCAAGTGCTACAACAAATCAGAAGGAATTCTGAATCCGATAACTCATCTACGGAAATATCATCCATATCCATTACCCTAGACTTCAAATTCATTTTTTTGGCTAATATGCCCGCATCATCTGCTAACGCCTCCGCATTACCGGTTTCACTTCCATAAACTATCAATATCTCTTTTTCTTCACTCATAATATCACTGTCCTATTTGTTTTTTTTTCGTTAATTTCGTCTTTAATAATTATACGAATGTAATTTGGATGCATGTTCACTATTTCTGAAGTCACATTGAAAACTTCAGCAATATTCTTTGTGGTTAAAACTTCTTGAGGCGTTCCATCTGCAATAATTCTTCCCTCATGTAAAAGGAGTATTCTATCTGAGAAACGAGCAGCTATGTTGATGTCATGTATTGCAATTAACGCGGACTTAGAAGATTCTGGAGCAGAAATTAATTCTTTGATTCGCTTCATTATTTCAATCTGATTCTTCAGGTCTAAATCACTAGTAGGTTCATCGAAAAGGTATACCGCTGGGTCTTGTGCTACAGCTTTGGCTATTATTACTCGCTGTCTTTCACCGCCTGATAATTGATCAAATCTCCTGAATGCGAATTCTTCAAGATTTAGATACCTCAATGTTTTACTGACTTTTTCTCTATCTTCGCCTGCTATCATCCATTGGATGTGCGGTCGGCGACCCAGTAATACGACGTCGAATACATCCATCGAGAAGTTACTACGTATCGATTGTGGTACGTATGAAATATGTTTTGAGAGTTCTATTAAATCCACATCCGAGAGTTCCTTGCCAAATATTGAAATCTCGCCGGAATCGGGTTTTAAAATTCTATTAAGACATTTCAAAAGAGTGGATTTACCGGCGCCATTTATTCCAATAATTGATACTAATTCATTTTCTTTAAGATTGAGATTGAGGTCTTTTAGAACGTGATTATTGCCCCAACTAAAATTCAAATTAGTAACGTCAATAATTTCTGTCATTTTTTACCCCCCCTATTTGCTAATAACAGATACATGAAGAAAGGCCCACCAATTATTGAGAGCATTATTCCCACTGGAATTACTATCGGAGCAAACAAAGTCCTCCCCAATGTATCTGCAAAAACCATCAAAAAAGCTCCAAAAATCGCTGAACAAGGGATCAGTTTCCTGTAGTCATTACCGATAATTAGACGACTCATGTGAGGCGCGGCGAGCCCCACGAATCCAATTAGTCCAGTAAATGCAATTACCACTGATGTCATGAATGCCGAGAGAATCAGCATATTTCTCCTGGTTTCTGCCGGATTAACTCCGGTCGAAATAGCAAATTCATCGCCCCCAATTGATAATGCATTCAGATCCCATGACCACTTCATTGCCGTTGGCATAAGTCCCAAAACTGCAATTGATATCGCAAGAACTTGAATCAAATCAGGCCTTGAAAGACTTCCAAAAGACCAATGGGCCAATTGTGATAATTGAGCATCCGTTGCAAAATATTGCATGGTAGAAACAACCGCTCCTGAAATGAATGTAATAGCTATGCCAACTAAGATGTATGATTCAGCCGAAATCGATCTCAAACTTCCTAATTGAATAATAATCGCGACTACAATTAATGAGAAAAAGAAAGCATTGGCAACTATTGCAAGATTCGAATAGGGTAGTACCGAAACCCCGAGAACTATAGCAAATGCTGCTCCAAGTGCAGCTCCAGATGCAACGCCCAGAGTTAATGGCGAAACGAGAGGATTTCCAAGACAACCCTGCATCAATGAACCTGCAACAGCCAAAGCTGCTCCACCAATTATGGCCATCAATATTCTAGGGAATCTCAATTTCCAGATAATATCCGATTGTAATTCAGTCGCTGCCTCTAGTCCCAAGATTATATTGATGGTAGACATCATGTCCAAATTAGATGATGAACCCTGGCCCATAGCAAAAAGTGATAAAAAGACGGTTATAATTCCGAGAATCAAGACCATGAGAAATTGAGTCTTTCCATTCTCAATGTGCTTTTCAGATATAGAGTCCATATTACACCTTTTCAAATTCACAAACAAATTTCCCAACCCTATCAATGTCGTGATATTTGATGAAATAATTGTCCAAATAATATTCCGTATCGATATCCTCGAATAAACTCGGATGTAGTAATTTTGCAAGAGTGGGTAGTCCATGAATCATCATAGGTCCGGCGAATTCTCCAGACATGATCATCATACTACCTGATTGTACCGCTTTAAGTTCATCAAATCCCGGCCTTTCAGCTATAAAATTCATGTGAGTCTGGCAATCATTTCCTTCATCAAAAGCATTGAATCCTATGTCAAAGGTTATGCCATCGAACATAAGAACATCCGGATTGCCATCAAGGATTGCTTCCATATCGACGTGTGTGGTATGTCCCGGCAGATCAGCAAAAATATTCTTACCACCCGCCTTTTGTATCAAATCTGTCCATTGCGAAGTACCGGTAAGTACTACCGGGTCACGTGTTAGCGAAGCATGATGTTCCATTACCACCCTTGGCCTGGAGGTTTCTGAAATACCACCAATCCTATCTTCAACTAGGGACTCAATTTCATCAAATTCTACGAATAGATCATTCGCCTCCTTCTCCTTAGAGAATAGTTTAGCAATCACATTAATTTCATATCGCAAATTGTCGTACTTGTAGAAATCTAGAGCTAGAACCCTGATACCAACCGGCTCTAGTTTTTCTCGGATAGCGTTGGTATCCACCATACCATTTGTTGCGAATACAATGTATACTTCTGGTCGAGCATCTAACAAAGCCTCAAAATCAATTTCTGAATGTGCTGACTGTTGTATAATTGGCGTATCAATAAATTCGGGCCAAAGTGAACTATCGTAAAAATCCCCAGAAATTCCAACTATCACATCTGATTCTACATCAAGCATCCTTATGACTGTAGCAGCATAAGTATTTGTTATTGCCACCCTAGTAGGAGATTCCACGAAGCTATGTTCAACTCCATTGGAATCAATGACAATAATCGCTCCCCTATCGGCGTCGTTTTCTTCTTGAACAGAATATTGGTAAACGCCAAATGAACAAAATAGTATTAACGCCGCTTGGAACACGGCTAATTTTGATATATTCATAGGCACCAAATCCATTCAAAATGACTCTAAAGTTATTCAATATATTTTCTGGTTCTCAAACCAAAAATCATTAACCCCGCCAAACAAATCGTTGAAATCAATAAATATTCTGAGGAACCCCAGTCTTCAGACTCTTCAACTGTGATAAAAATGGAATCTGAATATTCTGATATTTTGCCATAAACCATACTATTTACTCTGATACGATTTTGTCCAATATCCAAGTCTTCCAAAGTTATTTCATTTTCTTGACCCTTGTATACCTCTAAGGTATTTCCAGATTCATCTTCGACAATTACTGAGTACCAATCAGAATCTTCTATTGGTGTCCAATTTATTGTAATTGAATTACCTTCTTCTATTGTTCTTTCCGGAGAATATACAATTGGCTTTGGAGGAATAAAATTAACGCTGAGAACTAAACTTGCACCATCAATCATGTAACCATCCATCACAGCTCTTAGCACATATGTGTATTCGCCATCCTCTCTATTTAGTACTTCAAAAGAGACCTCTTCTCCCTCGAAAATTATCTCTCCATTTTCTACTAATTGATAGTTGGACGAACCTGCATAATCCCCCCACTCAATTAGATAATCATTCGTATTAATTTCAGCTTCTTGGGTAATGAACTGAGGAGTTGTTGGAGCATCATAAGACAATAGTTCGTACTCGACCTTATCTGAATGGGATCCGGATAAACGATCTACTATCTTCACCCAATTCCTAACTGTCTCATTATACCATAATTCCCATGAAATAACCTGATCATTATTGTCTGTAATTTTGATATATTTTGTGGAGAAATTACCGGCAGGAGTTGCTATCTGCACATCATCCTCTATAGTTACAGTATTGTAAGTATCAGCGTATCCGTCAGGATGGCCCGGGACTCCAATCACATTTGTCCGATTGAAGTGCAGGTTCAAATCCGATGAAGCTACGAGAGGATTAACAGAGTCACTATTATTATCTGTAAAATCCCACCCTAATGTGCCTTCTTGGAAGTAGGATGAGGAAGTAGGGTCGTCGACCCAGTAGGTATGAACATTGAGAAGATTTTCACTATCAACCCATCTAAACGATCTTTCTTCTGGGAGCTGGTAATCTCCACTAAGTCTGAGTAAGAAAGAGTCCCTTTCCACCCCAAAAGCATCTTCAATTAATTCAGACCCAATCATGGTCATTGTGACATTTCTGATTGTTCCACTTGGTGCATAAGATACTCGATAGTCCCAAGTCATGCCCACATTCCATTTATCATCATTCGATTGAGAGGGTAGGAAAATTATTCTTAGTGAGTTAATATTTTCAGTAGATCCGTTTGAATTATTGGCGACTACATTGAAATCAATCATTCCTGCATCCTCGGGTTCGAAAGTTAGTGATTTTGAGTAGCCTCTGTAAATCAGATTCTCTTCATAAATATCCCCTGCATAAACAGAAAAATAATCAGTAAACTCAGAACCTTCCCATCTCAGTTCTAAGGGAGATAAAGGCATAGTCTGCATAGGGGTGGAAAAGCTAACATTTCCTGGTAGATTGACCTCGATTTCAAGAGATTTATTCAACCAGCCTTCGCCAATAGTGATTATCTCTTGAATCGGTTCAGAAACTTGATTCCCAGATTGGTGAAATGTCAAAGTCTGTTGACTTCCAACCTCTAAGCTCTGGAGCAGATAGAAACCATCGGAATTAGTTAGAGTAGCTTTTGCCCCATTGCTTACTGTAATCCCTTCAATTGGAGCGCCCACAACATTGGTAATGAAACCATATCGACTGTTCATTCCGTGATTGAAATCAAAATCATTCAAGTGTGGATATTTATCCCCCGAATTAGATCCTCTTTCCAATTTGAAATGCACATATTGGGTTGAGTGGTCAATGTCGCCATAGTAAGCACGCATTGAGTAATATTCACCCGTTTTGTAAGGGCCAAACTCGGTACGGCCGTCATCTAAGGAATGCGTTTCACTTGTTTGTACCAATTCAACCGACGTCATTGGCGAACTTTGTACCATTTCTCCATTTTCATCAAATACCTCTGCCGTTATCCAGTTATGTCCGACATACCAGTCAAGTTCGATATCGCCAGAAAAGAACATCGTGCGATATGCCACAGTGTGCCCATCATTCATGAAATAGGCTCGAACTGTATGTTCTCCTGGAGTAATTCCTGAGTACTCATAGTAACCGTTTTGAGACCAACCAGAAGCCATCGAATCGACTTTAATTGAAGTAGTATTTGCGAACTGTCCGTCTGCTGTATAGATGTGACCAGAAAGTGTGTAAGTCACATCTTCATGGTTATCTGCAGATGCGATATTCAGAGGTACAGTTATTGATAGCATGAATATCGAAAATAAAAATATTCCCGAACTCATATCGGAGAGGGCAATTCGGTAGTTCCCCATACTGTCGGACATTTTCATTTCCTGCGAGCAGGGAGCGGTATTTCAAAATTTAGGGAGCCCTAAACTTATGAAGAATAGCCTCGCGACCCACAACGTGGAATTGTCATCAGACCGAGTGCTTACTCTGGTTGGTGTTGTTTCCGCTATAGTTTTGTTATCCAGTTTGACGTATGAGTTTCTTCTTCATGATGAGGAAGAGGTGGCCTTTGCAATAGATGATTCAAGATTGATGGAGGATATCAATAGTATAGCATCATTTGGACCGAGGGTTGCTGGTTCAATGGAAGAGTCGCTTGCTTCTGACTACATCAGTCAGCGTTTCACGGAAATAGGCTTAGAGAATGTCAAAGTTGAGGAATTTCAAGTGACAGGAGCATGGTTTGTTGACGCGGAACCAGAAGATCATCAAATTTTGATGCATGCACAATTGGAGCAAGGCGTTCAAAATGCCCCAGGATTGCCAGATGGTACGGCTGGCGCGGGGCGGGTCGCAATCGACCAAACGGGGGACTTGAATCACGTTGAGAGTTTCACTTACATGGGATATTCGGGTTCAATTCACAAGCACGACAACATGCTCACCTTCATCGGTAACGGATCTGTTGAGGATTTTGAAAACATTGGCGATATGACCGACCTTGCTGTAATGATTAACTATGACAATAGCCGTAGTCTCGCTGATATCTACAAAGATGCCATTGATCGAAACGCAGCCGTCGTAATGATCTACACCGAGGGAGTCGAAACACCGCCGTTCCGCTCCGTAACGGTCCAAGAAAACGGTGCAACTGTTCCATTTCCTGATGCCTATGGAGGTCAATACGCTGATGCATTGATTCCTTACATCTACATCTCTGAAAGTGTTGCGATGAAGTTCCATGATTACATCGAACAAGCTGCAAGCGACCCCACATTGTATGCCTCTCTCGACGGATTCTGGGAAGGGAATAACGTTGGTACGAGAAGCGTGAAAGTGGTGACCGGGGAACTCCCCGGCCACGGGAATGGAGAGATATTGGTTGGCGCGCATCATGATTCAGTATACATCAGTCCTGGCGCCGTGGACAACGCCGTCGGTGTGGCTCAACTTTTCGAGGTTGCCACTCAATTGAGTGAACTCAATCTTGAATCAACCGTCACCTTTGCCACATGGGGCGGTGAAGAGCTGGGGTTGTTGGGGAGTCAAGCCTACATACAATCCTATACCGAGAAAGTTGACGA